>JACCDO011736734.1_pt1 | contig 13127 bp, 12 predicted proteins | sample 7446101 | NCBI WGS metagenome assembly JACCDO01 (sample SAMN15323440, study PRJNA562643) | freshwater metagenome | isolation source: river surface water | place: USA:Blue River Watershed | collected 2017-08-16
CGCTGCTGGATCAGGATTGAGTTTTTCAAATAAGAAAGTAAAAAATTTAGCGTGCTGATCTTTGGATAACTTGCGATAGTTATTGATAACATCATCTGCCATGCTGACCGCATTAGATTCTCCGCGTTCAGAAATGAGACGATTGACCGCCCCTGTCAGACGCGAAAAATAGCGGGCTTTAGCAAGCTTTTCAAGCATGGTTTTCTTTCAAAGAAAGGGAATTCTGGTGAATCATTGATGAGCCAATCATAGCGATAGTTCAAAAAACTTGCATGATGCTATTGCGCTGGAGCCTAGGGATTTACAGGCTCAGATTCGGAAGATTGACTTGGGTTGCCTAGTAATTAGACTGATTTAGACTTAAAAGCGGTCATTAAATAGACCCCAAAGATGATCATGGGGATGCATAACCACTGACCCATGGATAGTCCAAGCCCTAAAAGTCCCAGAAAGGCATCGGGCTCACGCGCATATTCAGCTAAAAAACGGCAGATACCATAACCCAGTAAAAAGAGGCCTGAAACTTGTCCTACGCGATGCGGCTTGCTCGAATAACTCCACAATACCAAGCCCAGCAATACGCCCTCGCCAAGGAATTGATAGATCTGTGAAGGATGGCGCGGAATCGTATCAACTAAGGGAAACACCATGGCCCATGGTAAATCGCTAGGCCTGCCCCAAAGCTCACCATTGATGAAATTTCCAAGTCGCCCAAATGCCAAGCCAAATGGAACTAAGGGTGCTACTAAATCACTCACTACAAAAAAAGTAGTGTGCCGTTTACGTGCAAACCAATAGAGCGCCAATAAGACACCCAATAAACCACCATGAAAAGACATTCCGCCTTCCCAGATTTTGAGAATATCTAAAGGATGTGAGAGATAGTGGCCTGGCATGTAAAACAAGGTGTAACCAATTCGACCGCCCAGCACCACACCTAATACACCAGCAAATAGCAGATCTTCAAGATCTTTATAAGTCCACCCTAATGCTTGATAACGGGGTGCTCGAATACGTAATCTACCTAGCAATAAGAACTGCGCAAAGGCCAAGAGATACATCAGACCATACCAATGAATCGCAAAGGATCCAATTCGGATGGCTGCTGGATCAATCTCAGGATGGATCAGCATTAGGCGCTCTTAGATTGATCGAAGTTATGTAACTCATGTCCAAGATCTCGATAAGCCTTGTACCGCTCACGGCCAGCCAAACGCTCCGCTTCATTCACAGTGACGACCTCAACGATTCTGGGAAAGCGCTCTACTAAGGCCGCCACATCCTTAGGCATGCGCATACCTAAATGAATCATGACGTCTGCATGCGAAATCTGTAGCAAGGCAGGCGAAGCAAAATCATCCGTCAAAATAATCGGCGTTTCTGCGGCAGCCTCGTCATCAATAAAACAATGGGGCAAAAAATCAGGGCCGCTAAAAGTCCACAGTAATTCATCTAATTTTTTGAGGTCAGCCATCTCACCCACCATCACAATTTGACGAACTGGCTGCCCACTAGCGGTACCACTCCAAATGCGACGAGTTAATCGACATGCATATTGGAGCTTGTCAGCAACATTGCTATGAAAATCAATACGAGCCATGATGAGCGAACTAAAAGTCCTATCCTAATCTTAGCTTTGCTCAAGCAAGTAGTTCAGCAGCAATGGAACTGGACGACCTGTAGATCCTTTTGCTGCACCACTCTTCCAAGCGGTACCGGCGATATCTAAATGAGCCCATTTATATTTCTCAGTAAAACGAGATAAGAAGCAGGCCGCAGTCACACTACCAGCTGGACGTCCGCCAATATTCGCCACGTCAGCAAAATTGGATTTCAGTTGCTCGTGGTAAGCCGCATCCAAGGGAAGTCGCCAGACGGTATCCAAAGAGGCTTTGCCGGCTTTGGTCAAGGCATTCACAAGACTTTCATCATCAGAAAATAATCCACTATGAACATGCCCCAAAGCAATAATGCACGCACCTGTTAGGGTAGCAACATCAATCACTGCCTTTGGTTTAAAGCGCTCAACATAGGTTAAGGCATCACACAAAATCAGGCGACCTTCAGCATCGGTATTGAGCACTTCAATGGTCTGACCAGACATGCTTTTCACAATATCGCCTGGGCGAGTTGCCCTACCTGATGGCATATTCTCGCAAGTAGGAACAACGCCAATCACATTTTTTTTCAACTTCATTAAAGCGGCGGCATACATGGTTCCAATCACTGATGCAGCGCCGCACATGTCGTACTTCATTTCATCCATAGCGTCACCAGGCTTCAGTGAGATCCCGCCTGTATCAAAAGTAATTCCTTTGCCAACCAAAACAATGGGAGCTTCGTTTGTCTTGCCGCCTTGATGACGCATCACAATAAATTGCGGTGGCGTGTCAGAGCCCTTAGCCACCGATAAGAAGGAGCCCATACCTAAGGCTTCAATTTGCTTAAGGCCTAAGACTTCAACCTTTAGGCTTGCCTTCTTCGCAAGACCTTGAGCCGCTTTTCCTAAATAGGTTGGCGTGCAAATATTGGGTGGCAAGTTTCCTAAATCTTTTGCCAGATTCATCCCTTCGACCATGGCAATACCTTGAGCTACCGCATCCTTGATCTCTTTGCTGCAAGCATCATTGCCAGCAAATACCAAATGTTTAAAAGTATCTGGATGATCCTTGGCCTTAAATTTCATGGCCGGTTGACGAACACCAAAGCGATAAGCCTGATCACCTGCATATTGAATTGTTAATCGCACTTCATCAGCGATGAGATTCACTTGATGCATCAAAGAAAAACTAGGCACAAACCACAGGGCATTCTCAATCGCATTTCCGCTGAGTACTTTTAATGCAGCGCGCGCAATCTTTGAATAGGAGAGCAAGGTGCGGTCGTTAGCATGATGCGCATCTCCCAAACCAACCAACAAAACCCGTTTTGCCTTCACCCCGTTAGCAGCCCAAGATTTTTCAGCTCTGAGCACGCAAATCGAGGCAGGTTTGGCATCTAGATCACCAAGCACATTGGCATGGGCAACTGAGCCACCCAGCAGTTGATCGAGCTCAGTCAAATAGCTAGACTTTGCTTTCGCCGCTTTAGTTCCCCCAAAACCATCTAGATCAGCCTTTGAATATGCCAGTACCAAACAATCGGTGTTGTGGGCTAAGAGGGTTTTGAGGCTAGATTTAAGGGATTTTTGGCTCTCAAGGTCGGCTTGAGGGAAAATCTTGCTACTGAATTGAATTGTCATAATTTAACGCGTTATTAATAAGTAAATTCAAGGGGAAAAAGGATATTTATCCATTATCCTCCGACATGAAGATGAACATCGCTATCAGCCTCAATATAAGCCATTTACCAGCCTAGAATCCTGCCAAACAACCAGCCAATCTCAGTCCATGATTTTTAAACGAGCCCTTCGCCGCGAACTCAGTTTTACTACTGGTGGCGTCTTCTTGGTGCTAGTCACAATCATGATTACCTCGTTGGTGATTCGTATTTTGGGATTTGCGGCCAATGGTGCCGTCAACCCAGAAGATGCGATTGTTTTAATTGCCCTTGCAACACTGGGGTATTTAGCCGTTTTGCTTACGGTATCACTCTTTGTCGCAACCTTAATCGTCTTGGTGCGCTGGTACAAAGATTCAGAAATGATTGTGTGGTTCGCCAGCGGCTTGAGTGTGACCAGCCTCATTCGACCCATACTTCAATTTGCCATTCCACTCATCATCATCATTGCTCTATTAGCACTTTTTGTGTGGCCATGGGCCAATCGCGAATCCACGCTAATTAGTCAACGCTTTCAACAGCGCGATGATGTGTCTATGGTGACTGCCGGACAATTTAAAGAATCAGCTAAAGCGGAGCGCGTCTTTTTCATTGAAGAGTTAGATGTTGATAAAAGCGAAGTTAAAAATATCTTTGTGGCTGATAATAAAAACGGTCGTCTCAGTATTGCAGTAGCCTCTACAGGCTATATCCAAAATAGCGAAGGTGGAGAGAAATCAATTGTTCTCAACAATGGTCGCCGATATGAAGGCAATCCTAGCGAACCTAATTTTAGAATTTTGGAATTTAACGAATACACCACTAAGATCCGCAGCAAGGATGCGATGGCACCCGCACCTCGAGATCGAGAAAAAACGATCACTGAACTATTAAATGATCCAAACCCAAAAGCAGAAAACCAAAATCTTGCTGAGTTATTGTGGCGCATTGGCCTCCCGCTCATGGCGCTCGGCTTGGTTTTAATTGCTATTCCCTTGGCTTACGTCAACCCCAGGCTTGGTAGCTATACAGCCATGTTCTATGCGGTATTGATCTATCTCATTTATAGCAACCTACTCAACCTGATGCAGAACTATGTTTCGCAGGGCAAGATCAATGTATTGGTGGGTATTTGGCCAATCCACTTACTCGCCCTGCTGATTGCTACCGCCTTGATACGTAATCGTATTAATCCATCCCTTAAGTGGTGGCGTAGACAATTACCAGCGGCATTTGGAAAAAATTAATCTAATGAAACTATTTTTTCCTTACATCTTTGAGCGATATTTAGCCAAGCAAATTTACTCTGCATTTGGTTTTATTTTGTTTGCCCTAGTGGCGCTATTTTTATTCTTTGATGTCTTAAGTGAACTAGGCTCAGTACAGGGTCAATACACCCTACCCTTAGCATTGCTGCACGTTCTTCTCAAGGCGCCCAGTCGCATCTCAGAAATTATTCCGATTGCTAGCTTAATCGGCAGCATTTATGTATTTGCCATGTTGGCAAGCCAATCTGAATTTACGATTTTGCGAATCGCCGGATTGGACGTAAAACGGAGCTTGATTACGCTGGTCAAAATAGCTATCCCCTTAATCCTACTTACCTTAGTCATGAGTGAATGGGTGGGCCCTTACTCCGAGGCGAAATCAGATCAGATTCGGATGAAAGCCTTAGGCTCATCGTTTTCTTCGCAATTTAGAACAGGTGTATGGGTTAAAGATCGCCTCCGCGATGAGAATGGCAGTGGCTCAGTTAGACCTGGGGTACGCTATGTAAACGTTGGCAAGATCGACAAAGATAATGAAATTCGTAATATTCGAATGTATGAGTTTGATAATGTCTTCCACTTACTAAGCATCCGAATGGCTGCCACCGGTCTGTTTGATGAAACAGGTCACTGGGTTCTTAATGATGTTACTGAAACGCGCTTTAAAGAAATCAAGCAATCGGATCCTTTAAACCCGGCCTTTAGCTCTCAAACTATTAAGCTTCCAACAGTGACACTGCTTTCAGATGTGACCCCACAGATTCTGAATGTCTTACTCATCAGCCCAGAAAAAATGTCAATTGTTAGTCTGGGGCGCTTTATCAATCATCTTCGTGAAAATAAACAAGACACTCAGCGCCACTCAATTGCCTTCTGGAAAAAAGTGGTTTACCCATTCATTATTTTTGTGATGCTCACATTGGCACTTCCTTTTGCCTATCTCAAGGTGCGCGCCGGGGGTGTTGGTATTAAGGTATTTGGCGGAATCATGCTTGGCATGAGCTTTCAGCTATTTAATTCTCTCTTTTCAAATGTGGGACTTTTGGGATCTTGGCCCGCCCTGCTGACGGCACTCACACCCCCACTACTGTATTTCTTCCTGGCATTAGCCGGATTGCGCTGGGTTTCTAAGGCTTAATACCCGAAAATCATTTAGAATTAGATTCCTATATCGCTATTGATATATAGATAGGAATTCTCATGAATCTTCACCAATTTCGCTTTGTACGCGAAGCAGTTCGACAAAACTTTAATCTCACAACGGCTGCAAAAGCCTTATTTACCTCTCAACCAGGCGTTTCTAAGGCCATCATTGAGCTTGAAGATGAATTAGGGGTTGAGATCTTCCGTCGTCACGGCAAGCGTATCCGTTCTCTAACTGAGCCAGGTAAGCGTATCTTGAGCTCCATTGAGCGCATTTTGGATGAAGTAGAAACTCTCAAGCGAGTCGGCAAAGATTTTGCCAGTCAAGATCAAGGTAATTTTGTTATTGCTACAACCCACACCCAAGCGCGCTATGCCCTACCTAAAGTGCTCACAGAATTCACTAAGCGCTTTCCGAAAGTTCGCGTCAGTATTCAGCAAGGCAGCCCAGGTCAAATTGCCGAGCTACTCATTCATGATCGTGCCGATATTGCGATCGCAACTGAGGGCATAGCAAACACTCCAGGTGTTTTGGCATTGCCAGGATTTCAATGGCAGCATGTACTGATGGTGCCATTGAGCCACCCTCTACTGAATCAAGCCACGATTACTTTAGAAGAAGTCGCAAAATACCCAATCATTACCTATGACAAAGCATTCGCTGGGCGCAGCAAGATTGATGCCGCTTTTGCACAACGTAGCTTGAGTCCTGACATCATCCTGGAAGCAATTGATGCAGATGTGATTAAAACCTATGTAGAAGTAGGTATGGGTGTAGGTATCGTCGCAGGAATAGCTTACGATGCTGACAAAGATCGCAATCTCAAAGTAATTCCAGTAGGTCATTTATTTGGCAACAACGTTACTCATCTTGGAGTAAAGCAAGGTGCCTATCTGCGCTCCTTTGTTTACACTTTCATTGAGTTGTTCTCCCCAACCCTCACCAAGAAAATTGTGGAGCAGGCCATGAATAACGAATCAGAGACTTACGAGATTTAACAAGGCAGCTCGCCAGCGTACTTCATGGTAATCTGAAAAATATTCGCTTATAAAGTACTTTTAAACCCAAAAAACACTACATATGACAAATTATTTTCTATCTATCCTCAAAGTCAGCGTTGTTTGTTTCATCACATTGACCTCTATTCATGGTCAAGCCCAAACTGGCTACCCTAACAAACCCATCAAACTGATCGTACCTTTTCCTCCCGGTGGCTTGATTGATAACGTAGCTCGCCTCATCACTCCAGCACTTTCAGCTGAATTAGGTCAAACGATTGTTGTAGAAAACAAACCTGGTGCGGGTGGTAATTTAGGCGCTGCGGAAGTAGCCAAAGCAACGCCGGATGGCTATACCTTGTTGATGGCTTCACCACCTTTATCGATTAGTCCTGCGCTGTATAAGAATTTGCCATACAACCCAAGCAGCATTGAACCGATTGCTATCTTTGGCCAACTGCCTAATGTTTTACTTGTGAATCCAGACTCTGGGATTAATTCTGTTGCTGAGCTTGTGAAGCGAGCTAAGGCAAATCCTGGAAAAATGAACTATGCCTCCAACGGCAATGGCACTTCATTGAACTTAAGCGCAGAAATGCTGAAGAGTCAGGCTGGTATTTATGTGGTGCATCTTCCCTATCGTGGCTCAGCCCTCGCAAACGTGGCTTTAGTCTCCAAAGATGTGGATTTCATGTTTGACAATCTTCCACCTGCTCTTGGTTTGATTAAAGGTAATAAATTGAAAGCCTTAGCTGTCACTACCAGCACACGCAATCCAGCGCTCCCCCAGGTTCCCACAATGCAAGAAGCGGGTTTTCCTAATTTCCAAGTTTCAGCCTATTTCGGAATTGCTGCTCCTAAAGGATTGCCTCAAGACATTTCTTCAAAACTACAAAATAGTATTCAGAAAGCGGTTACTCAAAAAGAAGTAGCTGACTCTCTTGTGAAGCTGGGGGCTACCGTAGATTTTATGAATGCTAGTAAGTCAGCAGAATTTATTAAAGCAGACGCACAAAGATGGCAAAAAGTAGTCGACTACGCCAAAATTGAATTAGATTAAGCTAGCAATAAAACTACCAGCGTGCTGCAAAGACAGTACGCAATTGGGAGAGCTGCTCTTCTGTGAGAGGGTCAATAAAACCCTGTTTCATTTGCCATAGTTTGGCAGTCTCTTCCAACTCCTCAAGCGTAGCCATAGCCGCAGTAGGTGAGCTATTCCACACATAAGGTCCCAAACGCGAGAGCATGAGTGCCCTAATGGGTGTTTTCACTCCTCCGTAATGTGCAATTGCATCTTTGACTGGCTCTAGAACAGCCGCATCCCCCGGTCTCATATAGGGCATCACGGGCACGTGCCCTACCTTCATTACAAAATACGGCGTTATCGGTGGCAAGAGCTCTGAGTAATCAGGAGCACCTTGAGTCATAAATTGCTGACCCAGAGTTAAAGCAACGCAATGCGTGCTATGGGTATGAATGATGCATGAGGTATCGGCATCAAATTGCTCAGCTGCCTGATAGATGGCCGCATGTAAAGCCATTGTCTTACTCGCCCTATCTCCACTCACCTGCTGACCTTGCAAATCAATCTTGGCCAATTGAGTAGGCTCCAGGAATCCTAGGCAAGCATCTGTTGGAGTAATCAGAAATCCATCTTTGAGACGCACACTGATATTGCCAGCAGTTGCATGAACATAAGATCTTTCAAACAAACTTTTTCCAACCCGACAAATTTCTTGTCGTGCAAATTGTTCTTCTGTCATATTTTGTGTCACAGCTTAGAAAATGCTTTTGTAAAAAAATCGTCCGTGCCAAAGTTACCTGACTTTAACGCGAGATGAAGTGATTGGCCCTTGCCTTGCGCATAACACCAAGGAACACCAGGATCAATTTGTGGACCAATCTGCATCTGATCCACCCCCAACTCACGGACGCAGGCGCCTGAGGTTTCACCACCGGCTACGAGCAACTGTCCCACCCCCAAACTCACTAGACCATCAGCAATACTGGCGAGCATATTCTCAATTGCACTACCTGCCTCTTGGGTTCCTAACTTTGCTTGAATTGCTCGCACCTCATCAGGGTTGGCTGTTGAATAAATTAGTACTGGCCCAGCAGGTAGGAGCGGCTTTGCCCATGCCAAGATGTTGGGCAGAATTTCATTTGCCGATTTGGATACCAAATCTAATGGGTTAATAGCATATGCAGACCCGCCCTGTTGCTTAAAGTGTGCCACTTGACGATTTGTTGCCTCAGAGCAGCTTCCAGAAATAATCGCTCGATAACCTGATGTCGAGGGCAGAACACTAGTCTCTGGTCGGGCGAGCAAGCCAAAATTTTCCGGGAGACCAATAGCCACTCCTGAACCAGCTGTAAGTAAAGGTAAATTCTTGAGAGCGGGAGCAATGCGATACAAGTCTTCATTTGAGACTGCATCAACAATAGCGATACCAATGTTTTGAGCTCGTAATTCAGCAATCCGATCGGTAACTGCTTGTGCGCCTGCTAAAACAGATTGATACGATATTAAGCCGACCTTCTTTTTGCATTGAGCTTGAAGTACCCGCACTAAATTAGGATCCGTCATCGGAGTTAGGGGGTGATCTCGCATTCCCGATTCACTTAATAGAACATCGCCTACGAATAAATAACCCTTAAAGACGCTGCGTCCATTATCTGGAAAAGCAGGAGTAGCAATCGTAAAGTCGGTGCCCAGGGCATCCATAAGAGCTTCAGTCACTGGACCAATATTGCCCTTAGGAGTGCTATCAAAAGTAGAGCAATACTTGAAATAAATCTGCTGAGCACCCTGTGCGCGCAACCAATCAAGCGCTTCTAGGGATTGATTAATGGCTTCTTCAGGCTCAAGATTGCGAGATTTCAAAGCTACTACAACTGCATCAACATCTTGATCCAAGCTGCGCTGTGGAACGCCAATTGTTTGCACAACGCGCATGCCATTACGAACCAAGTTATTAGCTAAGTCGGTAGCGCCCGTAAAGTCATCTGCAATGCAGCCCAGAAGAATGCTCACTTGGATGCTTTCGGCAACTCAATGCCAGGGAAAATTTTGATTACTGCACTGTCATCTTCTTTTGCAAAACCTGCTGTCGATGCTTGCATAAACATTTGGTGAGCAGTCGAGGATAGCGGTAGTGGAAATTTACTAGCGCGCGCCATATCCAACACGATGCCCAAATCCTTCACAAAAATATCAACGGCTGAAAGTGGTTTGTAGTCACCAGCAAGAACATGTGCCATGCGATTTTCAAACATCCAGCTATTGCCTGCGCTATGGGTAATCACTTCATAGAGCGCATTAGCATCTACACCCTCTCTCAAGCCCAAAGCCATCGCCTCGGCAGCAGCGGCAATATGTACGCCCGCTAATAATTGATTAATCACTTTAACCTTGCTACCAATACCTGCGCGATCCCCAAGGCGATACACAGTCCCAGACATTGCGTTCAGGATATCGTTGACTTTGTCATAGGCTTGGGCGCTAGCAGAAGTCATCATCGTCATTTCACCGCTAGCAGCTTTGGCAGCACCCCCTGAAATAGGAGCATCTACGTACAAAATACCTTTTTCAGCCAAGCGTGATTCAAATGAAATAGAAATATTGGGATCAACGGTAGAGCACATGATGAAAACGCTACCAGGTTTTAGACTCTCTACCAGGCCAGGTGCATCTAGAGATCCAAAGAGGACTTCTTCGGTTTGTGCAGCATTGACTACTACCGAAACAACTACGTCACAAAGTGAGCCGAGTTCTTTTAATGATGTGCAGGCTGTGCCGCCATCTTTTACGAATTGCTGGGATACCTCTGGGCGCACATCAAGAACATATAAATCAAATTTTGCTCGCCGTAGGGATCCAGCCATACCCGAACCCATTGCGCCGAGACCAATTAAGCCAACTTTTTTCATGATGTGATCTTTTGGAGATTGCAGCTTGTTATTGTGCGAAGCACAGAGTGACAACAATCATAGCAAAAGGAGGATTTTGGGGTGGGCCATCTGATTCATCAAGATAGCCAAATATGGTGCCTCGGGGCGGACTCGAACCGCCACGCCTTGCGGCACCGGATTTTGAGTCCGGCACGTCTACCAATTCCATCACCGAGGCAGGTGTTTGCAGTGGAAATTCTGCGTACTTTAGTGCTTAGATACTGCTAAGAGATGAGAGTGTAACAAAAAATGGGTGCCCATCCCCTACCTTTACCCTAGAACCCCTTAAAATGAGGTCTTCTAGCCAAATTATTAAAAGGAATTACCCGCATGGCCGGCCACTCAAAATGGGCCAATATTCAGCACCGCAAAGGTCGTCAAGACGAGAAACGCGGCAAGATTTGGACCAAACTCATTAAAGAAATTACCGTTGCAGCCAAACTTGGTGGTGGCGATATTGCAACCAACCCCCGTTTACGTCTGGCGATTGATAAAGCCAAAGACGCCAATATGCCCAATGACAATGTGCAAAGGGCAATTCAACGGGGTACTGGCTCACTTGAAGGCGTGAATTACGAAGAGATTCGTTATGAGGGTTACGGAATCAATGGTGCAGCAGTGATTGTGGATTGCCTAACAGATAACCGGACTCGCACTGTTGCTGAAGTGCGTCATGCATTTAATAAAAATGGCGGCAACATGGGAACTGAGGGTTCTGTTGCGTTTCTCTTTAAACATTGCGGCCAAATGTTATTTGCGCCCGGCACAAATGAAGACCAATTAATGGAAGTTGCTCTAGATGCAGGTGCTGAAGATGTCATTACCCATGATGATGGCTCTCTTGAGGTTTTAACTCCTGTGCCTGATTTTGCAAAAGTACAAGATGCAATTGCGAATGCAGGATTAAAGGCTGAGCTCGCTACAGTAGCAATGCGCCCCGAAACTGAAATTGCCCTTGAAGGCGATCAAGCAGAGAGCATGCAAAAACTATTGGATGCATTAGAGAACTTAGATGATGTCCAAGAAGTCTTTACCAATGCAGAACTGTAAAGCCTCACATTACCGAAACTTTTAATACCAATACTTTTCACACCTACCCTTAATTAATATAGACAGCTTGTTATGAAAATTCTACTGATCGGATCTGGCGGACGCGAACACGCACTGGCATGGAAGCTTGCTCAATCTCCTCAGGTGCAAACCGTATATGTAGCACCAGGTAATGGTGGTACAGCCACAGCCAAACAAGCGGCTGCAGGTATTGAAAATCTACCCATATCTGACTTACAAGATCTCGCTGATTTTGCAAAGCGTGAAAAGATCCATTTAACCGTAGTTGGTCCAGAAGCCCCACTCGCCGCAGGCATCGTTGATGTATTCCGCAATAATGGCCTGAGAATTTTTGGCCCGACCCAATTAGCTGCACAACTGGAGTCTTCAAAAGATTTTTCCAAAGCCTTTATGAAGCGTCATGGCATCCCTACTGCGGATTACCAAACCTTTTCAAATGCATTAGAAGCGCACGCCTATATTGATGCCAAAGGTGCACCTATTGTGATTAAAGCCGATGGCTTAGCAGCTGGCAAAGGTGTCGTTGTGGCAATGAGTCTAGAAGAGGCGCATGCTGCAGTCGATATGATGCTTGCCGATAATAAATTAGGCAATGCTGGTGCTCGTGTAGTGATCGAAGAATTTTTAACAGGTGAAGAAGCTAGTTTTATTGTGTTAGTTGATGGCAAGCATGTTCTTGCTTTGGCAACTAGCCAAGATCACAAGCGCTTACTTGATGCTGACCAAGGCCCGAATACTGGTGGTATGGGTGCATACTCCCCTGCTCCTGTAGTGACTCCAGAAATTCATGCACGTGCATTACGTGAGGTCATCATGCCTACTGTTAAAGGCATGGAGTCTGATGGCATTCCCTACACTGGCTTTCTATACGCGGGCTTGATGATTGCACCTGATGGAAAAATCAAGACTTTAGAATTTAATTGCCGCATGGGTGATCCTGAAACACAACCGATCATGGCGCGCCTGCGTAGTGATTTAGTCAATGCTTTAGATCACGCAGTTGATGGCACACTGAATGAAGTTGAATTAGAGTGGGATCGCCGCACTGCATTGGGAGTGGTCTTGGCAGCACATAACTACCCAGACACCCCTCGCAATGGTGATGAAATTACAGGCGTTCCTGCCGATACCGAAGATCAAATCACCTTCCATGCAGGCACTAAGCTTCAAGATGGTAAGTTAGTTACCTCTGGAGGTCGCGTAATGTGCGTAGTAGGTCTAGCGGATACGGTTCGTAGCGCGCAACAAAAAGCGTATGAAGCGATTAATCAAATTCAGTTTGATGGCATGCAATATCGTAAAGATATTGGCTATCGCGCCGTTAAGTAATCACGGTATTTAAAAAAGTGAACTCACTTGGCTGAACAACAACCCTCCATCAACATCGCAGCCCTTAAGGATTACTTCTGGGGCCTGCAAGATCGCATTACGAGTGCC
>JACCDO010214729.1_pt1 | contig 13126 bp, 12 predicted proteins | sample 7446101 | NCBI WGS metagenome assembly JACCDO01 (sample SAMN15323440, study PRJNA562643) | freshwater metagenome | isolation source: river surface water | place: USA:Blue River Watershed | collected 2017-08-16
CTTTACTACACATTGTTCTTTTTGGTGGTTTAACAGGTCCATTGCACCATCTACAACATGTAAATCCATCTTCTGTTTTTGGTAATAATGATGCATCAATTAATTTACCCATATATCTATTATTTTTTAAATTACTATTATCCATTATAATAATAATTATAATTTAATATCTAAATTATAATTTATAATTGGGTAATGTGTAAAACTATTAGCAAAGTTTAATATAAATGAAATTCACATAATACACATTTTTTTGCAACTGGTTCAAGTGATAATCTTCTTTCTTTAATTTTAAAAATAGTATTATTTACTAATAATTTATGAGAAGCTGCTTGATATAATTCAAGATTATTCATATCAATATCCCAATTATATGATACAGTATATAATTCAATATCATCATTTTTTATATTATAATTTTCTATTTTATAAAATTCTTTATCTAAATTTATATCTATATTTAATTTATTTATAACCAAATCATCTGATGCTGATGGATAATCTTCATCAGTTAATAAATTATTATTAAATATTGTATATCTATCAGCATATTTTCTACATCCAATAAATGTATCAACTACATTTGAATTATCATTTATATATTCATGTGGATTATTTAAATAATTAATTGATGTATAAATAGCAACTGGTGTTAATAATTGACAACATTGTCTATTTACATTATAGTAATGAGGATTTTGTGGATCACATCTACAATATATATAATCATTTTTAATCAAATCTATTCTATATTTATTAGATTCATATACAATATCATTCCAGGAATCTAATGAACATAAACAACTATTTTTTATTTTACAATAAAATATAATATAATTAGAAAAATAATGTATATCATTTTTCGATTCTTTCATTAAATTTATGATTTTTACTAATACATTTTTAATATTACATTTAGTTTTTCTATTTCTACAAAGATCTATTTTAGTAAATATATTTGCAATTATTACTTTATTGATAATATTAATAGACATTATTATATTAAATTTTATTATTAATTGAATTTAATTTATTATCAATTTTTATAAAATTAACCATTTAGTTAATTTTATAAAAATTGATAATAAATTACTAAAAATATTATAAAATATATTAAAAATGGCAGTTGCAAATGATATGTTAAAATTCTTTAATTATATTTATCAAAATCAACATCGAGGCTTATTTACAGCTGGCTATGAGAATCATCATAATATAATTGAATCTTTTTTAATTAAAGATAATACTGTTCTTAATATTTATAGTATTTTTCGAAGGAATTTTAATTTTTATCCAGATATGCAAAATTTACTGGATATTATTAATTTTGTTAATATGCAACATGATAAACATCGTAGATTTTGTATTCAATTTTGGCTTTTAACTTTTCGTGGAAATGAAATTGCCCAATTAGAAAATCAATTAAGAAATATTTTTTTAAATTAAACATATTGGTAATTACATAACCCAAAAATATTCACATATTATTTTAATCTGTCTTATTTTAATGGCATATAATCCAACAGATATATATTTTTCTGATAATATAACAGATAGTTCGCGCATATTATTTAAAAATGGCGCATCTCAATTTAATAGAACTTTTACATTTAATTGCACTATGGAAATATTTGCAGGTTTTACTGTAGATAGAGAATATTTATTAGTCAGTTATGGAACTGATTCAGGTGCTAATCATGATTCAATTTATATAACATATCATATTAATTCTTCAAATATAATTACTTTTAAAGTATATGAATATAAAGCAACTACTTCTACTTATAATATTATTACAGTTGGAGACACTTTAACTTTTGCACTTGAAACAAAATATTTTATTTATTTTTCAATTGATCTACAAACAAATCCAGATACATGTTTTCATTATTTTAGACAATTTAATCAAACTGCATTAAATGGATTCACTACTGGATTAGATAATTTGAATTCTTTTGGTGTTGATTTTGGAGGTATTGGTTGTATTAATGGTATAACAACAACATTTTACGTTTTAAATGGAATAACTGTTTATAATTTAGCATATTGTTCTCTTAATTATATTCAAATTTATGATAATCATGATCCAACTATATTAATAATTGATGCTATATATACATTATCACTTAATGCAAATTTATCAGCAACTAATTATTTATTTATTCCAGCTACTGGTGCACAATATTTTTGGCCAATATCAAGTGCAGGTGGTGCATTTGCAACATCAACATTACATTTAGGTTTACAAATTGATGCACGTGGAAAAACACCAACTACTTTAACAAATTCAGCCCAAACTCCTGAAACAGTATGTTATTCATTTAGTGCTGGAACAACGCCTATTTATAATACATTACCTCAATATGCAGTAAATACATCAACTATATTAATTCAACCATCATGTTTAGATGAATCTACAACTGTTTTAACAATAGATGGTTATAAATTAATATCTGAAATTAAAATTGGTAATATAATAATATCAGCTGAAGGTTATAAATGTAAAGTTATAAATAATATTATGCATAAAATTAAAAAAAATCAATCAGATTTATATATAATACCAAAAGATTCAATTAGTAAAAATTGGCCACCTGAAGATGTTTTATTATCATCCTGTCATAAATTTTTATATAAAGATAATGTATTTATGTTACCATGGGATTATGCAAGTAAGAATAATTTATGTAGACAATATCATGAGAAAGAATGTGTAACTTATTATCATTTACAATTAGATGATTTAACTCAAGATTTAGTTATAAATGGTGGATTTGTAGTTGAAGGATATTTAAATTATGAACCTACTGAAAAATATTATATTATAAATAGTGATAATACTTATACTAAATGCTATTTTTAAAAAAATACTTTTAAAGAATGTTAAACAATAATCTTATTTATTAATAATGACAACAAACTGTATTGATATATTATTACTTAAAAAAAATGAAATTATGACAGAAATCAATATTTGTCAGAAAAAATTAATATCATTAGAAACTGAATTATTAAAAATTGAGAAACAAATGGCTATATTTAGTGAAGAAAATATAGCTGATAGTTTAGCATTAAGTGAACAACAGAAGGCAATTGTTAAATCAAAAGATAAAAATATTTTAGTAGTTGCATGTCCTGGATCTGGTAAAACTCATACTTTAATTTCTCGTTATATTAATCTAGTGACTATTGATAAAATTGATCCAAATAGTATTATTTTAATTACTTTTACTAAAAAAGCTGGTATGGAAATGAATCAACGTATTTCTAATATTATTCCTAATAAACAACCTTATTATGTTGGTTCTTTACATGGGTTAGGTTTTAGATTACTACAACAATATAATAATATTAGTTATACTGTATTAGATGATAATGATGCAACTAGTCATTTACGTCATAGTGCAGATATAGTATTAGATAAATGTGATGATTTAACTGAAGATGAGAAATGTTTATTAAGAAAGCAAATTGTTTATATTTATGATAAAGTTTCGACTAATTATCCACTTAATTTAAATGACACAATTAATCATTTATCTATTTCTGCTAAATATAAAACAGTTATTACTAATATTTTAAAAGAATATAAATTAAAAAAAAAGAATGAAGATTTAGTTGATTTTAATGATCTTATGATATTATTTTGTCAATTATTAGGAACTAAGAAGATAGTTGATTTTTTATCAAATATTAAATATATTTTTTTTGATGAGTATCAAGATGTTAATCCAGTGCAAAATTATATTTTAAATTGTTTCAAAGAAAAAACAAATATTATGGTTGTTGGAGATGATGCTCAGGCTATTTATGCTTTTCGTGGTAGTTCAGTCAAGTATATTTGGGATTTTGAAAAAACATTTTCAGATGTTAATACATATTATTTAGAAACTAATTATAGATCAACACCATCTATTGTTAATTTCTTTCAAGATATTATTAGTCACAATACAAATCAATTTAAGAAAAATGTTAAATCAAGTCAAATTGAAAATGGAATGAAGCCCTATATAATATGTCATAATAATAATATGGAACAATATAAATGGGTTGCAACTGATATTGCTAATAAAAGAGATAGTGGTGTACCATTAAAGAATATGGTTGTATTATCTAGAAAAAATAGTTCATTAGATGATTTGGAAAGGGAGTTATTAGTATATTCAATTCCAATTATTAAAAGTATAGGTATATCATTATTAAACAAACAACATATTAAAGATTTTATTGCATTTTTAATTATTTTAAGTAATCCTAAATCAACAATTCATTGGAAGAGAATTTTAGCTTTACATAAACATATTGGAATGGCTAAAGCTACAGAAATTATTGATTCTGAATCATCTATTATTGATAATATTAAAAATAATAATAATTTACAATCTTTATATATATTTATTAAAAGTATTAATGTTAATAAAATCAAAGATACTATTTATAAAATTGAAGATTATTTAAATAATCTTTGGACTGAAAACAAAGAAAAGAATATTGAAACACGTATGAAAGATATTGAATCATTTAGAGAATTTATTTTTATGAAAATAAAAGAATATAAGACAATAGATGAAATAATTAATAATATTCATTTAAATTTAGAAATAGATTGTTATGATGATATTAATCAAAAATTATTTTTATCAACAGTTCATGGGAGTAAGGGATTAGAATGGGAATATGTATACATAATTGATATGGATTGTAAGAACTTTCCAAATATTAGACAAAGTTATTACAAAGATGAAATGGATAATGTAATGGAAGAACGACGTTTATTTTATGTAGCCGCATCCAGAGCAAGAAAATATTTATGCATTAATTTTACACAAGATATTCAAAACGATATTGTTATTTCTCCATTTATTAGAGAATTAGATCAAGTTAATTATATTGGTTCTAATTTAGCAAAAACAGAAAATTCATTTCAATTGACAGGTAATATTTCTATTGATATTAATAATTATTTAAGATTTAATGGTTATAAATTATTAGCTGATAGTATTAATGAAATACCTACAACTAGAGGTAATTTTTTTATTAAATCAATTGATTTTCCAGGTTCTATTACATTTAAAAATAGATATGTAGCTGGGAATATGATAGATTGTTTAATTATGAAAATGTTACATAATCATTATGCTGATATAATAGATAATTTTGATCTACCTCAAAATCATCATAATAAATTACCAGAAAATATTTATCATAATTATATTGATAAATATATAGATTGGAGAAATATTCTAAATGATATTTATTATATTTCAACATGTAATAAATTGAATAAAGCTGATTTTGAACATTGGAAAGATGTATTAACTACTTCATTAAATTATTATAATAATATAGAAAAATCATTATTAAAATTAATAAAAAATCCAGAAATGATTAGAATTCATACAAATATTAATTCAAATCCAATTAAAGGTGAAATTGATTTTATGGTGGATGATACTTTATATGAAATTAAAATGACACCAGATAATGCAGCAACATTCCCAAATTTATGCCAATCTTTAATGTATGCATATTTATTAAATAAGAAAAAAATTATTGTTAATAATATAATTATATTAAATGCATGGGATGGATCAATTGATACTTTTGATATTAGTTCTTTTAATTTGAAAAAATTCAAAAAAATTTTATATAATGTATAAATTATTATCTAATTGCAAAATACTTAAATGATTATTATTAATATTATTAATAATAATCATGGATTTTTTAGATGAAATTGATATTAAAATAAAATGGCAGAATAATTTAGAAGAAATGACTAGTAGAATTAATTCTATGTGGAATTTTTTAATTTATAATAATTTTTGTGAGAAAGAAATAGTTAATTTAAAAAATGAAAATAGAGAATTAAGAAGAGAATATGAAAATATTAATACTGACTATCAAGAGATTAAACGTGAACTGTGTAGTATAAGAATGAAAAATAGAGAAAAAACAGAATCACGTAAAAGAAAAAGTACAAATTATTTAGAAGATGAATTTAAGAAAGTCAAAAAATACAAGAAGAAAATTGTTCATATTGATAAACTTAAAGAAATTTTTAGTAGTTTAAATTCAATTAATGATATTATTAAATTAAAAGATCATGAAAATAAGTTTGATTTAATTAGTAATGAAAAATTTAATAAATTATATAATATAATTCCAGTTTTAGAAGAATTAAATAAAATTGTTGGTATGGAAAATGTTAAAGATAAAATTTTTAGATCTATTTGTTATTTTTTTCATAATGTTAATAATAAAAATGAAATGAATCATATTATGATTATGGGCCCCCCAGGTGTTGGTAAAACAACTATTGCTCAAATAATGGGTAAAATTTATTTACAATTAGGATTTTTAGAAAATGATACTTTTATTACAGCATCTCGTTCAGATTTAATTGCTAAATATTTAGGTCAAACTGCTGACAAAACACAAAAAGTAATTGATTCTGCTTTAGGTGGTGTTTTATTTATTGATGAAGTATATAGTTTAGGTCATAGTGAACAACGTGATTCATTTGCAAAAGAATGTATTGATACTATTAATTTAAATATGTCTCGCATTGATCGACCGTGGTTATTAATTGTTGGTGGATATAAAGAAGAAATTGAAAAGAATTTCTTAGCATGTAATAAGGGATTAGAAAGACGTTTTACAATTAAATTAGAAATAGAAGGTTATACTGAAAAAGAATTATTTGATATTTTAATGAGTTTTATTAATGAAGAAAAATGGAATCTTGGTGAGAATGCAATTACAGTAAAAGATATTAAAGATAATCTTAAAAATTTTAAATATTTTGGGGGTGATATGAGAAAGTTATTACAATTAACAAAAGAGAATTATTGTGTTAGAAGTATGAAGACGAGTCATATGTTAGTTTTATCATTGGATAATGATAAAACTCTATTGAGAGAAGATTTTAAATTAGCATTAGAACATTTTAAAAAGAAGAAAGAAGATGATGATACATCGCATCTAATGATGTACATTTAATGTCATTTCTAATTATTGTTGTTGTTTTGATCTTTATTTTTCATGAAGTAAAGATAGGTCGCTAAGGACTTTGCGGTCCGTCTACTCGCTGGCAAATTCCTGGGCTTCGGCTCTTTTTTTCCAATCATTAATTAAATAATTAACTAAAGTATTAAATATTGCTCCAGTTGCTCCAGCATATTTAGTTGGTGTGTCATTTTCATTAAATGATACACCTGCAATATCTAAATGAACCCAATTTTTTCCAAGAGAAACAAAATTTGATAAAAATGCACCACCCATTATAGTTGATGCTCCAACATTACTATGATTAACTAGATCTGCTATTTTAGATTTGGTTGCATTTTTATATTCATCCCATAATGGTAATTCCCATATTTTCTCATTTTCTATTATACCAGCTTTTATAATACCATTTATTATATCTGGATTATTACCCATTATAGCAGTTGCTAAACCACCAAATATACTAACTGCCTGTCCAGTTAATGTTGCTATATCTATTATTAATGGAGTGTTTTTTTCACTTGCATAATATAAACAATCTGCTAATATTAAACGTCCTTCAGCATCTGTATCACTTATTTCAACAGTTTTACCTGATTTTGATATTATAACATCTCCAGGATGAATTGCATTTTCCCCAATATCATTTTGAACAAGTGGTAATACACCAATAACATTTCTATTATATTTATGTATTGCAAGTGCTTTCATTATACCATAAACTATGGCTGTTCCTGCCATATCTGTTTTCATATCACTAAAATCACCATGTTTTAAATTTATTCCACCTGTATCAAACATAACACCTTTACCAATTAGGTAAATAGGATGTTGAAGTTCCTCATAATTAGGCAAATACTTTAATAATAATAATTTTGCTTTTTGTTTACTTCCTTGATTTACAGCTAATAATAAATTAAAATCCATAGCTGTTAAATCATCTTCTTCATAAATTATTACTTCAAATGTAAATTTTTGTTTTTGCGGGCTAGGTATTTCCATACTTTTAATATAATCTTCTATATGTGTTTTAAGATTAGCCTTAATATAATTTAAATAAGTGTCACTATTTAATATATTAACTGGAGCATTAATTAAATCTCTTATTTCATATTGAATTAAATTTTGTGCTATAATTTTATCCATCTGTGCTTTAAACTTTAAACCATCTAAACTATAAAAATCTAATGTTATTTTTTGAGGTTTATCTGTTTTCAAATTTTCATATCTATAAAGACCTTGTAATAAAGATGATATAAATGATAAATCTTTACTACATAATATAATTAATACTGATACTGGATCACATCCATCACGTGAACATATTTTTTTACCAAGTATTCCACTCATTTTTAGTATATTATTAGGATTTGATGAAAATTTCATTAATACATATGTAGTTTTACCTACATAAAAATAGACACAACTACCTTTTTCTCCATTATATACTGTAGTAATTTCATCTGGTATGCTTATTTGTAATTTTTCTAGTAATTTTCTTTTAATTTCATCAAACTCTAAATTTGAACATAATATTAAAACAGTATCATAATTTTCCAAGGTTGGAGATAAATTTGCCTGAAAATTATACTCGTATTGTTTGTTAATTTTAGCTGTCATATAATAATAAATAGAAAATATATATATTTTCTATTTATATTAATTAAAATTTTATTTCAATTTAAACTAAAGTAATATTACTAATAGTGGATTTAACAGGATGTCCAAGTTTCTCTGAAAAGAATACTTTAAGATCATCCTTTGATGGAACCTCATCGGTATAAGTTTCATTCCACCATTTAGTAAAAACTTCATACATATGGCTTAATTTAACTGAATTGGTAGCATCATCTGATTCACGAACATGAGCGGAAAAAAATGTTTCAAAATAATTTTCATCACCTTCCTCTTCAGCTTCTTCAGATTCATCATCAGGAACAATTACTGGTGGTGTTAGAGGAGGTGATTGATTTAGTGTTGATTTCTTAACACTTTGTGTGACTTTAAATAAATAATCAAGAAGCGTGTGAACGGATGGATTATTTAAACCAGCTAAACCACTACGAACTTTAGCTTCACTTGTGTTTTGTTCACTGTATAATTGAAGACGAAGAAGAACCATGTTTAAAATATTACGTTGAGATACCATAAATTGAACAAGCTGTTGATTAAATCCTAATTCAGTTAACATAGTTGTAGCTTGTTCAGTTGTACGACCCATTGATGTCATTAGATCAAGTGTTTCAAGATTAAAACGAAATTCATTTAGATTTTGAGAAAGAGACATTTATTAATTATATAAATATCACTTTAAAGTGATATTATTTATATATTGTAAATATAAAATGGAACAAGTTAAACAAAATGATGAAGAACAGATTATTCAGATAGATGAAGAACACAATATTCCTTTAAGTATTCATGGAATTAATAAAAAAAAATCACAAAATACTTCACCAACTAATGAATCAAATAAAAGTTTTGGATTTGGTGGATCAACAAATACATTTGGTCAACAACTTAGCGCTGCATTTAGTGGAGCATTCGGTGTACCAACAAGTGAATCAAGTAAAACTTTTTCATTTGGTGCATCTAGTCAAAAACCAAGTGGCGCATTTAGTGTACCAACACAAGTAAATAGTGCTTCATCTAGTGTTCCACCAAATAGTTCTAAAGTATTTGGTTTTCAAATGTGTGGTCATGAACCTAAAGTTGAACGTCATCCTGAAACTGGACAACCAATTAAAAATACACCATTTCAGTTTGGTATATCAACTGATCGTAAACAACATCTTGAAACTTTATATTATGAATTAAATAATATGCGTAATAAAATTGAAAACTGTAATAAAACATTAGATACATTATACTATTCAAATGGTGTAATGACTAATCAAATTCATACTGAATATAATAATTTACGTGAATATTATAATAATATTACAAAATCGATTGATAAATTTTATGAAACTCTTAGATTTATTAATTAAATAATTTATTAAATATATAAACAATAATTTTAATTATAATAATAATTAAAATTATGACAGATGAATATCAAACATTTGAAAATTGCAATGAATGGCTTGAATGTTTAAGAACAAATGATTGTTCTCAAAATGAAGATTGTTGTTGCACAGTTTTATTTCTACCAATTAAATTACCAATAAATTTATTTTTTTGTGGTCCATGTACATTATTTAATATTGTTTGTAATAAATGTAAAAATACAAAAGATAAGAATTATTTATTTTAAATTCTATATTATTTTATATGACAACTAAAGAAGTTAAATGTGAAAGAAAAAAAGTAAAAGTAGTTATGCATGAATATAAAGAAGGATCACTTAAACGTCGTAATAGTAAACCAGTAAAATCTAGAAAAGAAGCAGTTGCAATTGCTTTAAATATTGCACGAAGAAAATGTTCAAGAAAAAAGTCTAAAAAATCTAAAAAATAAATTAAATGATTTAATCAAATAATTTTATTATTTATAATGTGTGGGATTTGGGCATTAATTGAAAAATCAAATGGTCAATCTGATATTTCTAAATATTTATCAGATTTTTGGAAATTAAAACATCGTGGACCTGATAATTCTCATTTTGAGACATTTAATCAAGTTTATGTTGGTTTTCATAGATTAGCTATAATGGATACTAGTTTTAAAAGTAACCAACCTTATGTTTTTAATGATATAGATAGAACAATCGTTTTTATTTGTAATGGTGAGATTTATAACTATCAGCAATTAGATAAAAAGTATAAGTTAAATATTGGCACAAGTGATTGTATGGTTATTCCTAAATTATATTTACAAGCAAGAGATCATGTAGAGTGGTTTCATATGATGAAAAATGAAGTAAAAGGTGAATATGCTTTTGTAATGTTTGAATTTGATAATATGAAACAATTAACTTGTTATTATGCTGGCCGTGATATGATTGGTATTAGACCACTTTATACAGTAGAAACAAATGGAGATATTGATATGTTTAGTTCAGAGATAAAAGGCATGAGTTCATTTAATGGTAAAGTTATTGAATTTGAACCTGGCACTATAGTAATGGTAGAAAAAACATTATCCTATTATAGTTCTCATAAATTTGATATGAAAATTGATTTATATAAAACAAAATATAATAGTATAAATTTTTATAAAAGTAGTTCAAATATTAATAAAATGTATGATACTGATATTAATTTAATTTTACCACTAATTAGAAATAGTGTTATTAATAGTATTAAAAGAAGATTACATGCAGACCGTCCAATTGCTTTCTTATTATCAGGTGGAGTCGACAGTAGTTTGGTTGCTGCAATTAGTGCTAGAATTTTAGGAGAGACCCACGGTCATATTAGAACTTTTTGCTGTGGTATCAAAGGTAGTACTGATATGAAATATGCAAAACTTGTTGCTGATTATATTGGAAGTAATCATACAGAAGTATATTTTACAGAAGAAGAAGGACTTGATGCAATTAAAGATGTTATTAGAACAACTGAAACTTGGGATATTACAACTATTAGAGCATCAGTTGGTCAATATTTAGTTTCAAAATATATAAGCGAACATACTGATTGTAAGGTAGTACTAGTAGGAGAGGGTCCAGATGAAGTTTGTTCATCATATTTATTTAATTATAATGCTCCAAATGGAGAAGAATTAGATAAATCTTCAAAAGAATATGTTAGAGATATTCATATGTACGATGGTCGTCGTGCTGATCGTTGTATTTCACGTTGGGGATTAGAAGCACGTATTCCTTTACTTGATCCAGAATTTATTGAAGCTTATTGGAGTATTGAACCAAAAATGAGAATGCCTACTCATTATAATATGGAAAAGTATTTATTTAGAAAAGCATTTGAAGGTTTAAATTTATTACCTATTGATGTATTATGGAGAAAGAAGGAAGCATTTTCCGATGGTGTATCTAGTAAAGAAAGATCATGGTTTCAAATGATTCAAGATCATATTGAAAAGAAATTTGAAAATAAAAAGTATGATTTACCTAAAGAATGTAGTATACCTCCAACTAAAGAGGCTCATTATTATTTATATAAATTTATTGAATATTTTGGTGTTAATCGTATTAATATTTTACCTCATTATTGGCAACCTAAATGGTCTTCCAATAATGGTTTTATTGATCCATCTGCACGAGTTTTAAAAGTTTATCATCATTAATAATGGATTTCCCATAATAAATAGAACAATATGTTCTATTTATTATTAGAAAAATTGATTGCGAGTTATAAAAATCATAGATTTTTATATCTTTCGTAATCAAAACTTATTTGTGTAAGATAAAAATTGATATTTTTTAACTATACTATTATTAATATAATTTTGGATATGAGTCTTGAATCTTCTTTGACTTTTATAACATTACCAAAAGAAATTATATTAAATCATATACTACCATTTTTAAAACTAACTAAAATCTTTGAGTTGTTTTCTATAGAAAACGACTATTTGCAAGAATTATTAGAAGAATATATGGAAATGTATATGATAGATGGGCACTACAAAACATCATTGTCTGATGCACTAATTTTATTAGAATATGAACATTTTTATAAGCTAGTTTTAGAATTTTTCAAGTCTTACTTTTCTGAACTAGCTACTAATTTTGTACAATTAGTTGAAGAAACAAACGGTGCAATTCATTGTCAAACTCTTTCATTAGAAAAATCTCCACGTGCAATTTATACAATTAGCATTATAATGCAAAGAAATGAAAATGAGTTAGTATATAAAATTACTAACTTGACATTTATGAGTGGCCAAGCAAAATGCACAAGTACATTTTCAATTGATAATATACCGCAAATAAGTGCAGTTATAGATACAAATATTAATGATATTAATATAGAACTTGTATCTATATTTAATATAATGGGTACAGATCCAGATCGTAAAATAAAATGTATAAAGTTAGATAAGGAAGTATATCAATCAGGTTTTATGATTTCACATCAATCACCTGAAATTATAAATATATCCGAATATAAATAAAATAAATACATAAATAGCTACTCTTTTTTCTTTATTTAATGCATGTTTCATTAATTGTGTTATTATTAATGTTAATAATAATATACCCCATAAATTA
>JACCDO010361281.1_pt1 | contig 13125 bp, 13 predicted proteins | sample 7446101 | NCBI WGS metagenome assembly JACCDO01 (sample SAMN15323440, study PRJNA562643) | freshwater metagenome | isolation source: river surface water | place: USA:Blue River Watershed | collected 2017-08-16
AATTGTGTATCAACGAACTGAGATCCTGGAGTCCAATTTTCAATTCGAGTTCTCCATTTAAGTGGTATTCCATGTAGACTTAATCTGTAATCAATCAAAGTCCCTTCATTGATGGCTTCCGTTGATTTACCGAGAACTTTAAAATTAAGGAATGTAGGAGTAAGTTTTTCAAGATTTTTTTCATCACTAAAAAATGGAAAAATTTCTTTTGGAGGATGCGGAACCCATTGTTCTGCTATAAGTTCTTTTTGTGAGCCCTTAAATGGTTCACATAAATTTTGAAGTGCAGATGATAAATCCTTAAATTTAAATTTATAACCTGATTCTTGGATAAAGTGACTTGAAACATTCTGACTACCAAGGACCAGGGTACTCATTTCACCTAAAACAAGCTTGAGCACTATCCCCGGAACAGGAAAAAAGAGCGGTTTACTTAATGCGTTTGCAAGAGTTTTGCTGAACACTTCGTTTGTTGAGGGTTGAGGAGCGACAGCGTTTATAGGACCTGTTATATTTTCATTTTGAGTAATATGGGAGATGACACCCACTATATCTTGAAGATGAATCCAACTCATCCACTGCTTTCCATGTGAGATTTTTCCACCAAAGCCTAAACAGAATGGGAGAAGCATTTTTTCAAGAGCACCACCTTGAGTGGAAAGAACAATACCAATTCTTGGATTAACGACTCTGACTCCGAGTTCACTTACCTTTAAGGATTCCTTTTCCCAGTCATGGCAAATTGTAGAAAGAAAATCCGCTCCATGTTGAGATTTTTCGGAGAGCACCTCGTCACCTCGATCTCCATAAATGCCAATTGCAGAAGCCGAAATAAATGTTTTGAGTTTAAAATGATCTTTTAAGTGTGCACTCTTAATTGCTTGAACTAATTTTTTTGTTGTATGAATTCTTGAATCATATAGGGCAATTTTTCTTTTTTTATTCCAGCGACCTTCTCCAATTGATTCTCCAGCTAAATTGATGATGACCTCTACATTTTGAAGGATGTTTGGATCTAGGTCTTCAAAGTCAGCCCCTAAAGGCAAAACTTTCGCCGGGTAGGGAAGAAGAGATTTGGCATTTTGAGGATTTCTAGAAAGAACAATAAGCTCGTGCCCATCTTGCACAAGTTTTTTACCAAGTTCTTTACCTATTAGTCCTGTGGCACCAGTCAAAAGAATCAACATATAAACTCCCTTTTAGTCGATCGATTTAAAAAGCCTCATTCTTTCAATTTCAGATAGATTTTCTAGTCCTACAGAAAATTCTGTGATGGTTTCTGAACACTGTTTCTTTACTCCTCTCATCATCATGCACATGTGTGATCCAGTGATCTTCACATAAACAGCTCTAGCATTAACGAGATGAAATAGACTTGTTGCAATTTGCTCATTTAGTCTTTCTTGAACCTGAAGTCTTTTCGCAAACACATCAACAAGTCGAGGTATTTTGGAGAGTCCCACTATTTTGTCAGTAGGGTAGTAAGCGACATTGGCCTTGCCCCAAAATGGAAGCATATGGTGCTCGCACAAACTGTAAAATTCAATATCTCTCACACTCACTAGTCCATTTCCTTCACTAGGAAAAATTCCAGAACCGACAGCATCAAGTGCAGTCATTTTATAGCCAGAGCATATTTCATCAATCGCCTTGGCAAATCTTTGAGGCGTTTTTTGAATCCCTTCTCGATTTAAATTTTCCCCGACTGATTTTAATATTAATTCTCCAGCAAATTTGGCGGCATCAAAAGCACTTAGATTTTCTTCATTCGATTTAAAGGTGATATTTTCAAAATCGTATTTCATATTATATCTCCAGTTGAAATTACTCTAGTATTATTGCACAATATAATAACAAATGATAGGTTGTTCAAATGTAATTCATGAACAAGGGGTAACTTATGGAAAATATTAATGTTAAGGCCCTCACTCGATTAACGGGTATCAATGAGAATACTTTACGAGGTTGGGAAAGAAGATATAAGGCGGTTGAACCTTTAAGAGGTGAAGATGGGAGAAGGTTGTATTCTGCTAAAGATGTTGAAAGAGTAAAGCTTCTCTGGACTCTTGTTCAAAATGGACATCAAATTGGTTTAATTGCAAAGCTACCCACGATAAAGCTTAAAAAACTTTTGGCAGAAACGGCTCCTCTTATTAAAGAAAAAGAAGAAGTAAAAGTCGTTGAACCAATTGAGGTCTATCAAGACTCAATTATCAGAGCACTTGAGGCATTTGATTTAGAAAAACTTTTTCTAATCCTTCAAAGAGCAAAGTTTAGTGTAAGTCCGAAAGAAATAATTCTTAATCTTTTAAGACCACTTATGCAGAAAGTTGGAATGCTGGTCCATGAAAATAAACTCAGTATTGCTCAGGAGCATGTCCTCTCCTCACTTCTTAGAGATTATTTAGGGACTCTTTATCAGTCACTCTCTCCCTACGAGTTTTCATCAAGAACACATGCTAAAAGTATAATTCTTACGACAAGAGAAGGAGATATGCATGAATTTGGAATTCTTCTCTCGGCCATCCTTTGTAATCTTTATAGGTTAAAAACCTATTACTTGGGTCCAAATATGCCCATCAAAGATCTTGCAGATGCTTGCGTGCATTTTAAAGTTGATTACATCGTTTTAGCTCTGACTGAATTGCCGGCGGACAGAGAGATCATAAGCTCTATTAATTTTATAAGAAAATTAGATCAACTCTTGCCCCAGAGAGTCACTTTTTGTCTTGGAGGAAAATCTTTTGATTTAACTAAGCTTGAAACTAAAAGAGAGATGATTTTCTTTCAATCTTTTGAAGAACTGGATCAATTTTTTGAGGGGATTAGTTAAATGAAAAAATTAAGAAATCTGATTCTCATATTAGGGGACCAACTTTCTGAGGAATTAGATGTTTTAAAAGATGTTGATAAAAAAAATGATCTTATTGTGATGGCGGAAGTGCTCCATGAATCAACAAAGGTCGCATCTCATAAAATGAGAACTGCCGTTTTTTTATCGGCCATGAGGCATTTTGCAGAGAAGCTTAAAGAAAAAAAATATCAACTTATTTATTTAAGTCTTTCGGATCAAAAAAAGTTTAAATCCTTTAATGAAGCGATCTCTTTTGTATTAACCAATTATTCATTTCAAAAAATTCTTGTCACAGAGCCCGGCGAGTACGATGTCTTCGAAGAAGTAAGAACAATAGCTAAAACTTTTAAGCTCACACTTGAAATAAAAACTGATAATACATTTTTAAGTAATAAAAGAGATTTTTCTGCCTATGCAGAGGGTAAAAAACAAATTCGAATGGAGTTTTTTTACCGTGAAATGAGAAAAAAATATTCAATCCTTATGGATGGAAAAGATCCAGAGGGAGGCGAATGGAATTATGATCAAGAAAACAGAAAAAGTTTTAAAAAAGAAGGGCCAGGAAAAGTTCCTTTTCTTGATCTGAAAAAAGATTCAATAACAGAAGAAGTGTTAACTTTAGTCAATGATTTATTTAAAGATAACCCTGGATCGACAGAGGAATTTAACTGGCCAGTCACTCACACAGAGGCGAAAAAACTTTTGGACTTTTTCATCAAAAATCTTCTTCCTCACTTTGGAGACTGGCAAGATGCGATGTGGACTAACGAAGCTTTCCTTTACCATTCAAGACTTTCAGTTGCTCTCAATTTAAAATTACTAACTCCCATGGAGGTTATCAAGGCAGCCGAGCAATCCTATAAAAAAGGGCACGTGAGTCTCGCTTCCGCCGAAGGATTTATACGTCAAATTCTTGGATGGAGAGAGTATGTAAGAGGTGTCTACTTTCATTTTATGCCTGAATACATTTCTAGAAATTTTCTTAAGGCCGATGAAGATCTTCCCCCTCTTTACTGGAATGCAAAAACTGAAATGAATTGCATGAGGGATGTTGTCACTCAAACGATGAACTTTGGTTATGCCCATCACATACAACGATTAATGGTGACGGGATTATTTTCTCTTCTTTATGGTGTTAGGCCAACCGATATTCACCAGTGGTATCTTGCTGTTTATGTTGATGCTGTAGAATGGGTTGAACTTCCCAACACTCTTGGGATGAGCCAGTATGGTGATGGAGGAGTGATGGCCTCAAAGCCATATATTGCGAGTGGAAAATATATCTCGCGCATGAGTAACTACTGCAAAGGATGTAAATATTCTCCAGAGGAATCAACTGGGCCAAATGCTTGTCCATTTACAACTTTTTATTGGGATTTTATTAGAAAACATCAAACGCTGATTTCTAAAAACCCGAGATTAGCTATGCAGGTAAAAAATTGGCAAAAGCTTGGAAGTGACAAGCAAAAAGAAATAGAACTTACTGCAAAAAATCTAAGGAAAAATATTAAGAGAGGAAATATATGAACTCATCTTGGGGGCTTCATTGGTTCAGGCGAGATCTAAGAGTTGCTGGAAATCCAGCTTTAAGAAATAACTTTAAAAAACATCAAGGTCGAGTTCTTGGGATCTTTTGCTTTGATCCGATATTTCTCTCGAGGAGTGATTTTAGTCATAACCGCTTTGCATTTTTTCTAAGAACTCTTGAAGAATTAAAAAAAGAGTTAATAGACCTTGGGGGAGATCTACTCGTTCTTGAAGGAGAGCCTGAAAAAGCATTCTCTTTATTTCTAAAAAAATTATCAGATGAAAACATTAGCTTACCAACAACCATAAGTTTTAACAGAGACTATGAGCCATTTGCGCGAGAAAGAGACAAGAAATTATCATCAATATTTCAAGATAAATTTCAATTAGAAGTCTCTTCCGCAAGAGATCATTTATTATTTGAACCAGGAGAAGTGTTAAAAGATCCTAAAAAAATAGATAGCTTCTATTCCGTTTATACTCCATTTGCGAAAAAATGGGTCGAATCTTTTCATTCACCCGTGGGAACAGAGAGAATAAAAGAACAAATTGAGGGTCTAAATTATCTCAAAAAACGCCTCAAGGGTGAAAAACTTGAAAAGATGTTTCATCTTACGTGGAAAGATTTATTTAAAAATAAAAAATTATTTGTAGATAAACTTCAAGAGTTTAAAGATAAGAATTCTCCTCACGTAACTGTACCTATTCCTGAAGCTGGAAGCTTAGCTGCTTTTAAATCTCTTGTGGAATTTGAAAAAAAGCTCAGTGGTTATCTTGATAAAAGGGATTTTCCGGCTATTTCAGGGACGAGTCGATTAAGTCTATTTTATAAAAATGGTTCTCTTACAGGTGCTCAAACAATTGCCTTTTTAAAACTGACAATGGATTCATTTGCTGAAAAAAATGGAGAAAATCAATTCTTTAAAGAATTGATTTGGAGAGAGTTTTATTATCACATTTTGTGGTTTCGACCGGACGCTGAACTCCAAAGTTTTCTTCCCGTGTTTAGACATCTTAAATGGGAAAATGATGAAAAAAAATTTGAAGCTTGGAAAAAAGGCGAAACTGGTTTTCCTATTGTTGATGCAGGAATGAGAGAGTTAAATCAAACCGGTTGGATGCATAATCGTGTTCGAATGATTGTAGCAAGTTTTCTCACAAAAGATTTACTGATTGATTGGAGATGGGGAGAGAAATACTTTATGGAAAAACTCCTCGATGGGGACCTTGCCCCAAATAATGGAGGGTGGCAGTGGGCAGCGAGTACAGGCTGCGATCCACAGCCCTATTTTAGAATTTTTAATCCAGTTCTTCAGAGTGAAAAATTTGATCCAGATGGGGATTATATTAAAAAATATGTTCCGGAACTCAGGCACCTTAGTTCTAAAGACATTCATGCCCCAATTCATCCTATTCAAAATTATCCAAAACCCATAGTGAATCATTCTCATCAGCGAGACAAGGTCTTACTTTTGTATAAAACGACAAAGGAAAAACATGAATCCTGATCAAAACCAAATTATAAGAGCTTTGGAAACTGAAATTCAGGCGATTGCGATTTATGAGATGGAGGCAAAGCTTTTTTCATTATTATCATTTACTGAAAAAAGAAGGAGAGTATTTTTATTAATTAATGAAATACTCTTGGAGGAGAAGCAGCATGCATTTCACTTGATGAAATATCTACCTGGATTTAAACCATCAAAACTTAAATTTTTTTTCCTCATTTTTTCAGGTCTATTTTTGGGACTTGGATTTTCAATTCTTCCACTAAGAATTTATCTTTATTTTCATATTTGGGCCGAGCAGGAAGCCTCAAAAGTCTATGCTCAAACAAGGACTAAGCTTACTCAGGTGAATGAGAATCTGTTAAAAGATCTTGAACATGCTAGTTCTCAGGAATCTGATCACGCTAAAAAATTTCAAAATATTCTTAATGAATTTTTTCCCAAATAGAGTCTACAGATTTTAGTGCAGAATTTAGATCATTACCAAAAAAATAATCCCCAGCAAGGTAAATACCTTTTTCTGAAAACTTAAATTGCCATTTAGAATCGATAGATTGAAGCACTCTTGAATAGCGCCATTTATGGGCGTGAGTTTCAATAATATATTGTTTTAATTCATCAAATTTAATAAGAAAATATTTTGATATTTCATCTTTGGTTAAATCTAAGAAATCTGAAATGTGCTCATCTTTGATTTCAAAATGATAAAGATACTCTTGCTCTGAATTTGAAGTCATTTTTTTTAAATAATAGTCTTTAGTCTCCGTTAAATTAATTGGGATTTCTCTTTTCAAAAGAATAAAAAATTGAACTTGAGGCCTATAGACTACTGGTAGAAGAAAAGACGAGTCTAAACCTGAATTTTTAAGAATTTGACTTGCTTGTGGAGCAGGAATGCAAAGAACTATTTTTTTGGCGATTATTAAATCAGCATTATTTTTTTGATGGATGATAATTTGATCATTTCTAATTTCAAAATGAGTGACTTCAAACTCTCTTATAATATTGAGCTCATGAGCTAAATGTTTGATCCACTGATTTAAATTTCCTTCCGGTACAGCTACGTTGTCTTTTAATTGTATCAAATTCTGAGCGACACCAATTGATACTAAGTTTTTAAGATAGGGATGGGCGACTTCAAAATCCTCAACCCCGTGATTAACAAATGATAATCCCATTCTTCTTGTGGCAACTCTTCCACCAATTCCTTTGGATTTATCTAGAACTAGAGTGACTTGATTCGTGATTTTTTTTGCTAAACTTATACCAGTTAAACCAGATCCAATAATGGCCACGTCAGCTTTCTTTTCCATAGATTTCCTTTAAGAAAAGATTACCAACATGGCCACTAACACACAAACAATTCCTTATCGAGTTCGATCGAGGAATTCACGCGAAAATTCACGTGTCTGATTAATTGAATTTTGATGCTGATAATTTTCATAATTAAGGGTTGAACAAGAAACGAGAAAAAGCATTGTGAAGACCACTAATAAATAAGACATAATTCCTCCATGTCGCTAGTTAATGGTCTTGCTCTATTCATTTCAAACCGGACGTTATTGAGACGTCGTGTTGACGATTTGAAAACTTCTAATGAAGTGAGCTACTCCCCATGTGAAATACAATCTAAAGGATTTTATTCTATAAAAAAAATATATAAAAATAATAATTTGTATTGTTTTTGTATATGTATTAAATATTTCTTTAAATTTGTTTGCCTAGCTGGACTTTGGTTTGGTATATCAAACACGTTTAATTATACTTTTGGAAAATTTATGAAAAAAAAATGGGTGAGTTGTTTTTTTATCTCTGTATTAAGTCTTCAGGCTTTTGGAAATATTGATCATCGACTTGAGATTTATATTAAAAATTTTAAGCTTAAGTCTGTTGAATCCCCTGGACCTAGAAATGATCGATTATTTACTCTTGGGGGTAGATTATTTTTTGATAGAAATCTTTCTGGAAATAAAAATATTAGCTGTGCTGATTGCCATCATCCAAGATTATTTAGTACCGATGGATTACCTCTGGCTTTAGGTGAAGGTGCCGTTGGAATTGAATCTATTCCTGGAGGAAGAACTCAAGCGAGTGGAAAAATAATTCCACGTAATTCTCCTGCTTTATTTAATTTGCATAGGGCCCCTAATCTATTTTGGGATGGAAGAGTTTCTTGGAATAAACAATCTGGGGAAGTTGTTTCTCCTGTAAAGTTATCATCAAAATATTTATCAGTTTTAACAAATATTCTAGGCGTTCAGGCATTATTTCCTATGGTTAGTCATGAGGAAATGCGAGGTGAAATTGGTACTAATGAGATAGCGAACGCTTCAACTGAAGAGGATGCTTGGGAGTTGATTTTTAAAAGAATCATTGATGTAGATTATTATCGAAATGATCTTCAAGAGATTTTTCCTGGGGAAGATTTGACAATTGCACATCTTGCCGAAGCCATCTCTCATTTTGAATCTCATGCCTTTTATTCTACTGATACAAATTATGATCGTTATCTAAATGGTGATTTATCGGCGATGAATGACAAAGAAAAAAGAGGAATGGAAGTCTTCTTTAGTAAAGGCGAGTGTTTTAAATGTCATAAGGGTGAACTTTTAAGTGATTCTAGTTTTCATAACATAGGTGTTCCACAAATTGGGCCGGGAAAAAATAATGGAGATGATTTTGGTTTATTTGGGATAACAAAAAATGAAAATCATCTCTATGCATTTAGGGTTCCACCATTAAGAAATGTAGCCTTAACGGCTCCCTATTTTCATGATGGAGCGATGAAAACAATTGAAGAAGTGGTTGAGCATTATGATGATGTGATTTCAAGTCTTAACTCTTATGAATGGATGGATCATTGGCCAAATTATTCTGAGGCAATTACAGGACCATTAAGGGAGTCAAACCAAAGAAAAATCGAAAATCTATCCTTCAAACTTTCTCCATCGTTGAAATTTTCAGAGGATGAGGAAGAGGATCTCGTTTATTTTTTAAAAGAGTCACTGACTGATAGAAAATATAAAAAGAGTTTTTAAAAATGAACTGGCGGAAATATCATCGAATCGTATCGTTGTTTGTTTTAGCACCATTCTTGCTGGTTATCTTGACTGGTATACCACTTCTTTTAAGAACTAAGTCTGAATTAATTCAACCAACAATGATCAATTCAGAAAAAATTCCGAATCAAGAAATTCTATCTTTTAATAAAGTAATGAGTCTAAGGGAAATAAAAAAAGAAGAAGTCGACCAAATCATCTTTAGACCAGAAAAATTTCAATTGGTAGTAAGATTAAAAAACTTTGAAGAAATTCATCTTCATCCTCAAACGGGTGAAGTTCTAAAAAAAGCAAAAAGATGGACTAGTCTTTTGATCGAATTACATCAAGGATCTTTTTTTGGTGAGTGGTCTCAATTTTTTATTTTCTTACCTTCTGCTTTTGGTTTGTTGTTCCTTGTCGTTTCTGGGGTGATTATTTATCCAAGGAGAAAAAATTATGAAAAATGATTTCCATTTTGGTCTAGAAGCTGAATTTATGCTTGCTGATAAAGCGACCTATAAACCCTTGTGGTATAAAGATGTGACTTTTACTGAATTAGATCATCTCTTTTCACAAATTTCTTTGAACGGTATTCCTTCCCTAGATGGACTTAGTGCTGAGCCTCCGCATTCGAAACTTATGCCTTTTATCGTCGAAGGTTACGGGATTCCCGATTCCGAGATGAATATCATTGATGCCTATCCAAAAGGGATAGAGATTAGAACTCCAATTTGTGGTAGTTTAAAAGAATTATTTTTAGTCTATCGTGAACTTTACGAAAGAGTGAGTGCTTCTCTTGAAACAAGAAATTTATCTCCAGTCGCGATCTCTCATCACCCAATTGAGTCAAAATTTTCGGGGCCTCAAAATAAAAGAAGGCATGATTTTTGGATGTGGGCACAAGAGGTTATGACCACCTATGGCCCTGATGTGAATATTAGCTTTCCAGATGAGATCACTAATAAGCTTTTTAAGGACCTAGAGGATCTTAATTCAAAAATTAATTACTATGCACCATCAATGGCCGCCCTTTCTCTTTCGTCACCATTTTTAAATGGAGCTCCTTGGCTAATCAAGGGGGGGCAAGGTTTATCTTATAGAACTTTTAAAAGAAGCATAATAGCTCCCGCTGTTGAACTTCACCCTGATGAATCGAATCGGATTGAGTTTAAAGTTTTTGAAATGACCTCAGATATTGCTGATTTTGAAGCTTATTTTTCTCTTGTTCTTGGATTATTTTTAAGTTTTGAATTAAAAGGAAGAGCAACATCACAAGAAAGAATTTATGATTCTGGCAGTGTTGCTAGGTTTGGTCTAAAGGCAGATGGAGTCTCAGGAACACTTGGAGACCTTTTTGAAAAATGTGAAAAGAATTTACCTAAATTTGGGTTTTCAACAAGACCACTTAAAAGACTTCATGAAAGATTAGAGAAAAAACGTCACATAAGTGATGAGATGCTAGAAACTTTTCATCAAACGAAATCACTCGAATTGGTGATGAAAAGATACTCAAATCTTCGGGATTCAAGAGAGCAATGATTGAAATAAAAAAAATAATTTCCATTTTCCCTTTTTGGGGACTGGTCATTTTATGGTCGATTTTTTTTATCAAAAAAGAATCTGTTATTTCAAGACGGATTCTTTGGTCTAGTTTCAGAACAACGGTTCAGCTAATTGTATTAGCTTTTGCCTTAGAGTTGATCTTTAAATCTTCTTTTTTTGGAATGAGTCTTTTGGTCGCCTTAATCATGACGATGAACTCTTCGATTCAACTTAGCTTTAAATCGAGAAGTAGAAAATTAAAAGTATTTTGGATAAGTTTTTTTTCTCAAGTTTTATCCATTTGGCCTTTGGCGTATTATTTTTCCTTGGATGAAAATCCATTGGATTTTCAATCTCCGAAAGCAATTCTTCCTCTTTTAGGGATGCTATTAGGTAATTCCTTAAACGGGATAAGTATAGCTTCTGAGAGTTATCACGAAAATATGAATGATAATCAAGATGAAGTCATCAGTTTGATGGCCTTGGGGGCAAATCCTAAGGAAGCAACTCATCGGATATTTTATTCTTCATTATTAAAGGGAATAACACCTCAGCTCAATTCCATGCTTGCGATGGGAATTGTTTCTATCCCAGGAATGATGGCAGGGCAACTCATCTCTAAGTCTAATGCATTTGAAGCAAGCCTTACGCAAATAAAGATGATGCTCTCAATTTTAGTGGGTACTATTACTTGTATAGTGATCATGATGACTATTTTGAGAAAGACTTATTTTACTTCTCGTGGTGAATTATGCTTGAAGTAAAAGATTTAGATTTATTGAATCAAAAAAAAGTGAGTCTAAATGTTTCTGAAGGAGAGTATCTTCAAGTCATTGGACCAAATGGGTCAGGGAAGAGCTTGCTCTTAAAGTCGATCTCTCAATTAATTCCATCTGCTTGTGAAAAGCTTTCTCTATATCAAAAGAATTCAAATGATTTTTCACCCGAGGAATGGAGAAAAAATGTCATGTATCTTCCAGCACAAATTTTTGGACCCCATGATCAGACAGTTGAAGAATTCATTTTATTTCCTCTAAAATTTCATGTTTATAAAAATTTCTCTCCAACATTTGACCCATTTAGGTATCTATCAGATAAGACGAAGGCCTTAAATCATTTATCAACTGGTGAGAAACAAAAGTTGATGATTTTAAGAGCATTAATGCTTTCCCCTAAAATGTTGATTTTAGATGAAACGCTTTCGAATCTAGATGAGGAAAAAAGATTAGATCTAATGAATGTAATTAAATCTCAAAGCTTTTTCGTCAAGAGTGTCATCATTGTTTCTCACTTTAAAATCCCCGAATTGATAACAAGAAACTATTACCTCTAGAGAAAAGTAGAGTAGATCGATTACAATAGCTTTATGTCAAGGATTCTACTCATCATCAGTGCAATCTTGTTTTCACTTAATTCATACGCTATGCCAGATGATTTTTGCTCATATCCTGTTACGATTATTCCTGAGAGTACGGAAAATGAATTGAATCAAATTTCTCAAGTAGAATTTTCAGCTCTTATTAAAGATTGTTTTATGACAGCCGCTGGCGCCTCTTACGACTCAGTTAAAGATGTCGTTCAGTGTATCGGTAGTCCAATTGATTGTGCGGAATCCGCCGTTGAAGGAATTGCTGGAATCTATGATGCTCTATCTAATATCTCAGAAGAATTAAGAAAAATTTGGGGTATCATTTCTACTCTTAGTCCCGATCAGGCGCGAGACATGCTATGTACGGTCATTGGTGCGATAGCGCCAGATATTGTCGTTGCCGTTTTAACAAGTGGTGCTGGATCGGGTAAGCTGGGAGTCACGATTTCGAAACTTACCCTTAAAATAAAAAAAATGGTTGATGTTTTAAAAAATACACTACTGTTACCAGTAAAATTAGTTGCAGAATTATCTGATGAGGTACTTGATTCAATATCGAAGGTTTTAAAATCTTCAAAGAAAAAAGATTTTGAACTTGATTTGAGGAGAACTGGTTGTGTTATTCGTTAATATTTTCATGTTTTTTTTTAGCACTTTTTTTCTTTTTGCATCTACTTGTCCTAAGAAAACCGCCGATCTGGCCCGAGACTGGAATGAGAGGGAAAAATTTGGAATAAAAAATGATGGGACGAGGGTATTACCGCCTGAAAACTGCACTCCGATTATGAAAGAAAAAAAAATGATACCCTTATCGAAGAGAAAAAGTGCTGGCGTAAATCGAGAAAGATTTATGGATGCTGAGTGCAATATCTACGAGTGGGATTCACAGCATGGAAGATTTGAAAAATATAAACTAAGTGGATCAAGCAATCTTACCCATGTCGGAGAGGTTTCACCAGTTTATGGAGTTACTTTTGAAGACAAAGCAGACACAAAAAGAAATTATTCTGATACTTCCACCGGAATTGATGGATATAATTTAAAAGAACTCTGTAAAGAGCACTCCAGAGGTATGGTCAAAGAGCGTACAATTCAAAAATCTATTTATAGAGATGCCTTAATATGTTTGTAATTTTAATGTTATTTTCACTGATTGATTTGATACAGGCCAGCTCATTAAAGATAGATAAACTTCCTAACTGGGAGCTAAAACAAAATTTTATTGGGCAAGATTACGTACTAGTTGAGGGAAAGTTAGGAAAAAATTCCTTATTAATAAAAAAG
>JACCDO010256059.1_pt1 | contig 13124 bp, 9 predicted proteins | sample 7446101 | NCBI WGS metagenome assembly JACCDO01 (sample SAMN15323440, study PRJNA562643) | freshwater metagenome | isolation source: river surface water | place: USA:Blue River Watershed | collected 2017-08-16
AAATGCAAGAATACCGTATTTAATTTTTTCGTTCATGTATATGTTATGTATAGAAAAAGATATTATTTTTTATATAAAAATTAAAATAAATCTTATTATATTTTATATTAAAATGAATATTAATAATTTATTAAATAAAACTGATACAAATATGAGAAAAATGTATAATATGTTTTCATTTGTTGATACTCCACCAAATACATATTCATCTGTTAATCAATATCAAGAAAACTTACCATTTTTATTTAGTAGTTTTAATGATATAATAAAAAGTGAAGATAGTGTATCATGCGATATTACATCAGAAGATAGATATGATTATAATATTAAATTACAAGAATTACAAAATATTATTAATAGATGTAATAATGCATCAAATAAACACGAATGTTTATATAATAATTTTACTGATGATAGAGTAGTTAATCTAATTAATGAATTAACTAATATAGTTAAAAAAATAAGTAAAGAATGCATGTATAATAGAATTACACCAGAACAAGAAGAAAATATGTGTTCTAATTCAAATAATATATTAAATAATTATAATACAAATGATTTAAATAAAGTAAGTGTCTTTTTTGCCAAATATTCCAATATAATTAAAAATTTAAAAAATATAGCTGATACTAATATTTTTGATTATTTAAATAAATGCGGAACTAATACACAAAAATTAGAATCATATAATAGAGCACAAAATGTTTTAGCATATACATTATTTCAATTAGGAGGACTTAATACTTCTATACATAATAATTTAGTTCAAACTAATGTTGATACTAGAATAGATACGAGAGTAGATAATACAACTCTAAATACTACACAAAATAATTTTAATAGTTGTATTAATGATCCTGAAATATCTGAACGTTTTATAGATTTAAATAATCAAATAAGAACACTAACTACAGATAATGCAATATTAAATGATAAAGTATATAAATTGAGTGATGATAAATTAAAATGTGATAGAAGAGATTTATCTAGATTTAATAATAAGAAGAATGATGATAATAGATGGATATATATAGTTTTTATGTCAGTATTTATAATTATAATTATTGTATTAATTTATGTAATTGTGAGAAGAAGAAATCCAACAATTATTCCACCATATGATCCAATGAGTACTTATGTTCCTCCACCAATAAATTAAAATATTGGTAAATTAGCCTTTAGCTATTTTTAGCAACATTTGAATCAACATACGTTGATTAAAATATTGGTAAACTAAACCTGTCGCTATTTTTAGCTATATTTTAATGACTCATTGAATTCATCATTAAAATATTGGTAAATAAACCTTATCCAAAATCCAGTTTGATTTAATTTTTATTCTTGGATAATAATCTACATGAATGCCAAATTCATTTATAACATTATTTAATTCTTCAATCGGTTTTTTATTTTGTGATATTTTTTCATAAAAATCTTTTTTTGTAAATTTTGTTGTATATAAATCTATATATTTAGATTGTATCTTATAAAAGTTTTCATTAAATTTCTTAAACAATTTATCTTCATCTATTTTTATCTTTTCTCTATCTAATTTAATCTTTCTAATATTATACAATCCTTCTGATGTTACTATTAAAGAACCACAAATTTTACCATCATTAAAATGATCTATGAAATGTAATATATCACCCATACTAGGAAATTCATATAATACACCACCATTAACTCTACCACCTGGTTTTGGTGTGGGAGGATGCGTATGAAATATATATTCATATTCTAATATATCTGGTAAACTTGTTGGTAAAAATATTTCATCGTCACCTTTGTCTACTCTTGTAGTATTTCCTGCAACAACTATTTTTTCTAATATATTCATGTTGAAATCTAATAATCCTGTATGTTCTGAATATCTCATTATTTTTTGATTTGTAGTATCTATATATTTTTTAGTATACCCACCATGTTCCATCAATGCATCTAATATATGTAATTGATTTTGGTTAATCTTAATATATTTTTTATCTTGGTTTATATTTGATTTTAATTTTAATTTATGTTCTAATTTAAAAAAGAATATTAAATCTAAAAACATATCACTTGGTTGAAAATTATGTTTTTCTATATAATGGTTCAATCCATCTTCCCATATATTTTTTTTCCACATATATCTTCCTTTAGTTATATTCTTTTCTGAACAGATTAAACAATCTTTATTCTTATCGTATTTTTTATAATAATCTGATTCTTTTAATAATAATTGAACAAAATTTAATTGCATAATAAAAGTAATTTTATTATGCCATTCTGTTTTTATATCTTTGGGTTTTATAAATTTATTACCCTTACTATCAAAACCATCATCATCCCAATATCCAATTAAATTATATTCTTTATTATTTTTTATAATTATATTCATAATATAATTATAAAATAAAATTAGTTTTTATTATTAAGTAAATTTTTAAGTTGAATATATTTTCTCTTGTATTTTAAATATTTCTGGACAAAAACAGATTTAACACGTGGTCCATGAAAAGAGCTTCGATGTGATGGTGATGGTGATTCTGATGCTGTAATTTTTGTTCTATTATCGATGAATCTAAGTATTGCTGCTCGATTTGTTTTAGGTGCATCGAGAACAATACTACTTCTAGATTTAGTTGGCTTTTTTTGTAATGTTTCAGATTTTATTTTTAGCATTATTCCTGTAGCTTCCTCCCAATCTTTATATTCTCTATGTAGTTTTAGTAAATTTGAATTTAAATATGGCATAATTTCTTGTGCTTTTCCTTGAATAGCTGGTGGTAATAATCCACCAAAAAAATTAGGGTTTGTCCAATTATTAATATTTCTAATAAAGTTTACATTTGGTATTTTATCAATTGTTAGATTTTCAATAGATTCGCTTCTCAATATATCTGGTGACGTCGATTCATGTATTAGTAAAAATAATAAAACAATATAAGAATTATACTGTAAAATATTTGTTTGTTTATGTTTGTCTTTAAGAAACTTATAAAAAGCATTCATTATTTTCATCCAAACATTAGTTATTCTCTTATCTATATTTTGCGCATGTACTAAATCATGATGAAAATATTCAAATGGTGTAAAATGTCTACCATCAGCAAATTCACTTTCAGTTGTTATTCCTATAAAATGAACGAACATAAATTCTGATTCTAATATTTCTTCTAATGTTAATTCACCTAAAAATACAGGAATGTGTAATTTTTCTATGTTTGTTGTATATGATACAGTCTCTTGTGGTTTTCCATCCATGATATCGAAAACATTTTGAGGGATAAACTTAAGAACTATATTTCTTAAATAATCCTCACTTAAACATATACTTTTTATTACTTCATAATTTGTCCAATCATTACTTATTATTGCTCTAAATAATTTTGGTAATTCAAATCCTGATGGATATGTTTGCATTAAACCATCTGAATCTGATTTTATTTTTTTAATTTCTAAATCTATTAATGTTAATAATATAACACATTGTAATGATTTAATATTAAAATATTCAAAACTATAATTACGTGGGTCTCTAGTTAATTCTTCGATACTATGAGATTTTTCATATGTTTTACCAGTAATCCTAAATAATAGTTTAAAAAAATGTGTTTTTTGTTCAAGTGATATATGACGGTCTATATATGTTCCTATGATAACTTTTTTTACAACAGAATATAATATACTTAATGCATGTTTGAAACTAGTATGAAACCCAATATTTTCGTCAGGTGTTAGATTACTTACAGGCTTAATTAATAATCTTCTAATAAATTGTTTATATATTTGTCTATCTTTTCTACTTAAATCATATTTACCACCCCCATATAGTAAATAATTATCCATTTTATATATTATAATTATAATATATAATTATATATTATAATATATAATAATGTCAACATGGATGGTAATAACTTTACCAGAAGAATATAAAGTAAAAAACTATTTTAAATTATATGAAGAATATTTGTTTCCTATAATAAATAAATATAAAGGAATAAATCATAAATGTGTATGTGATGGATTTACTGAAAGTGAACATAAATTTACTAGTTTAGAAAAAGCTAAAAAATGTGCAAAAGAATTAAATTCTAAATTAAAAGAACTAATAAAAGATAAAATGTTTGATTTAAATAATGAAAAAAACAGAATGAAACCAATTGCAACAGTAATGCCTAAATATTATGAAAAAAATGGTGAAAGAACTATAATTAGACCAGATTCAAGTTATGATAAAAGTTACAAACCAAAATCTTGTGGAAAATTTAAGTTTTAATAATTTTAGTTAATCCTAAATATATTTTATAATTTTCTGTATTATCAGATATAATTTTTATATATTTACTTTTATCTAATATATATTCTTCTAATTCATTTATATTTTTAATTTTTTTAGGATTTATATTGCTTTTTAATTTATTAGGTATAATTATCATATCTTTTGCCCATAATATTTCATTATTTTCAAAATTATATGAACATATAATTTCATATTTATACCATATATCCTTGTCACTTTTAATACTTATATAATATATATCATTATTTGTATTATATTTTATATTTTGCTGATTATTAATATTATATTTTTTGGTTGACATTATATATTAAAGTTTCAAAATATATATTTTATTATAATCATAAATGAATAATAAATTTTTAAAGTCTAAAAATGCATTTGAAGCATTAATAACATATTCTAGTGATGACGATGATGAAAATAAAAGTAATGAAGGTAATGAAGATAATGAAACCAATAAAAATGATAGTGATAATAGTGAAGATTCAAGTGATAATGATACAAACTCAACAAATTATGATAATAAACATACTTATAATTTCAGAAATTCTAAATTTGATAAATTTTTATCTAAAAAAAAATTATATTTAAAAAAAAATATATATGAAAACAAAAATAATCATAAAAAAATTATGTGTCAAAATTATTTAGATAATAATTTTTGCACATATAATGAGAAGTGTTTATATGCTCATAACAAAGATGAACAAAAAATAGATATTAAAAGAAATAAAATATTTGATATACTAAATTCATCTAATGATTTATCAAATTTAGAGTATTATAAGAATAAAGATATTTATAAAGAATTACAATTATTTACTAAAATATGTAATGATTGCGTTTTAAATAAATGTACAGGAGGTAATAATTGTAAATTTGGTTCACCATATGAAAAATATGTTATATGTTATGATGATTTAAATTATGGTTCATGTAATGATAATGAATGTAATAAAATACATTTAACAAAAAGAAATTTAAAACCACAATATAATAATATTTATTCATCTATTAATAAACCACCAATTAATAATTTACATATGTTAACAACATTTATGAATAATATCAATATATTGAATACTGTGAATATTCCTATTAATAATACTAATACTGTTAATAATGATATTATAAATCAAAACAATGATATAATAGATTCAGATACTGATTGTGATAAATCTATATTTATTGATAAATTTAATTTTGTCGATGATGAAGATATTAATGCTAATGCTAATGCTATTAGTAATAATAATCAAAATAATGGAGACAATAGTGAAAGCGATGATGATAATACATAAACTATTATTTTTATTTTTTCCTGTATTTATTATGTAATATTTCCATAATAAATAAAAATTGACAATCCAATATTATATAAATAATTAGATATATATTAAATAATATTAAGATGGAACCATTTAAAATAGATAGAAACTCACCATATTTTTCTAATAAATATTTTCCAAAATCTATTTCTGAATTAACAACAAATGAGAATAAAATTAGACAATTAAGTTCATGGTTAGACTATTATAAACAAAATGCCTTAAAATTTAGAAACATTAGTAAAAAAAAGGCTCGTATTGAAATATTAGACCAATTTGAAGAAGATGAAACAATAGAATTAGATTTGTCTACTAATATGTCGACAAATATATCATCTAATAAAAGTAAAAATACAATAAACGATAAAAGTTGTATTATAGTAACAGGTGCACACGGTGTTGGTAAATCAGCATTTGTATACACAATATTAGAACAAAAGAAATATGATATACAAGTAATAAACTTTGAAAAAATTAATCAAATGAAAAACATTAATGAATTTATAGAAAAAACTATGAAAGGTGTTGATATTTATGCATCAATTATTAATAAGAAAGCAACTAAAGAAAGAGCAATTGTAATTGATAATATAGAAATAGTATCATCACCAAATGAAAAACTATTTATTTCAAGTATTTTAAAACAAAATGAGATTGAATGGAATTATCCAATAATATTTATATGTAATAATAAACATAATAAAATCATAAATTTTATTAAAAAAGCTTCATATGAAATAGAATTACATTCTCCAACAGTTGATTCATTATTAGATGTTATTTCTCGTATATGTTTAAATGAAAAAATGCTTTTTACAGGAGAAGATATGTATAGAGAATTAATTGAACATTCGCGAAGAGATTTACGTTTGTTAGTAACAAACTTACAATCTATTAAAGAAATTTTTAATAAAAAAGTATTTGGACCAGAACAATTAGCAGAATTTATTCAAATTAGTAAAGTAAAAGATCAAGACTTAGGTATATTCGAAGCTACTAGAAAATTAATGTATTCTTATGAAAATATTGATGATGTAATAAGAATATTTGAAACTGAGAAAACTATTATACCATTAATGATACAACATCATTATGTAAATTTTCTTAGTAATAAAAATTTTAGCTTGATAAAAGAAATATCTAATTCTTTATCAAAAGGTGATGTTATTGAAAATTATATATATGAACATAATATTTATGATATTCGAGATACACAAGCATTTCATCAATGTGTAAAACCATCTTTCATACTGAGTAATTGTTTTAATCCTAAAAAGATACATGCAGATAAATTAGCAACTAAAATTTTGGGTTTTCCATTAGATTTGAATAAAACTTCTATAAAACATATTAATTACACAAAAAACATATTACCATCAAATTTATATTTTAAAAATATGAAATTGGATGATTATATATATCTTAATAAAGTTATTAAAGGTTTACTTCAAACAGAAAATTATAACAAAATAAACGAACTAATGCAAGGATATAATATAGATATTAATGGTATTGAATCAGTATTAAAAATTAATAAACTAAATGGTGAAAAGTTTATAATATCAACAAAAGTTAAAAAATGTTTGACAAAAAATTGTGTTGATATTAATGATACTAATATAAAACAAATTCAAAAATCAAAAAAAGTTAAAAATAAAAAAACTAAAAATAAATAATATAGTTTTAATAAATTTCTTTATAAATATATAAATTAATTTTTTTTTAAAATAAAAATTTTATAAAAATATAATATATTAAATGGACAGCCGTACTAGTGCAAAGAATGCTACTCACGATTCAGATGACATGGATTTCTTCCTCAGACACGAAATCCCAGTTGAACAAGTTAGATCAATCCTCCGCCACAGAAAAATGAACGAAGACAAGATTGAATCAACTGTTGCTAAACTTATGGAAGCCAAGGAACGCATCCGTAAATACGCACGCAGATTTATCGAAAAGATTGACCAACACTATGGTTTACACGATATCCCAACCATCGTTAAGAAGGCCACCAAATTCGCTGAAAAACACCAACTTTCAAATGCTGAACGTGAAGTTATCATCCAAACAGCCATGAAGGGTGATGTTTACAACACAGTCAACCCAATCAACGACCTTAGATACAGCGAAATGTCTAAATTCATGGGTATTGAATCACCAGCTGGTCAAGTCCTTAACATCCAAACTAAGGATTACGCCCCACTCAACGAAATTGTCAAACTCTTTGAAACCACACGTGTTTTACACGTTGATATCAAGAACCAACTTGCCTTATACAGAGACTGCGCTGTTGAAGCCCTCACTGGCAAATTTGACAAGGAAAAACACAACATCAGCACACACATTCACCCAGTTGTTGTTGCTCTCTTCTTACCCAAGATTGAATACATCGAAAAGCGTATGTTATGCTCTAACTTAGGCAGAGTTGTTCTCCAACGCGCTTTACCATACTTAAACAGACACGTTCAACTCTACGATAACGTTCTTGTTGGTGAACTCGAAGCTGAATGGGAACTCACATGCGATATCATTCAAGACCCCAACTCACTCGCTTACTTCAGCGATGATACACCAATCACCAACATGATGAAGAGATTCAAGATCCAAATTGAACTCTGGAAGAACGTATTAAACCTCCGCCAAGGCAGATACTTCTCAACTGGTTATGATGAAAACGATGGTATCAACGGTTTCCTCAAGACCCTCAGCCAATACGATTGGACCTACTTCGATTCCCCTGATATGTTCCACATCCAAGATGAAGGTTCAGTCCTCAGAAAGATTTTAGCTGTCTTCTCAGTCAGACCAACATTCGCTCAAATCTCATCACTCCAACAACGTTCATTCATGGGCTTCGCCAACTTCACCGGTCTTGCCAGAACAACCTTCCTCAGAATCCCAATCATCAACGTCAGACTCCCAGCTGTTGTTCCAAACAACCTCGGTATGGCCATGCCACAAATCCACCTCGAACGTGCTATTAACCAATCAGACTACTTCATTGAAAACAAATTACTCGTTCCCAAGAGCAAGAGTGTTTTATACAGCAGAAATGTTGTCTTCTTCTACGTCAACAGAAGATACCAATCAGTCAACGTTGCCAACCTCACATACAGATTCAGCTACACCAACGTCCCATACCAAACATTCAATGTTGGTCAAACCGCTGTTAACGACCTCCAAGTTGGTTTTGACTACTCACTCAAACTCGGCAAAGATGTCTTTGGTTTACGCTCAGTTGTTACAGTTTACCGCCCACCAATTGCTGAAAACGTTTCAGTTGGTTCATCATGCGTTGTTATCCGCAATAACGGCCCTGGTGTTGTTGCAGAACACTTCTACTACAACCCACTTCTTTCCAACCACGCCTTTGACAATGGTTCAACATACACTGTTAACAAACCATTCTCACTCATCAACCAATCTGCCAGCCAACCAAGTGAAGTCGGCTTCACCGATATGGCTCAACGCTTCGGTACCATCTTCATGTATGTCATGAATTAAATTAATTAAAAATTAAAATTATTATTATTTAAATACAAATAATAATAAAATCCAACTATTTTTATCAAATAAAAATTGTTTATATTTACACTCCAACTATTTTTATCAAATAAAAATTGTTTATATTTACACTCCAACTATTTTTATCAAATAAAAATTGAATATTTGATTATCTACTATTACTATTAATAAATATATAATAATAATTAAAAATGATTTACGATTCAATTATCTATCATAATCCTTGTTCTGACGGTATCGCCAGTGCATGGGTAGTTAAACATTTTCACACGTCTGCTGAACTCATACCGTGTTTGGCTGGACAAAATCCACAAGTTGATATCGAAATTTTTCGAAATAAAAATATTATCTATGTGGATTTGTGCCCAAATAATGGTTATCTAAACCAACTTATTAGTATTGTGAAACACATTACTATTTTGGACCACCATATTACCGCATATAATTCTATTGACAAAGAATTACTGAAAGCATCAAATATCAATTATATTTTTGATAATAATATGAGCGGCTGCATGATTACTTGGAAATATTTTTCTCAAGATAAAATCCCTTGGTTTCTGGATTATATTGGTGATCGTGATTTATGGCTATGGAAGTTGCCATATTCACGAGAGATTACAACAGCTCTCTATGAGGATGAACATGTTACTTTCAAAAATCTTAGCAAATTATTTGATACACCATATACTCAAGAAGTATTTCAAAAATTTGTTCAACGTGGAACAATTTTATTTGAAATTAAAGAGAAACAAATGAAAACATATATGAAAAGTGCTCTTCATTGTAAATACCAAAATTACAATATTTGGTTATATACATGCACAGCTGATATTATTTCAGATGTTGGAAATGCACTCATGGATAAAACTATGAAAAATGGAAGTAAACCAGACTTTACAGTTGGTTGGCGATACAATGTTGTGACACACGAATATATATTGTCAATGCGTAGTCTTTCACATTCAGTTGATGTATCTGATATTTGTAAGAAACTTGGAGGAGGCGGTCATCGCAATGCAGCCGGATGCACTTTACCTGGTTCAACTATTCTTCGTGATTTTTTTATTCCGCAAATTAATTAAATTTTAATAAATTTTATTAATTTGAGCAATGATTTTTATTCCGCAAATTTAAAAATCAATATATTTTTAAATTTGAGCAATTATTTTTAAATTTGAGAAATTAAATAATTAAATAATGTTGTTATTATTTCCATAATGTTGTATACGATGGTAAGGTTCTTCTTCCAGCATTAGTTGTTCCCATTGGTCTCATTATAGGAGTGATTGGTTGTGAAATATCTCTAATATAACCATAATATTGTTTAATATTTGTTAATAAATCTGGAACTATATATTCGACTACTTTATCATTTAATAATTTAACTTGTCTAATTAATTGTGTTGGTAAATTTTTACAATGCTCTAAATAAATATATCTCATAACAACTATTAAGTCTGATTCATCTTGGTCTTCTTCCAATTTAAATTTACCTTGTGAACGTTCATAAACAACTACTTTTAATTTTTTTTGTATTCTATTCATATTTTCTTTTGATAAGAATAATCTACTAAGTTCATTATCTTCTACTATTCCACGTAATACAGTATTTGCAAGATTAGTTGTATTATGAGGAGAATATTCTTCTCTTGATTCCATACTAAAGTTTATATTACCATTATTTTGTTTATCTGATCTATATACTTGATTTGGTGTTATTTGTGAAGAATATGGAGCAGAATTAGTATATGATAATTGAGAATTTATTGGTGCAAAGTTTTGGTTTGACATATATATAATTATAAGATAGATTATAATTATATATTAAATTTACTATTTTTTAATAACATTAAATTTATTCCAGTGAATTTAATAACATTAAATTTATTCCAGTGAATTTAATAACATTAAATTTATTCCAGTGAATTTAATTATATTAAATTCATTCCATAATAGTATAAGTTTCTATTATAGCTTCTTCTGTTAAATTAGCTTCATTGAGTTTATAATTTTGAAGAATAGGTTCGTGTCTTGAATAATTATGTAAGTTAGTTATTGGAACATCTTTATCAATAATTTCTTCAGCATTAATTGATTCATCTTTAGTTAAAATCTTAGCAATACCGTTTTCAACTACTTTAAATAATACAAATTTAAATGTTCCATTACCTTCATCTAATACAACAATTTGTCCTGGTTTTACACTTCTCATATCATCTTTTCTAACATTAACATATTCTTGTTCTTTAAGATAAGTACCTATTCTATTGTTCATAAATTTTCTCATGAATAAAATTAAAAATAATCCAATATTCTTTTCACTTCTTTTAATTGCGTCACTGTGCATATTATCCATTAATTTTAATATTTCTTCTGGAGGGGGAGTTCCGCCTTCAGCAATAAAATCACCCTTAAAATTATTAGTATCTACACAATTAATAAAGTTTTTATAAATATTATCATTTAAAGTATTTACATCCATATAATTATCATAAATAACACCATCTAATTTATGTTTAGATTTATCAGTATCAATAAATGTTGCTTCTTGACCATCTGGTAAATCAGAATAATTTGTATCTATTAATAATAAATAACCATAGTTAGGAACATAGAAATCAAGATTATTAATTTTATATTTCCAGTATCTTGTAACATTTGCTTCAGTTGAAATATCTTTAATATAAACGTTATTGCGAATACTAAAATTGTTAATATTTATTTTATTAATTTGCATAACATATAATGCAACTATTAATTGAAATATTATTGACAACCATACATCACCACTATGAAAACCTGTATTTACCATCTTTTTAATATTACCTTCAACTTGGTAAATCTTTGAAGCCCAGTTATATAAATTATATGTTGGGCTTTCTGTCATAATTGTTAATACTGCACCTTTATAATCATTTTCATCTTCAACAACAGGTGTATTTTTATCATAAAATCTTGCATCTTTAAATGTATTCATTGCTCCTGTTGGTCCAAGGAATGGTGCCATAGCATCTCCTAATTTCTTTTGGTCTTCTAATGTTTTCATTAACCATTCAGCTTGAGGATTACCTGTAATTTTTGACATTGCTGGTTCTGGTGCTGGTGTTTGTCCAACAACAAAATTACTTAATTTAGTAACTCTCTCAAAATCTATATTTGATTTTTCTGTTGTATAATATCCAAGCATACCAACAAAGTTTGGACAAGTTTTATTTTTTAATATACGTTCTTTTACATATTCATAATATGCAACTTCTCTCCATTGATTAAAATCTGAATATTTAAGTTTATTTTGTTTATTAATTTTAAATGCTCCAACTGTTAATTTATAAACTCTAACATTTACGCTCATTGAATTACGTGCGCATACAATTAATCCACTACGTGGGTCACGTTGAATTGGATAACATGAACGATATATTAAGAATCCATCTGGTAAACCTTTGTATGGATTGCTTGAAAATCTGTATGTATTGTATGGATTTAAATCCATAAATTTAATATGTTCTAATAAGTTATTCTTTGAATTCTTAGTAAATCCAGCTTCTGTACCATCTCCGCCAGGAAATAATATAGAGCGAATATAATCTGATTGTTTTAATCTATCACCAAGTGATATATATGAATTTTTAATATGAGCAGTTGGTAAAGTATCTTCGTATACCATATTTAAAACTTCATGTGTATCAGCTGGACCACCAACTTTTATATCATAAATTTGAGGAGCAACTATTGTTGGTTGTTGCATCGCCATCATTGGATTAGCATACATGTTTGTCATATGTGGTGGAATAAAGGGATTGGTGGAATAACTTGGAAAAAATGATGATGGTTGTATTTGTGGAGCATCTGGTTTTGGTTTTTGTGGATTATATAATTGTAAATTTAATATTTGGTTTTTGGCCATATCTTGGGGTGGAGGGGCATTTTCCGCCATTCTATCTGCATAAATTCTTTTTTGTTCATTTGGAATGGCT
>JACCDO011151591.1_pt1 | contig 13124 bp, 12 predicted proteins | sample 7446101 | NCBI WGS metagenome assembly JACCDO01 (sample SAMN15323440, study PRJNA562643) | freshwater metagenome | isolation source: river surface water | place: USA:Blue River Watershed | collected 2017-08-16
GTGCTGTGAGATATGGGATAGTAGATGAAATGGGTGTAGTGACACCACCAGAAACTGGCTCTGTAGTGAGACGATTTAATTTGGTTGGGGAATGGCCAGTGATATTGATGGGAAATGCGCATTTTGAAGTCAGACAATCTATGCCTTTATTTGGCTTAAAATGGCTAGAAGATATCAAAGAAGAATCGATCTTGGCAAATGAAGATGCTGAGGATTTAAATGGTGATGGGATTAAGGGCATAAGCAATAAACTCGCTGATGGAAAGATCGGTAGATTCGGTTGGAAAGCTCAAATATCATCAGTAAAATCATTTGTGGCAGATGCATTGGCTCAAGAGTTAAATATGACCATTCCAGAAAGTTTTGCATTATCCACGGCAAGATTCAAAGATGAAGATCAAATCCCAGATCCTGAAGTGACTGAAGCACATGTAGAACAATTGACCTTGTATATCTCTCAAATCCATCCACCTAAATCTGAAGTGATTTTAGATGAAGAAGGTCAAAGATTATTCAATAATATCGGTTGTGTCAGTTGTCATATTCCTAAATTAGAAGCAGAACAACCTTATGCAGCGTATACTGATCTGCTCTTACATGATGTACAGAAAGAAGATTATCAATTGGGATTTACTGATGGTTCTGCCACAGCAAGACAATTTAGAACCAGTCCTTTATGGGGGATTTCTCAAACAGCACCTTATTGGCATGATGGTAGGGCTGTGGATTTGAAACAAGCGATTTTGGAACATGATGCAGAAGGTTTAAAGAGTAAGAATCAATTCTCTGCACTCAATGAAACGCAACAACAAGCATTAATCAATTTCTTAAACGCTTTATAATCATCTTAAAAAAAATTTGTAAATCATTCATAAATCAAATATAAGAACAAAGCTCGATTTATCGATAACAAAGGATACACTTTTTGGTCGTTTATCATGGACTGAATAAGATGTAAAATCCTAGACTGTGTTGTCTTTCTTCTAGAAAACGACACCTCAACAGCACTCAGGTGCAAAACCGAAAGGAAACACGCTATGTCTCGTTATGTAGGACCCCGTGTAAAGCGTATGCGTTCCTTGGGTGTAAACCTCCCAGGTTTATCACGCAAGACTATGGATAGTAGACCAAACCCACCTGGTGAACATGGTGAAAGTCGTCGTGGTCGCAAGAATTCAGATTACGGTCGTCAGCTCAAAGAAAAGCAAAAGCTTCGCTACAACTATGGTATTGGCGAAAGACAAATGCGTTTACTTGTTGCTAAAGCTCGTAGATCTAAAGATGAAACAGGTAAGAAGATTGTAGAACTCTTAGAATCACGTTTAGATAACATGGTTTTCAGAGCTGGTTTTGCTCGTACCATTCCTGCTGCTCGTCAATTGGTTGCTCATGGTCACATTCTCATCAATGGCAAGAAGGTAGATATTCCTTCTTATGTTTTAGAAGTGAATGATGTGATTAGCCTCAGACAAAGAAGCCAAAGCCTCAAGGCAATCGAAGAAAGCTTAGTTTCTCCTTCACTCGCAGTGCCAGGCTGTTTGAATGTAGATAAAGATGCCAAGAAAGCTACTTTGACAAGTGCACCAGAAGAATGCCCAATCAAAGATCTAGATATCCAACTCGTTGTTGAATTCTACGCAAGAGTGATCTAGTCCGTATGTGCTTGTAAAAACCAAGCATGATCAAATCAAAGCCCCATCTTTCCAAAGGTGGGGTTTTTTTTTGTTAATTTTCCATTGAAGAATAAGGTAGTGAAGATGAAAGCCTTGATTTTTATTATATTTTTGTTGTTATCCCCATCATTGTGGGCTTATGGTATTTTCGTTTCAGATCAAGGGATCATGAAAGGGGATCGCAGTCGAGCTTTGATTACGATTTTAGATCAGGGTTTGGATATGATCATTCAAGGGCATTATGAAGAAAGATCAGATCGATTATTATGGATTTTGCCAATGCCCAATGTTCAAAATCTAGAACAAAATCCTGTTCTCGCCAAGTCTATTCCTTCTCAAACCCTAGAAGAACTCGCTCAACTCTCAGACCCATTGTTTGAAGGCAGTTGCAATGATATGCCAAATCAACAGCAATCCAATGCATCTCAAGCGTTTATGGGCGGGATGTCTTCACCTATTCCAGTGAAGTTTTTTAATGTACCAGCACTAGAAGATCAACAATTTGAGCAGTATTTCACAGAACAAAACTTAAATTTTTCCACAGAACTACAAGATCTACAAGCTTGGGCATTGGATCAAAATATCATGTTATTGGTCTTTGAACTCAACACAAGTGTGATCTCTAATAATCCCAAAGATATCACTGTTCAAATCAGATTCAATACAGATACAGCCACTTCACCTAAGGTGTATCTCAAGCAATTTGCGAATGCATTATCAGGGAAACCCAGCGATATTGTGTTTTGGATTCTTGCCCAAGACAGATATAGAGCCAATTTCCCCACTGTAGAAGCTGAGTTTGATCAAATCAAATTCACCAGCGCAGACAACACAGATTATCTACAAAACCTAGATGCACAGGCTTTTCAACAACAAAGTCAGAAATTATTTGTGGAATATGCCAATGAGATTAATCCAGCTACATTGATTGATCCTACATTGATCGCTTTAAGATCCGAGAATAATGCTACTTTCTTGACAAGATTAAGGGGAAGATTCATTGCTTCTGCATTGAGAACAAATGCAGCCATCCTCAATTTTAGAGCAGAAAGCAATAATCAAATCTATCAAAGAAACCATCGTATCGCTGGTTTTGAATGTATGGCTTTGGTAGAAGATCAAGGGCGTAATGATATGTCTTTGATGGATATGGACACTCAAAGTCTTGATCAATCAATGGTTGATGTAGATCAAGCTTTACCTTCAAGTAATGGGATTGATTATGAAATTTTATTTACTGATGCTGAAGTGAGCCAAAGTCCTAAAAAAGAAAGCAGTGGTTGTCATCAAAGCAGATTTACTCATAGTCATTTTGATCATTTGGGTTTATTCTTCTTAATTCTCTTTGGTTTTTGGCTTGTATATCGCAAATTAAATCGCTAGATATCTAAACAGTAGACCACACAATCAACATTTTGATTTCTAAATGGGTCTTCAATCGCTTGTACTGATTCAAATTGCATCCCTAATTTCTTCATGATGGCAATAGAAGGTAGATTCTCAGCCAAAGCCACAGCACAAAAAGCTTTGATTTGCTTGTCTTGAGAGATCAATGTTTCCATGATTTGATGTGCAGCTTCCGTTGCATAGCCATAGCCCCAAAAATCTTGTTTAAAACGCCATCCGAGTTCAATTTTATCCCATTCAATTGTGTCTGTAAAAAATCCCATGGGTCTGACCAAGATCCAACCGATGGGTTGATCGATTGCCTTGAGTATGACTTGCCAAAGACCCCAACCTTTGGATTCATTTCTATAAGACATCATTCTGGGTAAGAAGATATTGATTTTATCGTGTAATGAAGTTTTATGTCCACCATTGATATAACGCATCACTTCTTCATCTTGATCAAGGGTGTATAGAAAATCTAGGTCTTTTTCATCCATTAAGCGAAATGAAAGTCTGCTTGAATCGTTGATTTGCATTTTGATCTCTTACTATATTTTTGGGTCAATGTATTGTATTGAACATTGTTTGATCAAAAAATCAATTTTATATTTGCAAGTGATTTGCATTTATATTTGCAAGTAACTTGCATTTAATGTAATAGATGAGTAAATCATCAACGAAAGGTAACAGTATGCATATTTTAAAACTTGATAGTTGGTTGGGGGTAGAAAAGATTGAAGAAGAAAAATACAATTTATGTTTATTAACATTAAAAGAAAGAAGTATTTACAATCATAGATTTGCAAAAACACTGCTGAGTAATCATTTTGAAGCTTTAAGGGTTCATATTAGTCCCCAAACATCTAAAGAAGAAATAGAAAGTTATTTAAGGGAAAAGTTAACAAAATTCATCATGGATGATTCAAGTCTCTTGATAGAAGCAGATGTATTTTATGAAGATATTTCTATGATTGCAACTACCTTCTTAAAAACATTAAATGCAAATTCTGTTGTCATTCAATTAGAATCAGTAAGAGAGAATACCTGTAAAATATTTCATGTAGACCATAATGAATATCGTTTACTTTTTACATATATTGGGAAAAGCACAGAGTATTTATTAGATATAGATGTGAATCGAAAATACTTAGGATCAAACAGAACGCATCTCATTAAAAAGAAAAATTCAAGTATACAGCAGGTCAATCAAGACAGTATTGCTATTTTAAAGGGCTTAAAAAAAACGCATAATGCGCTTGTTCATCGTTCTCCCAAATATGATCAAGAACCCAGATTACTCTTGAGAATAGACTCAAATCCAACAAGATAAAAAGGAAAAAAATGAAAAAACTAGCGATCACAGTATTATCTGGATTTTTAGGTTCAGGTAAAACAACACTTCTCAATCATATTCTGCAGCAAGCAAATGGTTTAAAAATCGCCGTATTGGTGAATGATATGAGTGAAATCAACATAGATGCTCATCTCATTAAGAATCAAAATCAATTATTGAGAACAGAAGAAAGATTGATTGAACTGAGCAACGGTTGTATTTGTTGTACTTTGCGAGAAGATTTAATGGATGAAGTGAAGAAACTATTGGCAAATGGCGATTTTGACTATCTCATTATCGAAGGTACTGGTATTGCTGAACCTATTCCTATCGCTCAAACATTTTGTGTAGATCTAGAAAATGGTTTAAATCAAAGCACAAGGATTGATGCGATGATTACTGTTGTGAATGCATCTGCATTTTTAGAAGAAATATCATCATTTGACTTATTAGTCGATCGATCACTCGTTGAAGAAGGTGATCATCGCGCAATTGCTGAATTATTGATCAATCAAGTTGAATTTGCAGATATTTTGGTTGTGAATAAGTGTGATTTAATTGATGAAGCACAAAGAGAACAATTGATTCAAAATTTATCATTATTAAATCCTGATGCTCAAGTGATATTAAGTACATTTGGACAAGTCAATATCAATGAGATCTTAAATCAGCATCGATTTGATTTTGAGAAAGCGCAAGGTTCTGCTGGTTGGATTAAGGAACTTGAAACAGAGCATATTTCGGAAACAGAGCACTATAAAATCAACTCTTTTCTTTTTAAAAGTCATTTGCCTTTTCATCCTCAACGATTATTGGCTTTTTTTGAAGACCATTATCCCACAAATATATTAAGAGCCAAAGGAAGATTTTGGTTACTCAATCGACCTGAATCATCGATTTGGTGGGGACAAGCTGGATCAAGCATGCGGATTGAAAATGTGGTGTCTTGGGTAAGTGGTTCTGAGTTTCAGAGAAATATAGATCAAATTGATTTGTCAGTTCTAGGTTTGGATGAGATTGACATTCAAGAACTTCAAAAAATTTGGCATCCTTTGTATGGAGATCGGATTCAGGAAATCGTATTTATAGGGCAAGGGATAGATGCAAAAGAGATCGATCAAGCTTTAAAAAATTGTTTGATCACTGAAAATGAATGGATGAATTGGTTAAAAGGTGACTTATTTTTAGAAGATTCATTTCCCATTCACTAAAACAATGAGCTTTGCCCTTTGAATCGAATCGAAAAATGGTCATAAGCTTTAGAACTTGCGACTCTGCCACGAGATGTTCGATTCAAATAACCTTCTTGAATCAAATAAGGTTCATATACATCTTCGATATTGTATTTCTCTTCACCTATCGCAGCACATAAAGTATCCAGTCCCACAGGACCACCATTGAATTTCTCAATAATCGTCAATAGTATTTTTCGATCCATGCGATCAAACCCAGCTCGATCTACATCTAAAATATCTAGCGCTCTTTGTGCCAAAGCTTCTTGAATTTCCCCATTCCCATCGACTTGCGCAAAATCCCTAACTCTCCTAAGCAAACGATTTGCAATTCTAGGTGTACCCCGAGATCGTTTCGCAATGGCAATGGCTGCACTTGTTTCTATGGGAATATTGAGCAGTTGTGCGGATCGATCGATGATTTTTTGTAGATCTTCTATCTTGTAATATTCCAAGTGTTCCACAATCCCAAATCGATCTCTGAGTGGGGCTGTTAATGCGCCAGCTTTGGTGGTTGCACCGATCAGGGTAAAGGGTTGTAAGGGAATGGATAGATTCCTTGCGTTGATCCCATCACCAATCATGACATCAAAACGAAAGTCTTCCATGGCTGGGTATAGATTTTCTTCAATGATTGGGCTTAACCTATGGATTTCATCGATAAATAGCACATCTCTGGGTTCAAGTTGAGAGAGTAAACCAGCCAAATCCCCTTTACGTTCCAATGCTGGGCCACTGGTGAGATGCAATTTTACGCCCAAAGATTGGGCAATAATAAATGCTAAAGTGGTTTTACCTAGTCCGGGTGGACCATTGAGCAGAACATGGTCTAATGCTTCATTTCTTTGTTTGGCGGCTTCTACAAAAACCTTTAATTTTTGTTTGAGATGGTTTTGTCCTATATAGTCATCAAACTGAGTGGGTCTAAGTGCTTTATCAAATTGCAGTTCAGAACCACCAAGCAAAATCCCATCTGTTATTTTTTCAGTCATTTGTCTATCCATTCAATCGATTGCGTTGGCTGTTCTTAAACAATTAAAGTCTAGGACTCTCTGTTTTTTAGCAAAAACTCTTTAAAAAATCCTTTGATATTGTTAAACTCTAGCAAATTCTTTGATATTCCCTATGTCATAAGGGGATAAAAACTCAACAATTAAGGATAGATCATGAAAAAAATCTCTTTGTTAGCTCTTTTGTTTTTAATGTTTTTGATGTCTGCTGCCTATGCGATCCCTTTTATCAAAGTGGGTCCTAAAGTGGGGTATGGGAAGCTTTTACCCTTAGATTTACCCGGATCTATTAAATCATCTGATGAAACAGTGACTGCAATCGGTGCTGGCGCGATGTTTTCATTGTTAATGGTTCAATTAGAAGCAAATGTGTTATATGCAAGTTCTGATTTTTCTACTTCTTCTGTGATTTCTTCTTTGACAGCTACAGAAGTTAAATTCAAAAATAATTTCAGTACCATTAATGTACCTGTGATTGCCAGATTTAATTTCTCTCCTATTCCTCTACTTAATCTCGCATTAGGTGCAGGATATGAACAAAGAGTATTGGTTTCAGCTGAATCTGCTTCAAAAGATGTCTCTTCATCAATGAATAATACAGCAAGTTATCTCCCGATTTCATTGAATATCGGTGGGGATATTCCTATGCTTTTTAATGTAAGTTTAGAACTCAGATATAGCCATCAACTCACTTCTTGGTATAAAGATTCAGCAAATAAAACAACCTATGATGACTTCATGGCATTTGCATCTATCTATTTCTAAAAATGAAAAACATATTATTATTGATGAATTTATGTGCCTTGATCTATGCTTGTGATTCTAGTGCACCATCTGCGATAAACGTTGATTCAAGCATATCTCTAGCCCAATCAGATATGAAAACAACAATATTGCTCGATATGAACCAGCCATCGGATATGTCAGATCGATCCGATATCAATATCCAAAATCATATTGATATGAATGCAAATCCTATGGTTGATATGGAAATACAAACGCCCATAGATATGGCTCAAGACCTTGGACACATCGATGGAGATATGATGATCAAAGATCAATATATCCCACAAATGCCACATTTTGGACTCTGGTCTCAGTGGAGTGAATGTGCCAATGGACAACAAGTCAGACAAAGAGAATGCTTAAATCCCCAAGATGAGCCCATTAATTGTGAGCAATGTGGGGGCCCAGCTTGTATGGAACAAAGAGAATGCACAGCTTGTGATTTAATCGGTGTGAATGTGGCATACGGTGGAAATTGTATGAACTCAAATAGCGCTGAATGTATGGATAATTACCAAGCTTGTTCTGCGATTCTACAAGATCATGCTGCTCGTTGTTTTGATAGTGGATGTTTATGGGTAGGACCTACAGAATGTAGTGTAGGTGGTAGTGTATCAAATGCTACTGTATACGGTGGTAAAGGGGATTGTCTATCAACAACATCACCCCAATATCATTATGCAGATTGGAGCAATTGGTCGGCTTGTGCCAATAACGAACAACAAAGGACCAGAGCTTGTTTGGATGCCCAAAATCAAGTTGCGGATTGTCAATTCTGTGGGGGTGTTTGTGAAGAAAGACAAGCTTGCCAAAGCCTAAGTTGTGAGTTATATGGTGTCAATGTGGTCAATTGTAATCCCAATGTACCAGGGGATCTCAATGCTTGTAATGATGTATTATACAGTTCAAAACAAAGATGTGAAAGCAATGGTTGTGTTTGGACTGGACCTTTACAATGTACCATTGGTGGGAGTGTATCTAACGGTAATTGTTATGGTGGCACATCAAGTTGTGCTAACCCTTAGTTAAGGTGTGATTGTGAGCGATTTAGACGATATTGATATTCAAATTTTAAAGCTTTTACAAGATGATGGTCGCAAGAAGCTCAATGCTTTGGCTGAAGAAGTATCTCTCTCCATCCCTTCAGTGAGAGAAAGACTCAAAAAAATCGAAAACCAAGGTTTGATTACTGCTTATCATGCACTGATCGATCATAAAAAAATAGGTTTAGACATTACAGCATTTGTGAGAATCAATATTAGGGGATCAGCTTATTATGAAAGCCTCATTGATTTGATTCAAAACCTTGAAGAAGTACAAGAACTCCATTCGATTACTGGAGATGGCTCTCACTTGATTAAGGTAAGAACCAAGAATACTTCTACTTTGGAGCAATTGCTTTCCAAAATCCAAAAATGCCCAGGTTTAGAATACACATCTACAAGCATAGTCCTCAGTACGCTTAAAGAAAGTCCAAATCTGCCTTTGAACAATTTAATCAAACATGATCTTTTGTCTGAAGAGATAAAGAAATAGAATGATGATGCGATATCTCTTATTATTCAGCATTTTGATCATCTCTTGTGTCGATCAAATCGTAATCAATAGTTTCAAAAATCCCATTGAACTCACAGAAGATGATTTTTTAAATGTAGATCTTTCAGCTGTTCTTGCTTTAAGAATCATCAACCAAAGTGGAAAACAACAACTCTGTACAGCCACATTAATCTCTAAGAAACATGTCGTCACTGCAGCGAGTTGCTTTGATGCAGGGATTCAATATGCTGAACTCTATTCCACAGCAAATGCCCAAGGTGTGGTCAGTAAGACATTGAGTTTAACACCAGTTCGTATTTTCATACACCCAGAATATGCCGATCAACCCTTTCAAAAAGATATCGCCATCATCGAAGTCAAAGAAGATGATCCTTTTTTGAGTTTGATTAAACCCATGAATTTAAGCCAATCCATCTATTCTCGATTGTTAGGATCAAAGATTTATCAAGTCGCCCATCGGGTAGAAGAAAGCTCATTATCTACCATGGACATGGGGGTAGATCAAATGGATATGATGATTCTTGATATGGGTTCAAGCGATGATACTATGCCCAAAACTGGAGATATCATTAGGTTAAAACTCTTTGAAACGTTAACACAAATGGGTGATACATTGATCATCGATGATCAAGTCAAAGAGTTAGCTTGTCTTTTAAATAAAGCCACAGCTGTGCTATCAATGGAAGATCAAAATGCTGTATTGGTAGGCTTTTTAAATCAAGGAAATGGTGCTTGTATCGATGGCGTAGGCATAGGCTACCAAGAGATCGATCGCTTGATCAAGCGTTTGGATCAACTTGAGCCCAAATATACTCAAGAAAATGGCACTTTACCTACCCAATTAACATGTAAAACAGCGATGTTTTGTCAAAACTTCCCCTGTACCCAATTGGTGAAAACAGAAGATAAAATGAAATTCATGACACTCAGCCAATGTTTGCGTACAGCTGGTTGTGATAAATTCGATTTTAATTGTGCCAAAGATCAATGTAAAATGCAGTATGAAGCTTGTGAATCAATGGACTCAAGCGTTGAGCAGTGATCGGCAATATACCCATTTTTTGATTGCCAAAATTCTTTTGAGATGTTTTTCTAGGGATAAAGCCAAGGGTTTTTTGTTTTCCTTGGGGAGTGATGATAAGAATTCAACGATTTCCAAACAATCATCTAAGTAATACAAAGCGAGTCTTTGTCCCAAATCAATCCCCCAAGAAGGATCTTCTTTTAAAATCAGCATTAATATGGGTTTGAGAGGAATAATAGGATTTTGTAAGGGTAAAGCTTGATAAATCAGCTTTGATATCTTGAGATTTTGTTGTGCAGTGGCGCGTATAAAACCATAATCAAAGACACGTTTAAAATAGATATTTTGAGCGGAACATAGGGTAAAAACACATTGAATCGCCCGATATTCCATCTCAATATCTTCTTGCCATTTGCCTTCACACAAAGCATCACAAATCAGTGGACAAGCTTTCCTTTGCGCCGTAGCGATGGTCCATTGAAATGCCCGATCGAGTTTGATTGTATCATTGGATTGTAGATAGCTTTCGATCAGTGCATAAATCGCTTCTGTAAAACGATCATAGACTACGGCTGCCCGAATCCAAAGCGATTCATGATTTTGTAGAGCTTGTTCAAGAGCATCTAATGTAGGTGCTGGTGATTTTTGACCTTCAAATTCAAAGGGCAGATAATCAAGGTTTTTTCCCATGAAGTAAGCCTTTTCTCAGCGCAATTCCAGCATTTCCTTTGCCTAATTTCAATGCCAAAAATCCATATAATAATTCAAATTTAGGTTCAGAAGGAAATTCATTTTTGACAGCTTGGGCAAGATAAAGAGCATCATTTTCTTGTTTTAATTTAATCAAGGTCATCAGTTGTAGATATTTGGTTTTTGGGGCTGATTCTAGAGAACTCAATTGATTTAAAGCATTTTGATAATCTTGTTGTTCATAAGAGATCAAGGCAGAAATGGTTTGAGCTTGTGGGTCTTGGATATCGATATGTAAGAGATGCCATTTGCTCCAAATCTCCAAAACTTGAGAAGCATCTTTGTTGATTGTTTTTTGGGGATTCCACCAAATCTCCATTAAATCTTGACTGTCTTTGCTCATTTTGCTTTTGATTTCTTCGACAAAAGAATGGTATTTAGGGGCAAAATGCTTTTTTTGATAGCTCTCTTGCCATACAGCAAAAGCACCATTCGGTCCCCCCAGTTGATTTTGGGCAATGAGGTTAGTGATGAGATCAATACTACTAGAGATTTCTTTGACATATTGATCTCTTTTTTCTTTATTGAGCCTTGGGTTAATCTCTTCAAAATATTGGTTTGCTTTGGCGATATTGGGATGATTAGGCTGATCTTTTTTGGTTCGATCCAAAAAGAATTTACATGCGATATAAGCCATTTCATAATCTTCATCCCAAAGGGAAGCTTTTGCTAAATCAAAATATTCATCAACAGCATTGGGTGATCTTTGCACATATTCTAAGAATAATTGCTTGGCCTGAGCATATTTTTTGCCTTGTTGGGCTTTGGTGCCATTGGCTTTGAGTTGATCTAAGGAAAGCAAGGGTTTTGCTTGTAATGAAAGAGACATCAGTAAGCAAATCAGTAGAATAGAGATACGCATGATTAATTATTTCCTTAACAAAGACTAGAATTTAAAGAGATCCAAAGCATAACCCACTAAGATCGATGTTTGAACAAAGGATCTTACACCAAACCATGTTTCTGCGGACCAACTGATTTGGGCATGCCAATCGGGAGACGCTTGTATTCTTAACCCTAATTCCCAACCCATTTTAATCCCAAAATAGGATACTTTGGCGCCAGATGCGCTGGTGCCATTGAGATCCATGGCATCTTGATATGCTGTGCCCTTGAGAATTTGGCTCCATTCATAGGTTAAGATAAAACCAGCTCTAATAAAAGGTGCCAAACGCCAAGCTGGGAATTGGTAACCAAACCAAAGCAATCGAAGATTAAATTTATTCAACCCATCCAAAAGCATAGAAGAATCCCTACCATCTTTGATTTTCACCTTGACTTGATCTGATGAAGTGATAAATGAAAAGCCGATTAATTCAGAACTGACTGGTCCTAAATCGGCATTGACATTGGTTTCAAAACCAAAGCTATTTAAAGGTGTTAATTGCTTGGTGACATCATATACCCTACGGTTGATTGTGGTTTGCGCTGGCCAAGCCCCAGAATTCATTGTACCCAAAGAGAGTTTTAAACCAGTGCGTTGAGGTTTGGCAAAGAGATCAGGGTGTGCTTTGGATGCTTCTGTTTTCCAAATGGGGCGATTTGATGGTAGATTCACTCTGAGAGTGGCTTCTTCTTCAGGGTTTAGGGTGATTTGTTCATCAAATGTTTGATATTCTGGGGCAATGACTTGTACTCTAAATGAAGTGGTTTTTTGGATATTAAAGTTTTTGATTTGTTGGGGATCTACTTTTTCACCATCGATAAAAACTTCAGCATCTTCAGGTTTAATCTTAAAAATCAAACGGGTAAATGCAGAATCCAAAGAAAGATTGAGTTCCAAAATTTCTTTTTTCTTAATATCGATTTGATTCTCATAGGTCTTGAAATTCTCTGCACTGATCGAGAGTTGATGAGATCCCACTGTAATCGTATATTTCCCATCACCCTTACCCACTTCCACATCATCGATCTTGACAATCGCATCTTTGGGTAAGTTTTTGAGCAATAGATAACCGATATTCACAGTTTGTTCCAAAGCTAGATTTAAAGCTTCTTCCAAAGTGTTATTTTCGCCTACATAGGTATTTTGGGCATAGGGTTGAAGTTTTTCCCAATTGAGCTTGATCAAATATTGTCCATTTTTTTGTTCACAAAATCCCAATATTTTTTCTTTGACTTTCATCCCAATGAGCAAAGATCGTTCTGGACTCATACAAGTATCACTATCATCCAAACAACCCCATTGACTGGGATATTTGGCTGTGTTTTGTAAGAACTCTTCGATTTCACTTTCCGCAAAAATATGCCCTTGTAGTTGATCTTGATATCGATTGCTTAATAATTCTTGTAATTCAACGGCACAACTACCATCAAAATACCAAAGCGATTTCGCACTCAAAGGTTGATGTAATAGCATCAAAAAACTAA
>JACCDO010201495.1_pt1 | contig 13123 bp, 15 predicted proteins | sample 7446101 | NCBI WGS metagenome assembly JACCDO01 (sample SAMN15323440, study PRJNA562643) | freshwater metagenome | isolation source: river surface water | place: USA:Blue River Watershed | collected 2017-08-16
AGTGGCCAAGAAATCGACATTCCTTTCTCAATCACGCCTTCATCTGGTGTGGCAATGCCACCTAAAATTCTGACCAAGGTCGATTTACCAGATCCATTACGACCCAAAATGCCGACTTTTTCACCTTTGTTAATTTGAAGATTAACGTTCTTAAAAACAGTATTCCACCCATTTTGGGTTTCAAACTTCTTCGAAATATTATGTAATCGAATCATCGGTGAGCCTTTATGATTCTTCCAAGTTGCGACGTATTTTTCGAATAAGCACTAAGCCAACCAAGGTCAGTACTAAATTACAACTCATCAAATAAAAGACCGAGTAAATAGCATTCACGCCCACACCAAAATATCCTTCACGCAACATTTCAACCGCATGAACCATGGGCGACCATAAAAGAATCTCTTGGACCGCGGGGGGTAACCAATTCATCATGCTGAAGGCACCAGTAAAAGGTAGGGTTAAATACATCATCACATGCCAAACACGATCAAAGATTTCCGATGTTTCACCAGCAAAGGCGGCAATCATGCCGGCCCCAATCGCGAACCAGATGAGTAAAGCCCAGGCAAGGACTGTTTTAAGGGGATCAACAGGCAAACTTATCAAACCAACAGCAGTAAAAGCAAACGATAGGAAAATAAAAGAAATGCTAATGCCTGCTGCTTCAAGAAAAGCGCGGGACAGAATTAAATCCAATATCTTTACTTGGCTGTGATAAAGCAAACCTTGGTTAGCAGAACTTGTATTAGCCAAACGGCCAACCATATTCCGCCAGAGAACAATTGCTGAGTAACCAGTCAATGCAAAACCTGCCACTGGGATGATTCCTTTGGACATGCCACTAAAAGACCATAAGATAGTGATACCAATCGAAAACATCATGGGTTCAATAAACAACCAAAGGAAGCCTACGTTATGACGACCATAACGAGTGATGATTTCTCGCATGAGGAGAGCCCAGATTACCCTAGCTTGAACTTTTATTGAATTGCGTAATGACGATTTTTTAGACGCATAAGATCCTTCACTTTGATTAGTCATCAAGGTATTCTCTGGGCCGCTCATACTTATCTCTACAGAAGGATTCATCAGGCGTGATGCTCCTTAATGCCTGAAATCATCAAGCTCAATACACCCCAAGCGATTAAACCTAAAATGAAGGTTGTAAAAATACCTCTGATTCTTCTGGGCTCCATTGCTTTATCAGGAAGACTTGCTTGAACCACTCGCTCAATATAGAGTTGTTTTCTGAGGGCTTCAGTCCTTGCTTGTTCTAAAGAGGCTAGAGCAGTTGCAAGTTGCTTGTCTGCAAAATCGCGCTCTAATGCCAAGCTTTGTAATTTAGAAACTTGTTTTTCAGGCTCATGATTGGTTTTTTGACTGCGTAGCTTGGTGAGCTCTTGAGAAATCGTCTCTAACTTATTTTTAGCAACACTTACTTCACTGTTTGCAGTTTTGATTAAATCCTGTCTCGCTCTTTCATTGAGTCTATTGACCAAGGCTTCACTCATATCCACTAAGCGTTGATTGATTTTGGTGGCATCTTCAGCTGTGTATGCTCTGACTGTTAAGGTGGAAATAGATGAACTGCCATCAACCTGAACACCAATGTGCTCTTGGTAATAGCTATGGAATCTTTCTAAACTGTTGTCCCAGAATTTAAGGCCTGGATACCTGTTAAAAACATCAATGCTTGATTGAGAGTAAAGTTCTTTTATTTTAATTTCTTGGTTAAGGGTATTGAGTGCATCACGAGATGTGATGTAGTCGCGGACACTGTATGAGTCATCATCAGATTTTGAAAACCCTATTTTTCCAAATACATCACCAATTGACAGAGGCGATGATTTTTGAGGTGAGCGAACAACAAACTTTGACTCAGTGATGTAAACATCAGAAGCTATGGGTCCAAAGTAAAGAATCGATAGTGCAGTAGGTGCAACAACAGTTGTTAAAAAAAGCTTATTTCTCCAAATATGATTAGAGAATATTGAACTAATTAATTGCTTTAAATTTTCTTTATATTGACCTAGCAATAAAGTATGCTCTTTAGATAATTTCATTACTTATTTTTCTTTTTGATATAGATTTTTACCAGATCAATTAAAACTTCAACCTCAGCAGGGGAGAGTTTTTCTGTTAATCGAAGAAGCTCTGAAGTTGGATGATGAACTCCATTAGTTACATGACCATTGAGTGACTGATGGTTATATTGATTTGAGTCCAGTTGTCCTAAGGATGTATCTATTTGAAGCCATGCACATAAGACTCTTAATCTGGCAGCATGAGGCAGTGCCTTACCTCTTATCCACTTTCTAGCGGTTTCGATTGAAATTGGCTCTACATCTCTGGCAAGAAGTGAAAAGTCTCTCGCGAAGACAGCGCAACTTGGTATCTTTCCGTAGCGCTCTCTTAGTTTATTTTGGAGGTGGAGAGAGAAGTTATTTTTGAGATCTTGCATGTTTGTGTATTGTTACTTATTTCTTATAAAAACTAACAATGAAAGTTGTAATTACCCCCCCCCATCCGCGTCATCAAAGCAACTTATGTTGTATCTTTATGGCTGTCTTTCTCTTGCTTCGAGTGGATTCCATCTCGACTGAGATCTGATTGAAAATTCATTTTTAATGCATTACTGGCTCTCTCGATGAGCTCATCTAACTCTCCAGACGCAACTGAGACGCTAATTAACTCTAAAACGCTCAATAATTCTTGAGTATTTTGAACATGAATAACTGTTTTACCCGGTTTTAGCTCAAGACATTTAGAACCATATTTAATGCTTACACAAACTTTTCCATCAATATTTGTGAACCACCAGGGTTTTAATCTTTTTGGCATGTGCATCCGTCTTGAAATGCCGTTCACGTCTTTGACAGTTTTAAGCTTGTTTACTACAAATTCAGATCTTTTTTCTTGACTTTTAAGAAGCTGAATTTGCTCCCATATTCGTGCTATCAACTTATGTCTTCGTTGAAGAATAGCTGGTTGCCTATTTGGTTTTAAATCGTTTCCAAATTTAAGCTCATCTATCGTTGCCATATATCCTCCTTAAAAAGGTAATACAAACAATATGACCTCAGAGCGGTCTTGGACAACCTAAATCTCTAATTAGCGAAAAACACCAAAGTTATGCCTATAAATTAATGGTTTTTCTTTGCCTTTGCTAAATAAAGCTATGAAGACAATGGAATATCTCGCTCAAAGAGCTGAAAAAATATGGTTAGATGAAATGGGTATTAGTACTACTCAATTAGATCAAGCTGATATTTGGCAACTTAAAGCATTACAAAAAGCTCGATCATTACTAAAAAACCACTCTGAGTCATTAAACGATGAGCAGCTATCAGCTTTGATGAGCTATTGTCAATTGATGTTACATCCCAATACACGAAAGAAGCTCACCAAAAACCAAACCTATCAAATATTCAATTTAGATAAAAAACTTAAAAGAGCTGTTTTTTCAAAACAAAGAAAACAAAAACAGCTCAAACAATCATTTAGACAGGCAGCACTCTAAGCATCGATATTTACAAGCAGATACGTCACTGCTAAAAAAAGGACTAAAACGCGGGTTGAAATATGACGGCTAATGACCCCGCTCTCTAAAATGGTTCGCCCTATAGGACTATTTGAATATGGAGAAAGGGCCGCACAGTTCCTCGCCAGGCAAATCAATGCTGAAGCGAGTTGCAAGTTTTAATACGATTGTCTTGCATAAAACTGTTATAGGGCGTGTACCGGCGGAAGCAGGGCACGTTGCGATGGCGAATAGTTTTTTGAAAGATAAAAGCTATAGCCGTCGTGCACTTCAAAAGCAGAGATATCTAAAACAAAAGAAGTGCTGAGTAAAAGCGAAAGCTTTTACGATAGCGCTAGATAGCAACGAAGTTGCTGGCTAGTAAATGTTTTTTTGTATATCAAGATTGCCTAGATATGCGCCTAAATGCACGTTTCTAGCTAAAAACACCTCAAAAAAGCTCTACAAAAGCAGCAATAGCTCCAATGGGTATCAAGCTAGCTGGATAAATAAATTCAGCGCATGTGTTGGATTTGATACTTCAAACCAATTGATTGCTTATTCGTGGCGAAAAAGCGACAAATATAAGTGATTTAAAAACACCAAAGAAAATTTACATATTAATTGGTGCCTTAATAGAATCAATGACTTAGTCCTTCTATTGATTCAAGTATTCATGACATTAAATGGCAAAAATCAGGGATTATTCGGCAAATATTGGTCGACCTTTGGCGTAATCGACAACACACTACATATATGCATATTAAAAACAGGAGTAGATCATGGCGCAAGCAAAGACCTTAACGAAGAATGAAATTGATCAGGTTTTAGCGTATTTAGAGAAACGTAAATATTCTGAACGTAATCGAGCCATGTTTTTCATGAGCTTGTGGGCGGCTTGCCGGGTAGGAGAGATTGCCGCATTAAAAATGGGGGATGTAGTTAATCCAGATGGGTCAATTAAAGGGGAGGTTCGATTAAGTGCCAGTCAAACCAAAGGTGGTCAGCCAAGAACTGTATTCTTGCCTAAGAAGTTACAAGAAGAATTAGAGAAATATTTAGTTACTAGGTTTGTACGCAACCCAGAAGTACCATTCTTTCACACAGCTAATCGTCTTGGATTTACCGCTAATACCTTAACTCAGCATTTCTTTTGGATGTATCGTAATGCAGGTATTGAGGCAAGCTCACACAGTGGTCGCAGGTCAAGAATTACCGAACTTGCACAGGCTGGAATCGGCGTAAGAACGCTGGCAGCGATCGCCGGCCACCGTAGTATTGTTGTAACCCAACGCTATATAGACGTTAATCCCGCAATGATCCGAAATGCTGTTGAATTGGTCTAATTTTTAATTGGATTTTTAGCCCACTGATATGGGGCAATCCATCTAAATTTTTCCCATCGTTGTAATAGTTTCTCATTGTCACTATCGGGTTTCTGGCATGTGAAACCAAGTTCTTTGAGCAATCGCATCACTTGTGTGGGACTTAGTTCGCGTTGAAATTCCAATTTAATTAATTTTGACAGGCTCACAAGTGTCCACTTATCAGACTCCATGCCATTAGCAAGACCTCCGCGTCGAACCATACTTGAAAACTTCTTAAGCATCCTTAGTGTAAGAATCTGAGGGCGACCCAAAGGTTTACTTTTCCAAGAGTTTTGCCCATTCAACAGATAGTCTTTTTTCCAGTTAGCAACGGTCTGTTTTCTCACCCCCAATTTCTTGGCAATTTCACTCAATCCGAGACCTTTTTTAATTAATTTAACCCCGGAATGACGCCGCATTTCTAGTCTATTAAATTTTCTTTTATAGGTTTTTGGCATCTTAATAGTCGGATAGCAGTCTTTAGTGCGTCAGTTATTTTTGCAATGAATAGCTCTACAGACACTATACAGCATGGGTGTAAAAAAATTGACAATCTAGTCAACTACTTGATTTCTTTACTTCTGACGGTAAAAAAGCTTTGAAAACCAATACGATGACGTACCAGCTGAGAAATCTACTGGTTAATTTATATAACTTAACTGAAAGGAAAAGAGATGAGTCAAATGACTGACAATCTTGATCCCGAATCTCGGGAGAAATTGCTTAAAGGATTAAGCGCAAAGGGTATCACAACGAACGTAGTTGTGGTGAGTGAGTTGGTTTCTGAGGCAAAAGAAACAGCCGAAGAAATCACCTCAAATATGATGAATATGCTGATGTCATCAGGTACTAAGAAAAAGCAAGGGTATCTAAAAGATACTACTGTTAAAGCTGAGGTGGATGGGCTTCTGAATTCGTGTGAGTCAATCCACAAGATTTATCTTGAGTACAAGGATGTATATGTCAATCGAGGCCATGACGCTTTGTATGGTGTTCTATCTGACATCTATGGTCTTGGAAGAAAGATTGAAGGCAGCCCACATCAAGACTTTGTTCTTGAGCAAATGCGTAATTTTTTGAAAGAAAAATTAGGTATCAAGTTGAGCTCTAAATCTAGCCCGATGTCAATTTTGATTCGATTTGTCATGAGAGCTGACAAGCTAGAAGCTTCTCGATATGGCAAGGTCTTAACAGTAGCTCTTGCGACTAATGTACCGCCTGAAGGATTTATCAATTTTGTAAAAGAGAGAGGTGGTGTTTCAGGTTTGTATCAGACCAGCTCAGAAGCGGCAGAGCGTGAAAAACTTACTCAAACAGCCTATGCAAGAGTTGAGTATGTGCGAAAGATGCATCACTTAATGTCCTATCAACCAATGGCAGTTTTGGAGTACACGGGGCCTGTGGTGCAGCATAGACAGGATAAAGAAGGTGCAAAAGATGCATCAAGTTTCTGCTATTTCGTGGCTACTCAGACTCACGGTAATAAGTTCAATATTGTCAGTGCACACGATTTTGATGGTGATTTTGAAGATCAAATCCTCAAGCAAATTGCAAAAAATTTGCCATCGGAGACGGATGTGGTTGAAGCATCAATTCGTTCTTATATGAAAATTTTGGCGAAAGACGAAAAAATTCCTCAATCAATTCGTGACTCTTTGAAAGATTCTTTAACGAAGCCGCTATTTGAAGCTCAACAAAAGAAGTCAAAAAAATCGTCCGGTAAAAAAGAGGATGTGGTTGACGTTGAATCCAAGAGTGAGACAAGCTCATAGGTGATCAGATGCTTTATTACGTTTGCAATAGTGCCGAACTTCCACTAGCAGCTAAGCCTAAAGAGGGATTACCCAAATACCTTTCACGTTTTGCCGATGAACTACTTCTAGATGCTGAGATCAGGACACGACGAAGTGTCTATGAATTTTATGCAATTAGAGGAGATCACCCAGCAGGCATGAAGATTGCTATGGAAAATTTGCCATATTTCATTCTTGAGATAGATCTCAAATCAGAAAAGCTGGCTGAAAAACTATTTTTGGCTCGCGATTCAGTTGGAGCATTGTTTGACAAATTGGTTGCAGATGCTGAAAGTAATTTTTTTGATAAGGAGCTTACAAGGCTATCTGACGAGATAACTGTTGTAGCAGACCATGGTCAAAAAATTATTAACTTAAAAGGTATGGTTGAGGTGAGATTGGCGGAGCTAAAAAAATCAATTCAATGTTCAATATTGTTTGAATTGAAGAAGCTGATCCATGTAAAACCATGCAAATTTAAATATGTAGCAAAGTAATTCTTTAGAGGCAGGGCCCGCCTCTAAACTTTTATAAAGGAAGTAAAAATGAATACATTCTTAATTTGTGACTTTAATGAGGACTTGATAAATTCCAAGTCAAATACTCGTTTTTCAAAAGTGGCCGAGGAAATTTCTTTCTTGCATGACAGTTTTTATGGAATTACAAGCGATAGATTTTCTATAAGCATGGAAGACCCATCTGCAATGTATGCAATTCAGGCTAAATTAGTTAAGCATATCGTTGATGTTGATTTGTATAGCTTTGATTTATGGAGAAATCATGGCAAAAAGATATACGCAAAACTTTCAAATACTTGCTCAAATGATTTACGCATTGAGGAGGCGGTCGGAATTCTCTCATCCTCTTTTTCAGATTTAAGAGATGATCTTGATCAAACCTGGTATTTTCAGGATATTAATGTCAATGTTCATGAAGCACTGCTTGCTGAGATCAGTTACTTAAAGTATCAAAATTTGCAGAAGTTTATTTGCCAATTGAAAGATCTATTTAACCTTAGAAAGGTTTAATTGACTCATGGAAAATTATTATGTTTTTAGTCTGTCTTCAAAAAATAAAAAAGCTATTGAAGGTCGCGAGCTTAAACCTAACGCAAAGGTTGCTATTGATGTAATTCACCATTACATCGGTGATTCTTTAAAAAAACTTAAACTTTTTGCAATAAGAACAGATGATCCAGATATTGAAACATTGTTTCCGCTTCTAAAACAAGGAAGCAAAGAGTATTTTCGTCTACGTCTGTATTTGGGAACTGCCGATCTTTGGGGCGACGAATTTTTGCCCATCTTATTAGATCAACAGAAAATTACCTTTAATGAGGAGCAAATGGGAATTTTTGATTTATTTGATGACGCTAACTCATTAATTCACAGTTCATCATATTTTTCTGTGTTTGATCGCTCGGATTTAAAAATCAGCGCCTATCTTGAGAAGGCTGTTGAGAAGTTTCTGGCGGATACAAAAAAGAATATGATGAAAATAGTCGAGAAAACATATGAGATTGAAACTCTGTCATAAAAGATCAAGAATTTATCAGCGAGGTAAATGATATGATTTTTTCAAGTTCCAGCATGGCTGCCTCGGCAGCCATTTTGTTTCGGCCGGCATCAATATTGATCGTGTAATTTTCTCCTTTGGTCGCAATAAAAACTTTGACTGAACCCACAGGCGTTTTGAAAATGTGTGCAACCAAGTATCTTGGGTAAGTTTCATAAGTATCTTTGGTTGCGCTAACCTTACTTTGTGCTTGCTCTGCTAAAAGACTTGGCAACTCCCAGGCATCTTTTTCTTTTAAGACATATTCATCGATTGCTGTACTAACAATTTTTTGTGTATCTTTTATACCTATTTTTGCAATATCCGGTAATTCTTCGCTGAAGTCATGTCCTTGATCTAGCCTTCTTGCCACGCCTGAGTAGAAATTCTTAGCCAAATTGCAGTGACGCACTGTTTTCAGAGCGTTTTCTGCATACTGGTTAAAGTAAAGGTTTAGGTTGGCTGTCATGATTTTTTCGTCAGAAGGCTAGAAGGTCTCATATGATCAAGGTTTATAGAGATTGAGGAGTACTATTTTTTAATCGATTTTCAAAGTCTTCTGTAAAAACTGGACTTTGAATAATTAAAGGCAGACTGAGTCCTGTACTCATTTCAATCAGACTCAATATATTGCTTTTAGCCATTTGTGCTTGCATCAAGGCTTGTATTTCAGCAGCTTCCCCACCAATAGATCCATCAACATTACCTGCAAATTGTCTTGCCTTCATGAGTGGGGTTAAATGGCTGTAATGAGCAGTAATCATAGGAATAGACGTTCCCATGTTTCCTGCTAAATCATGAATTGGGGTGCCATCTAGCAAATGTTGAGTAGCGTAATAGTGTCGAAGACTATAAAGACTGCGTTCGTTGCCCGTAACTGGGCAGTACAGTAAGTTCATTTCCTCTAGTAACTGTCTAAATGGCTTGTTGTAGTTGTCTGGTACGCCGCCATCCCGCATACGGAAGACTCGTCTTGCCACCTTTTTTCTCAAGACCTCTTGTAGGGTAAATTTTTCGAGGTCTGGGCTCATTTGCCTTAGTTTTTCGAGTAGCAGCCAGCAACTGTTGTGAGCTACAAAATTTCTGGCCCCACGCTTTCCTTTTTGAAGTCTAAAGTGAAGCACAGGTTGATCATCTCTTATTTCAACATCTATATGGCGCCACTCTAGATATTCCGCTTCAGTTCCTGGACGCATACCTGTTGCGGCCATAAATGGAACATATATTGCCAAGAGTTCTCGGACAGCCTTCACTTTATGAGTTCTGCCATTCTCAACAAAGTGGGGCAGATAACCTAATATTTTTTTAATTTCTTCATGACTAAATTCAGGCCTGCGATCACCTTCAGATCCTGTATTTTTAGTAGCGGGGCGCATGTATTCAGTCATGTATCCACGCTCAATGGCTTCATCTATGACTAGATTAAATGCTGCATTGTGATTATTTTGAGCGCTACCAGAAAGTTCTCTACCAACCATTTCTCTTCGCCAGTTATGAAAACTACTAATAACTGATGGTGTAATGGTGTCAACGTTGTATTTGCCGTAGTAGGGTATCAAATAGATACGAAGGGCTGAAATGTAGTCTTTATCGCTTGGTTTTGCAGTTCCATTTTTAACTTTATCAATTAATCTAGCTAAAACAATTTCCCCAACTGGCTTGAAACGCTTGCTGACTATAGGTTTACCTTCTTCAAAGGCAAATGTAGCTTTCATCCACATGCGTTCAGCAAGCTTTTTTGCCTTATCTAAATCTGTGGTCCCAGTGGTCTGTCGATACCATTTTTTTATGCCATCTATCTTGTAATGTACTTGCCATTTAGATGTGCCATTACGCTGAACTATTCTTAGTAGTCCAGGCTTTAAAACCACGGTATTGTTGGCTGCTATACGCATATAGCTAGTATATGGGGTCTCTGTGTAGAATTGCAAGACTGGCGTCTTAACTTTTTGTGCAATAACTGTGCAATTAAGAGATTAAATTAAAAGCAAGCTGTAATAGCTTGCTTTTAAAGGTTTTTTCTGGCTCCTCGACCTGGGCTCGAACCAGGGACCTACGGATTAACAGTCCGGCGCTCTACCGACTGAGCTATCGAGGAATAGACCAAGATTATAGCCTGATTTTCTTCAGATGCCAAATTTCCTATGACTTTGCCGTAATATCAGGCTCGAATTGAGGCTAAGAGCTAAAGGCAATGTATATTTCATCTACACATGACAACCATCACAATTACTAACTGGCATGAAGCAATGGAATTGGTGAAGCCAATTCGTTATCAGGTATTTGTGGTTGAGCAAAATGTCCCAGAAGACCTAGAGTGGGATGAATATGATCAAGATGCTTTTCATGCAGTAGCTAAATCACATGACCAAGTTATTGGTACTGGTAGATTAATACTCAATCAAACCATTGCCAAAATCGGGCGCATGGCTATTGATAAAGAATCTAGAGGCAAGGGTATTGGTGTCGACATACTCAGGGCACTCATCAACAAAGGAAAAGAAAGGGGCGCACAAGAATTCATCTTGCACGCACAAACTCATGCCATTGCTTTCTACGCCAAAGAAGGATTCGAACCTTACGGCCCCATCTTTGATGAAGCAGGTATTCCTCACGTAGAGATGCGTTTATATATCTAGAGCCTTAGAAGTCAAAGGTTGCCGTAGCTCTAAATATTCTTGGAATGCCTGGATATAAAGTGTTAGATCCGTATGTTTGGCTAACGTCACGCCAATAGAATTTATCAAAAATATTCTCAATGTTGAGACGATAAGTAGCCTGACTAGAACCTAAGCGATTAATGTATTTCAGGCCTGCATCGAATTTATGATATCCAGATGCTTTAATACTGTTATCCAATGTGACACCTTTGCTGGAGATATAAGTCCAGCCACCCTGGATGCTCAAACCCTCAACTTTTGGTAATAAATAATCAGCAAACATTACAGCTTTCCAATGTGGAATACCAATCGCTTGTTGACCATTCTGAGAACTTGTTGAAGCTCCTGACTGTTTCGCTTGTAAATACATGGCGCTTGATAATAGATTGAGGCGATTCGTGGCTTTATAAGCCAGGGTCGCTTCGGCGCCAGTATTGGTGACCTTGCCATCTTGAACCAAGGTTGATCGATAGATTCCATCGACATCTTGTCCGTAGTCCTTAGCGTATTCATTAGGACGCTCAGACTGGAAAATGGCAAAGCCGAACAATGAATCTGCATTAATAGCGTACTTGCTTCCCACTTCGACTTGCTCTGTTCGTTTAGGAGCCATAACTTGAGAGTTTCTGAAGCTATCAGGTAAAGCAATGGTTCCAGGCTCAACACCTTTGCTATAACTTACATAGTTAGTGATTTGGGGCGTTAAGCTATAGCTCGCTCCAATCTGTGGCAAATGCCAAGTCTTATTAAGTGAAGAATATTGATTGCCTGTATACACGTTATAAGCCGTTTGTCTCATATCAATGACTCGGTGACCCAAGAATAGTTTGGTTTTATCGGTCAAACTAATTTGATCATGTGCAAATAAACTACTTTGTCTATGATCCAAAATCTTATAGACAGGTCCGGTTGTACCGTTGCTTGGTCCGATGTTCATATTAAGGCTATAAATATTATCTTGTCCGTTATAGGCGGGGGTTCCACCAGTACCATAAACAGAAGAACCTTTATAAACAGATCTCTTTAACTCTGAAACACCCAGTGTCCATTGATGTTTGATTTCACCAATTAAGTTCTTTCCAATCAAACCAGTTTGGAAGTGATCATTTCTTCTGACTTCGCCATCACTTCTAAAATCGTAAACATCAAATTGACCTCCGGAGCAAAATGTTCCGCCAGACCCTGAGCTATCTACGCTACAGCCGAAAGGGTAGGCCAAGCGATCATTGATCTTTACATCACTTCGATTCGCATTAGCGAATAGTTTTAAAGAATCATTGATCTCATGATCAAGTCTGAAACCTACATTCTTTGATTTAATTTCTGTTGGCAGTACCCAAGAGTAATGGGATAGATTGATATCTGCTTTCACTGAAGGTAGTGTTGTACCACCCAAAATCATCAAACCAGGAACTGACTTCTGGCTTTTGTCTTGATACTCAATATCAAATTGAACTTTAGTTTTTTGACTAATTTTTGCATCAACTGCAAGACTCGCAAAATCTCTCTTTCCTTCCGCACCTTTTACATAAGGTCGAATATCTTCATGAGCAGCGTTAATTCGTATCCCAAGAGATTTCTCATTATTTAAAAAAGTTCCATAATCAACTGCAGCATAGGTGGTGCCGCGTTCACCTGTACCAATGGTTGCAGACAAAACATCTTTCGGTCTTTTGGTCACGTAATTAATCAGACCACCCGGTGATGCCGCACCAGCTTGCATTGCACCAACCCCTTTAAGAATCTCTAAACGTTCTTTATTTTCAAAAGGAATGTTTTGTTCGCCGGTCACTGACATGCCGTTGATTCGGTAACTCGTAGCGGCATCTAAAGGAAAGCCTCTGATATAGAGGTTCTCGTAATAGCCCATGGCTGCATAGTAATCACCAATAGAAGCATCTAATTTGGCAGCTTCGGACATTACTCGGGCTTGACGGTCATCCAAGACATCTTTAGGAATTACCGTGACCAAAGCGGGGATATCTTTTAACTCAACTTCCTCTGTGCCGCCTGGACCACCAATCATGGCTCGTTTAGCAACATAACCTGTGCCTTTTTCACCTGTCACCACCACCGGCGATAACTGAGCATCACTCTGAGCTATTGCATGATTGATAACGAATAGCAGGACACATGCACCTGCAATGTGATTAAGTTTTGGCATATAAGCCATCGTCAGTACTCCTTATATAAACGATGGCGAGTTGGGGATGCGATTTTGGACGCTTC
>JACCDO010482630.1_pt1 | contig 13123 bp, 14 predicted proteins | sample 7446101 | NCBI WGS metagenome assembly JACCDO01 (sample SAMN15323440, study PRJNA562643) | freshwater metagenome | isolation source: river surface water | place: USA:Blue River Watershed | collected 2017-08-16
AATGAACAAAGAAAACAATTATTGTGTCCTTGAATGCAAACATGAATTTCATTCTAGTTGTTTGGTAAATTGGTTTCGCACAGGTAAAAAATCTTGTCCAATGTGTAGAAATGAAGGAGAAACTTGCAATCATCACAGATCAAATAATACATTGTTTAAAATGAAAATAAAATATGGTTTAAAAAATATTAATGCCCCTAAAGAATTTAAAAAAATTGTAAACAAATATATAAAGTTGAAAGAAAAGGTTAAAACTTTAGAAAAAGAAAGAAAAGAAGTAAATAAGGAAATGAAGGAATTAAAAAAAAAAGAAGATAATTTAACTTATAAAAATTTTATAGATTTGAGGGGAAAATTATATACAAATTCTCATAAATTATTTAGAAAAATAAGAAAATACCAAAAAGAAAAATATGAATTGGAAAAAACTATAGAAAATATACCAGTTAAACCTATATTTTTATTGAAAAAGAAGGTGGAAAGAAAATAAATTTTTAATCTGAAATCAAGATTAAAAATAATATTATTTATTACATACTACACGTGAACATATATTTTTTACAAAATCATAATATAATTCAGGTTTATTACCATCTGCCGCTTCTTTAACTTCGTTTCTGTATTTTATTGCTGTAAAAGTCTTGTCTAAAATATTATCGCTATCAGCGCCAAATGCTTTTGTTTCATCGTCATTCATTTCATTACTTGTGGATAAATTTAAGTTATAAATATCATTTTGCAATTCTAAAATGTAAGAACCTATTATTTCTGAATTAACATTTTCAATAGCTTTAAAAAATTTTTGTGAGAGTTTTACCATTTCAGGGTCATCCACAATATCACCATCATTATTTTTATATTTTATTTTTCTACGAGCAAAATCAACGCATAAAATTTTATCTTTAAAAGGATATTCTAAGGCATAATCTACATAACCTGCTGACCCCCTTTTAATATAATCAATGTTGAGATATTGACTTTGTTCGGATATATGAGCATCTGTAATAGGGGTTAAATTGTTGATTATATTATTAATTTTTTGAGTATTTGAAGTTGTATTATGACTACTATTATTAACTATATTTACAGGTTGAATCATGACCATTAATTTTTCTATAAGTTTATCTTTTTCCTCCAAAAGACTCTTTTGTTTTTCTATTAAAATTTTTAAACTTTCTATATCTTTATCTTTTTCTAAAGTTATATTTACTTCTTGTTTTTTTGTACATATTTTTTCATGTGTTTTAAGATTAGTTTTAGTTGTAAATTTTTTTAAACAAAATTCACAATTAAAAGTGTCTGATTCAATAGTTTTATTAAATAATTCGTTTTGTATTTTTATACAATATTTTGCAGTTCGTTGGTGGTTATTTAAAGATGATTTATTTGAAAAAGTTTTATCGCAAAATTTACAATTCATTTTTTTATAATCAGGTTGTTTTTAAACCTATTTGTAATCATTCTTTAAAAAAAAAAGAATATTCGAAGAATTTCGAAGAATCTCGAAGAATTGCGAAGAATCTCATACGCCCATGTTTTTAACCTCCAAAACAGGTTAAATATTTTTATTGTAATTTATTTTTAACCTCCAACACAGGTTAAAATAACAATTTTAATTTTCAATAACAAAAATCAGGTTAAAACCGGATTTTATAAAAATTAAAATCATTTACACAATTTTTGTGTGTGTTGAAAAAAATTTATGGCCGTAAAAACAAAAAAAGAAAAAACTTTTAAAGTTTTTCCGGAAATTTTAAATTTTTTAAAACTTTTTCTTTTTTGTAAATTATTTTTATAAATAAAATTTTTATAAAAAAAAGTTATAAAAATGAAAACTTTTAGAAAAAGTTTAAAATCTAAAAATCTTTTTCTGAAATAAAACTTTACATTTCTTAACCGTGATTATGGTTAAGAAACACATTAAATATAATCAAACATAATAATGTTTCGGTAATTCCAAAGGTCTATTACATTTTTCACATGTAATAATATAATTAACAGGTATTTTTGGTTTAGGAAACAAGTATCCACAATGAGTGCAATATAATCTTTCTTTTTTTGGTTCTTTAATATTATCAGATTTTAGGTCTGATTTAACCTCATTTTTATCAACCTTATCAGACGCAACTACTATTTCCTTTAAATTTATTTCATCCATTTGAAGTCTATCTTGAGAAGATGTATAAGGGTTTGTAATAGGTTTATATTTAGTCTTATATTCAGTTTTATAATCAGTCTTATATTTAGTCTTATATTCTTGTTTACTCTTAAGAGATAAATCTACCGACTTGATATAAACCTTTTTTTTATCTTTCTCCTCTTTTTCATCTTCAACGACCGTGTTTCTCGTTTTTCTTATCATCTTTAATATTTTTTTACAACATAACATTAAATCAATTTTAAAATTGTTTAAAATATTTTTAATTTTAAATTGATTTTAAACACAAATTATTTTGTTATAATAACAAATAATAATGCAAATTTTAAACCTACCAGAGATTGAATTTATGAGTAGTTTTTTTGAAACTATCAACGACTTAAAAAATACTTCTTCGCAAAAAGAATTATCATATAAGTTAAGATTTAATGGTAACAAGTATTTTTATGATTTAAATTTGGAAAATCTTATTTTCACGGCAAAAAACAAATACGAATTATGGTTACTTATTTATAAATTTTTAATTCAACATACAAGTGTAAAAATTATTAATAAAGTATCATTCGATAATGATAATAACTTACAAATTTTAAATGATATGATTGATAAAAATAAAGACGAATTTTATAGCATTGGAGAATATTGGGATATAATAAATATTTGCAGTCAAGATTACGAGTATGATTATGACCATGATTACGATATGAAACATATCGTAAATTTGGTTGTAGATGATTTATTTTACAATAAAATTCTTTGGATTGAAAATTGTAGAAATGAATGTTAATTGAAAAATTAAATTGATTAGATATTTTAATTCAACTTGAAAATTAAAATATGCATTTTCTTCAAAAATTAGAAATCTTTTGCAACTGTTTTAGCATTTTATTTGTTTTATCTTGTTTTTCAGTATTTCCTATTGTGCAAATAGTACAAGGATCATGTTTTGATTATATTTCATGCAATGTTATTATATTACCAATAAATATATGGTTAATAATAAACGGATCATGTGAAATAGCGCAAATATTTTTATCTATAATAAATATAATTATGAAAAATTACATTATATATCATATTTTAAACATTGTTTATTTATTTAATTTTTCTTGGCTGGTTGTTGGCGCTGTAATATTCTTTAGAGATTGTAACGGATTATCAACTTCTGATAATATTTTATTTTATTGTACTTTCATTTATGGCTATGTAATAGTATGTGGAAGCGCTAATCAAAATTTAAAAAATGCGAAAGATTTTAGAGAAGAAAATAATAACGAAACTCAATATATAAATATTTAGATATAAGAGTTGAGATAAAAAGTTGATAAATATTTAACTTATTTTATAAGTTAAATATAAACATAAAGAAATTTACCAGAATTTCCAAATTCCATATAACATTACATTTACGACACAAAAAAGCATTAATTTTGCGCAAATATTTCGTATTTTTACGCTAAATGGTGTATAATGTATTTGGTCAGGTATATTAACTTTTTTAATAGTAGTTTTTATATTTGGTTTTATATTTGGTTTTATATTTGGTTTTATATTATTAAACTCCTTTATATTTACTGTTGTATATGGATATTTATTATTTTTTCTTGAGTCTGTATTTTTATCTATTTTTATATCTATATTCCTTGATATATCTATTTCATTTGGCATATCAAAATATACGAAATGTCCATAACCATTCTTATCATTTAAAGTCATAAGACGACAATTATATAACTATTTAATTCCAACTTAAAAATAATTTCAATTTATTTTATATCTTATTTATCAACAATTATAACAATATTTATATCAAAACTTTATAAAGACTTTTATCAAAGCTTTATAAATATAAAATAAATTGAAAAATATTATTAGTTAATAATAAGTTTTATAACTGAATTCTCATACAAGAATATGGACTTACTTATGATACCCGAATGTATGGCTATTATAATATCCTTTTTAGATAAAAATTCTACGAAATCTTTAGTCGTAGCAAGTGGTAAAAAGAACCAAGACATAATAAAAGAAAGCCTTGGCAGAATACGGTTACCTCATTTTCAAATATGTGAATGGACTTTCAGAAATAAAATAAAAAGCGTACATAGTTATGTCCTGGAGGAAAATATAAAATATGTACCTGATATATGTAAAAAATTAATTATATTAAAAAATAAATATAATCGTGGCGTGTCTAAATTTATAAGTATATTAAATAATAATATAGAATATCTACATGTAGATTGTTGTCAAATAAAAGAAATTAAATCTAAAACTTTAAAAATTTTGTTTCTATTATACAACAAAAATTTAGATATCAATATCTTAGAAAATATAATTTTGTCTTGTCCAAATTTAAATAAGATATTTATATATTCTAAAACATTAAAATTAGATAATGAATGGATAGATGAAATAAAAAATTATAATAAAAATCTTATTATAAAAAGTTATTTATCAACACATTATATGTAATTATATAATTTTATATATATAATTTTATATATACAATTTTATAAATTTTATATTTATTTATATTTCTATATAAATAAATGACAAATAAAAGTGTTTGCAACAAAGAAACTTTAGATGGTTGTACTGTTCCTGAATTAAAAGATATTGCTAAGAAGAGTAAATGTGTTGGTTATTCAAACAAGAAAAAAGATGAACTTGTGAAGCTCATAAAAAAATGTAGAAAATCATCAAGTTCAGGTTCTAAAAGAAAATCACCTGGTTCAGGTTCTAAAAGAAAATCTAGTGTTAGAAAAAGTAAGATTAAGACTGCTAAATGCGATACGAAAACTTTAGATGGTTGCACAGTTGCTGATTTAAAAGACATTGCTAAGAAAAGTAAATGCACTGGTTATTCAAATAAAAAGAAAGATGAACTGGTGAAGCTCATAAAAAAATGTAGAAAATCATCAAGTTCAGGTTCTAAAAGAAAACCATCTAAATCAGGATCTACAAGAAAAACTAGTGTAAGAAAAAGTAAGGTTAAGTCTACTAAATGTGATAAGAAAACTTTAGATGGTTGCACAGTTGCCGATTTAAAAGATATTGCCAAGAAGAGTAAATGCACCGGTTATACAAATAAAAAGAAAGATGAACTGGTGAAGCTCATAAAAAAATGTAGAAAATCATCAAGTTCAGGTTCTAAAAGAAAATCATCTGAATCGGGATCTACAAGAAAAACTAGTGTAAGAAAAAGTAAGGTTAAGTCTACTAAATGTGATAAGAAAACTTTAGATGGTTGTACAGTTGCTGATTTAAAAGACATTGCTAAGAAGAGTAAATGCACAGGTTACACAAATAAAAAGAAAGATGAACTTGTGAAGCTCATAAAAAAATGTAGAAAACAATCAGGATCTAGCTCAGGTAGAAAATCTACCAGATCAGGATCTAAAAAAAAGTCTAAGAAAAATTCAAACAGAAAATCAAATACTGATTGTGACATAGATAACTTAGAAAAATGTACTATTACTCAATTGAAAGCTATAGCAAAAAGTAATGGCTGTCCTGGATATAGTAAATATAATAAGGATGATACGAAATTGCTGATAAATTTAATTAGATATTGTATAAAACCTAAATCTCCTATTAAACCTGCCACACCAGATGTTTTTAATCCTAAATTTAAAATGGGAGAATTCGTTATTTTCGAAGGTCAAAAAGGTAAAGTTGGTGCAATTTATAGACCAGTTACTAATCCTTTTGGAATAAAAAATGGTCATGACGATGAATATAGATATAATTTGTATATAAATAACACATTACTAAAAGAAAAAGCTCCTGAAAGTCAACTTAAACTTGCTAAATCTTAATTTTTAAACTATATTTTAGTTTAAAAATTATTTTTTATTTTTATTTTCATTTTCCTTGATAATCTTTGAAATAGTTGGAAACATTCCCATTTCATTTATAACACGGTTTTTAACTTTTCTTATAAAATCAATTCTTTGAGACCACCAATCTTCACGAATTGCTCTTTCAATAATTTCATAAGCTTTTTCAGGATCTTCTAAAGGTAATCGAACAAAACAATTTGGATCAATATGATCCGATAAATTAGGGCACCCCCAATAAAATGCTAAACACTCGGATAAGATAGGTTCCCAAATTTTTTCAGACGCATAATTAAATTCACTATTATTTTCTACAGCCAACACATATTTATATTTCGAATATACATTGAAAGTATTTTCATTTTCAACAGTTCCAATATAAGAAGATAATTTATGATAATTCATTCTACCATATACTTCGACGATATCGTATTTTTCGGCAAATGCAATTCTTAGTTGATGACCCATATCATAATTCTTTTGACTTAAAATTGAACATACTTTGTCATATTTATCAGCTGGAATATCATTTAAAGTAAGCAACCATTGTACATTGTTTAAATATTTATCATGACTATGAACATGCATAAAAATAGAGGTATCAGGTTTAGACCATTCTCCCCAAGTTTTGATTCCCCAAGGTTTTGTCATATCATGAACCCACGGTTCCATTTGAAAAATGATAGTTCTTTTAGGATCATAATATTCATTTGGAGGAGGTTTACTAATTATAACGAAATAATCAGCGTCATCTTCATGGGTAAGTTGAATATTTCCCGTTGGCATATTCGAATATTCTTTTATCATATCTTTGGAAGATTGCCAGAAACCCAATAGTTTGACTTTTTTAACCTCATCCTTAACCTCGTCCTTAACCTTATCTTTAACCTTATCCTTAACCTTAATAGCATCCTTAACCTTATTTTGTTCCATTAAAAAATTTATATATTCTTTCTTGATATATATTCCATCTTTTTCTTTGAAATATTGAGATTTATTTAAATTGTTTAAATTAATATTTCTCTTAAAAAACCCTAAAGTATTAAATCCTGCACAAGCTGGATCATTAATTGCTATTTCCATACATTCTTCTATGCTTTTATTCTCGTGATATAAATCATTATTAATTTCATCCATACCTTGAATAAATATAAAGCTCTCGTCGGCTTTAATCACTGAACTAAAATCCATAACACTAAAGTCTTTTTGAACATCAGTATCTACATTTTGTCCGATTTTTTCATACCAAACAGAAAATATAATGTGCGGACGAAGTTCTGTGCATGGCAATTCATCGCAAATTTTTATAACATAATCTAGACCATGTTTAATTCCATTTTTTTCTACATAATCTATCATAATTTTTGCACCTTTCTTATTTATAGAGTATGCAAAAAAACCTCCTATATATAAATTATTTTGCATTGGACCAATTTTCATAATATTTTTTTGAGTAACATAAATATCTTTGGTAGCTTCTCTATGTTCACTAAACATATGATATCCTAATACAAGATAATCATATTTACTAAGTTCTTTTTTTAATGTTTCAAACTTTGGTTTAAAATTATCTGCAAGAGTTATATCATCTTCTAGAATTATATAGTATTCGTTAGTTTTATCAGCTAATAATTGTTTCCATAAATTATAATGACTCAATGAAAACCCAAAAAAAGATCGTCTACTATGAAAATCATTGTTCGCAAATAATTTTTTTAAATAATTCGTAGGTTTAAGATCTTTACCATCTATTGCTTCTATAAATTCAAAATCATCTTCTGTTAAACCACCTTCCAAAAGAGTTTTTCGGGTTCTTTCTCTACGATCAGGTCTTCTTTTTAAATTAACAATTTTAATAGATTTTATAATTTCTTTTACCTCTTCTTTTACCTCTTCTTTTTTCACAAATTGACTTTCATTATTTAATTTATATGCGTTTATAGCATTCTTATCATGTCTCTCATATGTTAATCTACCAATATGTAGACAATAAATTCCTTCAAAAAATGCCGATATATATCCTAAATGCGCATAACGATATGAATAATCCATTTCAAAATGACTTGAATCTTTGTTATATTCTCCAATAGAAGAATATATTGAAGTTTTTACAATAGAAGGTCTTAAAGAATAATGAGGCCAATAGTTTGAAGATGGACCATTTCCATGTTTTTTGATCCAAGCATTCATATCTGTATTGTTTTTGCAATATTCATGAATATAATATCTAACACCATCATTTGTTTTTCTATAATCTCCACCTTTAATTGATATATCACTTGCAATTTCTGTATAATTTTTGTTGAATAGACATTGTTTAATATTATCATTATCATTTAAAATACTTATAGCATGAGTAATATACTTTCTTTTGTTGAAAAATTTCCAATCATCTTCCATGTGCAAATTATACATAGATTTTGTATTTTCTAAAACATGGTTACGAATTATATTCATACTCTGTACATGACCCTTCTCTTCGAAAGTTTTAAAATAGAAAGTAAAGAAAGGATAAAGTTCTTTCATTTTTTGTCTGTCTTCTTCTGAACTATTATCATCTACTAAAAACCATTCATCTATCAAATCAATATCCTCAAAACAATTTAAAAAGGAGTTGATAGTTTTTTCGAAAAGATCAAATCTTTTGCATGTAGTTATTGAGAATGTAATCAATGATGTTTCTCTTTTCGGTCTATTTGTTATACTATCTACAATATCTTTATTATAATTTATATAATCATCACAAATTTTATCTATATTAAAATGTTGTTCAAATAATATTTTTTTAGATTTTTGTTCATCAAGATCTGCCTCTTTTAATATTTTTTCATAAAGCACATACGAATCTTTAAAAGAACCTAAACCAAAGTAATTATTTGCCAATTCAGTTAAGATGTCATAATTATTAGGAAATTTTGTTGAGTAATAATTACAAAAATATCGACCCATTAAAATATTATTTTGATTTCTTAAATTTTCTAAAAATTTTAAAGCCTCTTTCTCATCTTTATTTTGCAAATCTTCCAAATTTTGTTGAGAATCTTTATTTTCTACCTGCATTTTCTGATTATTTTACTTATATCTTTACTTTTTTAAATTTATATTTATCTTCAAATATAAATTTACAATTTATTAAATGGATTACCTGGTTTATTTTCTTCAATTGCTGATAGTTTTAAATTATTATATCCATAAAATATACAACTCAATAAAATAAATGTTCCTAATCCCCAAATAGCAGAAGGATAACCTTCATTTGTACAATCTGGTGTAGAACTTTCTGATGTGATTATTGCTCCAAGAACAATTAAAATTACACTTAATAAAATTAGTAATCCAATGTAATATTTATAATGAAAACCAACGATAGAATTAGCACATGATCCTGAACATAAATAAAAAGATAACGAAGATGTTATAAACATAATACCTATACATAAAACTATTTTATTACATGTTTTTAAAGTAGCAGATGTACATTTTGTTGGTTCAAGTTTAGCATCTATATCCCACGCTACATAAGTTATAACCAAACCTATAATAAATATAAAAAACATAAATATATTTGTATAATGTCCTAATTTTGTAGAATTAGCAGAGTCCATTTTTAATTATTTAATAATTAAAAATAAAAAAAATTTATTTTTTTTGAACAGCATATATATAAATATTAATATATCCCATAATTAAACTAACCCACATTAACATATTAATTGCGTAAGGCGATAAATTGTAACAATCTCTCCAAAATAATATAGATCCTAAAACAAGCCATCCTAAATTAAATAAACTAACTATGTAATATATGGCAAACATAAAATTATAACAACAAGTTTCTTTGTTGCTTAAAATAAAAAGTATAAAAAATGATAAAAATAATCCAATATTTACAGAAGATTTTATAATAAGCCATTCAAATATATTAACATATAAATCTGAATTGCAAACTATATCATCTTTGTATAAGATAGCTAATGTTAATTCAGATATTGGTAAAGCTAAAAGACATGCTAGCATACAAAAAAATACCATACTAGAACAAAAATAAATAAAGCAGTTTGAGTTTGAATCTTGTTTCGACATTGATTTTTAAATTTTATATTATTTAAATTTAAAAATCATTTTTTAAATAAAAATTTTTTATTGAACTAAATTAATCTTTCTATTTTTTTCAAAAAATCTAAGGTTATGCTATCGCTTTCAATTTTAGCCTGTACAAGCTTTAGGTGTTTAAAATAATGTTTGGTGTCTTGTAATGTTGATTTATATTTATCGTAATTGTTTGCAATAACATGTTCTAATAATTCATTTTCTTTTTCCAAATATTTCTTCAAATCTTTCAACACATTAGAAAATGAATATTTTGGCGGTTCTTTTTGTTCTATGTCTACAAGTTTATAAAAAATATCTTTGTCGAAATCATCTTTTTTAGAATAAGATATGCTTGGTTTATCATATTTTTTAGGAACATACACGTCATTAGAATGATTACCTGCACTTGTTATATGACCACTAACATAATCAAAATTAGTATGACAAATTGAACATGTTATATGATTGCACCCATAGCTTCTAACAACAGGTAATTTGCATTTAGGGCATTTAACAAATTTTTCTATCTCCTTTAAACTATCAATATCTTCTTGTTTACACACATGTTCTTCTGTAGATTTTATTTTAACTTCGCATGTCTTGCAATATTTTTGAGAGCATGATAGGCATGTATAATCAATATCTAGTAATCCAGAATAACATAAAACATCTGGACATTTTTTATTGGTTTTGGTTGATAGTTTACTTAGATGTTCTTTATTTTTTTTATCTATACTTTTCAATTTACTTTGCAAACATGTTTCTATTACATATGCAATTGCTTTTGGATATTGTTTTCTAATAAATTTTTGTTTTTCTTCTCTGATTTTTTTTATAAACAATTTTGCATTGGTTTCTTCTAGTATATCATCTTTTTTATCATTTAATAAAGAAACAGTACATATTTTACAATATTTTTTAAACGCTTCTTCATCGTTTAAATGTGATAGATTTGATAACAATATTTCGCTTTTACAATTAGTATTTGGACAAATAGGCATCGATTTATTTTCACGATAATAAAAATCAATGTAACTAATCATACAATCACGACAAACTTTAATTGAACATTCATTATTCGAACATGAAAATGGCTTTTCAATTACATCGATATCGAAATAACATATTGAGCATTCTTTGGACATCCTTAATATATAAACTGATATATCAACTTATATATCAACTTGTATTATAATTAAAATTTCAATTTAATTTTTAACTTATTTCATATTCTAACTTTTCATACTTTAACTTTTCATACTCTAATTTTTCATCTTACCAATAACAGCACAAGCCATTCTACTTCCAGCATTGCCTGTTGTTTTGGAAGTTTTATCCCCTCCTAATCCAAGATCATCTTCTCCATCGTGTATAACAACAGAACATCCTATAATAGATTTAGAAATATCACCAAATAAATTTAAACGGGGATCTTGATATTCATATTGAAAATTTCCAAACTTATCGGATGTTAAGTTATTTATTAAATCTCCTGTATGAGAATTATGTATATCGACATATATACTTCCATGTTCTGTATTTTTTAAATTTAAATGCGCGCCAAGAGATTCACAACCATTTGTTGTATCTCCAAATTCATGTATATGAATAGCTTTAGTAACATCTGGTTTAAAACCAGACAAGTCAAAGGTTACTACTACATTGTGTTTTTTTGAACATTGATGAAATTTAACAGTACCTTTAATTTTATCATGGAAAACCGCTATAAAATTTAAACAATCCTTCATTTTATATTAAGATATATTTTTATTTATATTAAAAATTGTTAATAACAAATTATATAAATCATCTGAAAAAGATAATAATAATGGTATTATTGTACAAATTTTATAACTTGTATATTATAAAATTTATCTATCCCGAACTCCGTTATAAAATCCTTGATTATATGAATTCATAGTACCATTAATACCTGCAAAACCCATATGACCAACTGTCGCTCCGAATTGTCCTGATTTTAAACTATCATAACCATTACTAGTTGATCTACCATCCATATATCCTTGAGAATAACTTAAACCTGAAGCGCTAGGTGTATTATACCCTCCATAATTACCATTATTAGGATTATTACCAACAGATGTGTAGATAGTTTTACCAGTATTAAGAAAATCTATACGATCAGAAAGAGACATGCCAAAAGGAAACATTTTATATTATATATAATTTATATTATTTATATCTTTAAATAAGTTTATTTTTAACACTTTAATTTTTAACTTTATTTGTAAACCTAGGTTTGAGTTTAATTTTTCAACTATTAAAAAAAATAAAAAATAAAATCTTTGATATAATAAAAAATGATTGTTCAAAATCTCGATGTCGCAAATAGTATTATGCAAAGTTTGTTTTTTACACAAAATGTTGATTATAGTATTAACAATTTAAATGTCAACGAACAAGCACAACTTAACCAATATTTCCAAGTTTATACCCCTATTATAAATAATAGCGAAAATCCTTTAACACCCGACACATATGTAGCTCCTCCTGCTGTTAATTATATAGACCTGTCAAATTCTCTTACAATTATAGATACAACTTCTGGAGCTGTAGCTGCAACCATTCAACCAGGACAGACAAACCAAATGTTAACAATTTCATTAGTAAATGGAACTAAAGATGTTACTTTAACTGTTCAAAATTGTTTTATTGGTGGTGATATTAATACAGCATATACAAACAATGATCCTGATGTTCAATTCGCATCAACAATAAAACCGGTTGTAGGAACTGGAACCATAACTTTAACAACTAGTTCTCCTACTGTAACATTGTTAAATTCAATGAGTGTGACTGGATTTATTCCTCAACCTAATGGTTTATGGGTTGTTATAAGCGGTGCACCATTTAATATAGAATAAATTTTTTAAACTATTTTTGAGTTTAAAAAAATTAATTATACACATAAATATTAGCCTTATCGTAATCTTCTATTGTATAATAATAAGGACCCTTTGGTAGATTAGAACTTTGTGCGTTGATATAACTAAAAGTTAGCATTCTAGTA
>JACCDO011644063.1_pt1 | contig 13123 bp, 9 predicted proteins | sample 7446101 | NCBI WGS metagenome assembly JACCDO01 (sample SAMN15323440, study PRJNA562643) | freshwater metagenome | isolation source: river surface water | place: USA:Blue River Watershed | collected 2017-08-16
CTAACTAACTAAAGATTCTAAAATTTAGAGTTGTTAAAACTTTGAAGATGGAGTAATTTGAACTTTAATGTTATTCAAATTTGCGACACTCAACTGCAGGTTTCAGCTGCAAGAGAGCATTCTCCTTAGCAATTGCACATTTCCCTGTAATATTAGTTAGTATATCACCCTTAACATTACATTATAAAAATATACTTAATTGGCCTTATTTTAATCAATTATCTTTAGTTTCTAATAATATGTAATAAGGATGATGAATTATTAATTATTAGTAGAGATAATATTTTGAAGATCTTGAGTAAGTAAAGATATCATCAGTGGATTATTTAGAAGAGTAGTACTATTATATGTCTTTGTATAGGTACCTCTTGGCAAAATGAACAAACAAACAAACAAATTAATAAATCTAATAAATCAAACTAATTAATAAACATTTCAATGTAGTATCTTAGAGTAGTGAATCTAATATGGAGGATATACCTAGTCTAGTCTCTAGAGATATACAAGCTATAGGACCGTAACTCTTTTGACAAGATATTATCAGCACTGCATAAATGATCAAACTGTCGTTGTAGTACTGAATCGTTTACGATACTGAACTATACATTCGGCACAAATAAAAATAACCGAAAAAACGGCAGCGATGATCCCCAGTGTGTTAACTTTCAACACAAAATTTGCGATTGCAATCCAAAAATAAGCCCATGAGCATACAAATGCAAATGCGGCATTACCTTTCAAGTATATAATAACCAATAAAAGAATAATGGCTACGATAATAGTATAGACAAGCACTCCCGTAATTTCTGAGTTCGTAATTTTGAAGTCGTTTGAACCCAGTTCCAATATAACTGATGAAAGATTGACGAATGAAGCACATGTTGCCCAGCCGGCAAAAAGACTAACAGGAAGGATGCAACATAAGTATTCGCTACTAGATGCAACAGAATTAATAGTCGAAAAGTGAGAACCATTACTTTCATCAGTGGTAAACAAATGAAGAACGTTAATATTATTGTAAGAATACAATCATAGCCAAGCCAAGAAATATGCATTGGCGGAGCTATTAATGTAGCAATTGTTTCCCAAATACTATTTGACATTAACGCCAATGCTGTATATGGACCGATTTCTCTCAATAATAGCGATTCTTTCAAAGAAGGGCGAGCTTGATATACTGCATAAATAATCATTCCTGGAAACACCATCACGATCCAAATAAGAATAATGCCTATGTAATAGGGTTGGAACTTTGTTGTATTATAGCTATCTTTAGGATCCATAACAACATTGACAAAAGATGATAATTGACCACAAAATATTTGAGTTATAGGGAAAACAATGTTGAATGCAATACGGATTGTCCGGTAGATAATGTGTCGAAGCCTTGTCTATTATTTTTGATTCAGAGAATTCTTCACAAAATTGATGATGTATCGCATCCTCATTATTTTTTCGAGTTTCTACTCTAGTGTTAGTGTACATAATCCTCGTTTGCATATGAATTGGCGGCAACAAGTAGTTAAAGAAGTTTAGTATAACAAGAAGATAAATGTGCGCAAAGAAAAATGTTCTTGTAGTGTCCTTGTTTTGTCTTCCCGCAGTCCTCTAGGAATATTCGGGGAAAAAGTCTTGGCTGACTCACCGGCCCGACCGGCCTCTAAACGACCCATCGTCCGGCTAGCTCTATGCGGATTCCTAACAGCTTCAGTCACAAATCCGTCACGACTTTGAGTAGAGATTCAACATTCGGAAAATGTTAACATAAGTTGCTTTCTACGGGTCTTATTCGATTTTTTCGTGCAAGCTTTTCTAAGCACGTAAGTTATCCTTTGTAAATTCCAATTGCAACGACGTGACAGTTCAATCCAATTCAATTAAATTGAAAGAATTGAATTAATTAGTTAAATTTCATTCAACGAAATTAATTTAATTTAATTGTAACGTCGGTATTTTGATTTTGTTTTTATATAATTATGTAGGCCCCGGAGGTCTTCCACATACAGTGTACCATAGGTACCAGTGTACAATATACAATGTGTAATGAAGGCCGTCGGGTTGGATAGCAGAGAATTGACCAAAAAGCGCGAAGTGCTGACAGTTCGACTTCGCAAGCAAAAAAGATATACAAATTTACTAACTAGAAGATTAAATGCTAAAACGAATGATGAGGATGAAATTGATATTGATGACTCAGGAGGATGTAGTGTAATCTCGGATACGGTAAGCGAAATAAGGAATAATTCTAATTTACACACACAAAATCAAAGAGGGCTCACTCCTCAACAATTGAATTTTATTCAAAATTACAAAACAGTTCTAGTAAATTCTGCCCCACATGATCAAAGATTAGAGGCTATAACATATTTCAGAAAATTGGTCGCATCAGATAAATTACCACCTATTGCGGCAATTGTTGATCAAGGATTGCTTGAATTATTACTACCATTTTTTCTTAATAATAATGAGCCTGATATACAGTTTGAAATTGCTTGGATTGTCACAAACGTAGCTTGTGATTTTTCTCATTCTCTAGTTAATTTTAATACAAATGGCGGATATATACCCGCATTGATGAATATTTTGCTTACAACAACATGTGAAAAAGTTCGTGATCAGGTGTATTGGGCTATTGCAAATATGTCTTCAGAAAGTGATATTTGCCGAGATTTCTTCCTGGCAAATAACTTAAGTGAATCAATGTCGTGGCTACTTAATATCGGCAGTTACAATGGATGCTTAAGAACTGCCCCACCTTCACTTGCAACATTGAAGTATTCTGCTTTGATTTGCTGTAACTTAGTCAAAGATAATACTTCAATTGATTCTGGATTGGTGAATTTAGTTGTGAATGTGCTAGCTATTTTAGTACAATCCCCTGACTATCAGGATTATTTACACATAATATGCTTTGCAATTCAGGGTCTATGCGAAGTTAGTGTTGATGGTATACGACTGGTATTTGAAAAAGGACTTCCTAAAACACTTCGTGAATTCTATGATTCTAAAAAATTAAAAGACAATACGAGAGATTCAATAGTAAATGCGTTGGCAACATTTATCACTACTTGCAATAACAGATTACACTTAAGAGTTTTGTTATCTGATAAATTTAATAATTTACTGGCAATATTCATAAAAGAATTAAGTGGATTTAATATTCCAAATTCTGGTTCAGCAATTCTAGAAAGTACCGCAATTTCTATAATTAAAGCATTGAATACATTATCCACGGTAGATTCGAGATACACGATACGATTAATTAAGGAAGGAATTATATTATCATTGATGTCAGTAATATACCGTAAAGATGATTACGAACTTCGTCGGTACTCAGGTGAATATTTATCAAATATTATTGTATCTTTGACACCTAGTGGTAAGACTAACTTTATATTTTGATTAATTTTACGAATTGCTCACGATTATCATGTTATGTAGATATTAAAGCATTAACTGCAACACCTTATATTGTGCAAATATACGATCTACTAGTATCTTATGATACTTATGACGACACTGTTCTATTTTCTATTTTAAATGCTTTGACGTGCATGATGATCCATGCGGAAAATAAAAATATTTTTCATTTATTACACAACAAACTTGATATTTACCTAAATCACAATAATATTGGTATCTCTACTATAGCAAATAATATACTTGACATAATGCATACGTGAAAAAATTGTAAGTAATGTAATTAATTAAAATTCAAAAAATAACTTTTATCCTAAATAGACATCAGAGCCTACTTTATCCAAATTAGCAAAAGTGTCTTTCATAGCAGTAATATAATCTCTTTGATCGTATACTAAACCGTGTTTATTGAAAAGCTCTCTCACTCTACCAGAAATCTTTGGATGACGGTATTGAGGCATTGATGGAAACAAATGGTGCTCAATTTGAAAATTCAAGAAAGACATCCACCACGAAATAAACTTAAATGGGCCTGGATGAACATTCATAGTATGTTTAGCTGCATAAATGACCCAATCTACTTTCGTGTCTTCTTTTGGAACGGTAGCTAAATGAGTGTGTGAGACAGCAAAATTAATGAAGATATAATTTGCAGCAAACCAGGTATAAGCTAGATATATTAAAATAGAATTAGTCATGCCAAATTTAGCGGTGATGAAATTGTGCCATAATGCGAATCGAGCAATAAGAGTTAACCCTTCAGCTACATGCCCCTTTCTAATGATGTGCCTTGGATGTAAGTAAAATTGCCATCCTAATGCTACTAATAACGTAGTTATAACAGGAAAAGCTATTGCTTGTAATTTAAGCCACATTTTCATTGATATTCCAAGCTTCTTTCTAAGAGCATTCTTGGAAAATAATACCAGTGGCAAAGTTTCGAGGTCAACATCGTGACCAATTTTTTGAGGCATAGAGTGGTGTCTATTATGTTGACTTCTCCACCAAGAACCACTCATACCACAACCAACACCGTAGAAAAAGATTTGCAAAGCACGATCAACTTTAATAGAACCTGTTAATGAATAATGTCCACCTTCGTGCATTAACCATCCACATCTACCACAAACAATACCTAGAATTGCAACACCTAATCCTTGCACATATAGATTTGCTCCGGTAAAAAGAAGATACAAACCAATAATATGCATCGCAAATATTTCTAAACATCGATAAATTACGTGCATGATGTCTGGTTTGAAGTACCCCTCATTTTGTAAATCTTTGTTTAATTTATCGAAATCATTTAGCAATGCTTGATTGTTGACGTATTTCTCGATCATCTCCTTGTTTGTAACATCGCGTTTAAAGTACTGCTTCATGGTTACGTTAGCCTTTTTAGAACGACAATGGAATTGATTGAATGCTTGGGACGCATCGATATCTTTTCCAGCGTAAAATTTTATAACCGATCCACCGGGATGTTTATCGATAAAATCAGTGACATCGTATATTTTCCCGTCGATCAACAAGTCTGCGTTGGAGGACTCTCTCTCTTTCTTGCCGCCTTTACCCATCTTCGCGTCTAGAACAAGCTGACTTGGTTCTTCTTCGTCGTTTGACAGCGTAGGGCCTGTGTCTGAGGATGGGTAAAGGCCCTTTTACAGGGTCGGTAGATGTAGTAACGACAGCGTGTTTATCTAAGAGGTAAGGGGAGTATTGACAAGAATGAAGTCGAACAAGAGTTATGCTAGAAACTTTTAGCTTATAGGTTTTAATAATAATTGCATGCAGGGCTCCAGGATGTATAGGGTTTGTTTTAAATGTTTAGAAAGAAAGAATAAAAGTAAAAGAATATTGTAAATACTTTTCTTATTAGTAAATCTTTGTAGAAAGCAGAGTTTTACGTCTCGGTTTTATAGAACCGGTCCAAATTGAACCAAGGTACCGGTAGGAATAAAGTTAATAAAAAGTAGATAAGTGACTATCATAAGTCTTATCTGATAAGGTGCGGTACCTAAATTAAATTACAATATAAATATAATTATTAAGAATAAGTTACGCTGCATAACTGCATATTGGACCATCGTTACTATTCAATGTTATGCAAATGCAACATTAGCCTGAAAAGTGCAATTAATTGTAGTATTTCTTTCAAATTAATGAGCTCTAGTACGAAGACACTGTTTAAGGATCAATCAAAATTATATTCACTATATCGACCTAGTTACGATAAGATTTTATACGATAATATTTTGAATTATAATAGAAACAATTCAAAACTAACACGCAGCATTGCATTAGATGTTGCTACAGGGAATGGTCAAGCAGCCTACGATCTATGTATGTATTATGATAAAGTAATAGGAATGGATATTCAAGAAAATCAAATAAAGCAAGCATTCAATAAAGCTTATGATAATATTCAATTTATTGAGGGGTCGGCAGAAAATATTTCTTTAGAGTCCAATAGTATAGATTTAGTTTGTGTGGCGCAAGCGTTACACTGGTTTGATACAACAAAATTTTATAAAGAGGCTCACCGTGTTATGAAAGAAACCGGGACTTTAGCCATTTGGGGGTATGATTTGTGCTACATCACCGCGAATAAATCAGAAGACACAAATAATGCAAAGAGAGCATCAAATATTATTTTACATCTGTATAAAAATAGCGAATTGGCTAAGTATTGGGATAATAGACGCTTTTTAATTGATAATCACTACGCGACGATTTCACCTAATAGCAGAGTTGAGAAAATATGGAAAAATGTTCAACTAGTAAATATGAATATGTCTAAACAATGGAAGGTAAGTGATTTAGTGAAATATATAAGCACTTGGTCGGCATACAATACATACATCAAAGAGAAAAAAGTGGAATCTGGATCTAATTTAGATCCATGTATAGTTGTTGAAAAACAACTAATAGAAATATATGGCACAAATGAAACCGAGATCACTATAACCTGGCCCATATTTTTATACCTTGCAACTAAATAATTTATACTAACTGCGATATTAGTAAGTCTTCCGTGTTCGTTTCCGTATTAATCGGAATATCTTTCTCATTTAGTTTGGAATGGTTGAACAACTTGAGCTGCCAAGGTACCTTTTAAGTTAAATTTTTAACGAAGAACCAGGCGCCGGTACCAGTTGCGATGACTATTGGATCATGGGATCATCGCCAAACCATTCAAGACAAATTAAGAAATGGACGTTTCCAATGAGAATTATGAGTACTTGGTGGTCGATTCGGGCGCGATCATACGCGGGCATGGATACAACTTCCACCGCATGACTAACAAAATATGCACGATTCAGGAAGTTATATCTGAGATAAGAGATTCGAAATCTCGGCATTTGTTAGAGAGTTTACCATTCGAAATTGAAATTCGCTCACCAAGTAGTGCATCTCTTTTGGCGGTTTCTGAATTTGCGAGAAAGACGGGTGATTCTGGCGCTTTAAGTGGGGTAGATCTTAAAGTACTTGCACTTGCTCATACATTAGAATGTGAATTGAATAAAGATGTTTCTCATTTAAGGAAAGAACCAAAATTTAATATTCGCTCTCTTAACTCAAGCCAAAAAAAAGTAGCAGAAAAAACAGTTGATTCGATTCAATCTAAGCATGCATTGAAAACCTCTACAGAAGCAGTTATTAAATCTAATACAACAGAGACAACTAAAGTTGACTCTGTTCTAACCTTCTCGCCTCTAAATTTGAAATCTGATGAAACTGATACGCATAACAATGATTTAAATATCAATCAAGTTCATACAAATGACTTAATTTTAGATAAATTATCACCACCTTCGAGTAATCTAATAGATAATAATAAAAATAAAAATGATAATGATAATAATATTGCAAAGTTAACCGAAACTATGTCATGGGCTGCTATAGCTAGTAAAAGTGATACCTCCTCTGTATCAAATATTGTAGCACCGAAAAAAAAAACAGTAATCATGAAACCTAAAGACATAATGGAAGAAGTGAAATTAGAAAAAGTATCCAAAAGTTATGACAAAGAAACAGAACCATCAAAAATTTTATCGAATGGATACATGGCGACTAACAGTGCAATAGCTAGCAAACATATAGAGCTTGAAGATGACGGCGAAGATTGGGTCGGTCCAACTAATTTAGCAACATTCCGTGCCCATGGTGCTGGAATGGATAATACCAGCGGTAAAATTATTGGTAAAAAGATGGTTAATAAATCTAAAGTTGCATGTGTCACAACAGATTTTAGCATGCAAAATATACTTATTCAAATTGGTCTCACTGTTGTATCAGTAGATGGAATGCTTATAGAAAAAGTAAAACAATGGATTTTAAGATGTGTTATTTGTTTTCAGGTACATTATGAAATGGACAGATTGTTTTGTAGTAGTTGTGGTGGAAATAATCTAACTCGCGTCGCTTGCAGTATTGACAATGAATCAGGACAACTAAAACTTCATTTAAGGAAAGACTATAAAGTGAACACTCGAGGCACCAAGTACAACATACCAAAAGCTGGTCAACAGGGTAGATTTGAAGGTGAACTATTACTTCGCGAAGATCAATTATTAACCGGAATATGGAGGCAAAAGACTGTTAAAATAAAAAAAGACATACGTAGTGCTTTTGGAGATGAACTAACGTCAGATGTCGGATTACATATTAATAAAAGTCAATCCATAAAAGTAGGTCTAGGTAAAAAAAATCCTAATTCTCAAAAAGGTAGAGAAAGAAGGGGTAAATCAAAGAAATAATATTGTTTCATCGTGTATACTTAATTATTAGTTGCATCGCAATTTCTACTTTATCTTATTCACCGGTACCTCACCGGTTATTCATCAAGTAGTTCCTAATACCTGTATCGCCGTATTTCTGTCGCATCTGAAGCATCGCGCGCCTATCATCGCGATTCCTCATTGATAAGTAATTATATGGGCGATAACCACTACTTGTTCAAGTACTTCCGGGAGGAATTGATAGACAAGGCGACCAGGTCGCACGTCGTCTTGCCCGTGTCGATACTCGACAAAGAAGGTGGGTTCGCTGGATTTGTCGCTAAATTAGGACCGAAACATTTATTACAATTATTGGCGACGTTACAATTTGGTGATACAATAAATAACGAAATACTAAATTTCACTCGCTCTTGTCTATCATTGCTTAACATAACATTTACGATTTTAAATGATATTGCATCACGCACAGAAAATTTTGATTCAGTTTCAATCAATTGGGCTAATGATTCCTTAAATAAATGTATTGACGATTTTTCAGTTAGTGTATGTATATACTTATTCGTCACTTGTAATGATATTCATGATCTAATATTATCATTAATACTAAGATTTGTCAAATTCTCGGAGAAAGCGCGTTCACAAATGTTCAAAAGCCCCGTAGGTATTACTTTCAATAAAAGTATTGATCTCATTAAGAGTAATCGAACAAAAAAAAATAAACATAAAAGCCGTAGTAAGCATTTTACCATGCCGAATTTGGCGTCATCGAACCATGAAAATTCTAAAGACAAAGAGAAAAGTGAAATATGCTTATCATATTTAATTAGCATCGTTACAATTAATCGAAGTAGAGAGTTAATCTCAAATTTTTTCATCGAAATTGTAATTACTCTGTTGTTCAATCATCCTGAAAATATGAATACAACTACGGTTTGTGACGCAATAGCCTCTGCATCAATCGAAAATACTTTAGCCACAGTTGAATGGACGGGATTAAAATTGTTAACCAAGCTTTTAGCGCAGTCGGCATTAAGCAAGGACGAATCAAAATCTGATTCCCAATTCTATGGTGCAGTAGCACTAGCAATGGCGTATATTATAGTTAATAGTGAAACAGTAGTTTCGTACTTGAAAACCATTCCTGACGTAATGAACTCGATTTTTAATTATTTATCACCTGAAATGAATATTGAATACTCCCATTCAGCGAGTAGGTTTATATTCCAAGAGTTTTACGAAAAAATCAAAACATTAAATGATAATAGCGACAATAGCGCTTGTCAGAAAATTCAGATTTGTCGATCGAGTATCAGTAATAACTTCGATCATTCAAAAGCAATAGTAAAAGTAAAAGTTAGAAATGAGAACAATGAAATAGAATTTAAAAAAAGTAGTTCAGAATTTTCATCTTCTTCGTTAATTTCATTAAAAACCCCTTCGTTGCCTAGAAGGATAAATGCCGAAGAGGTGTTACGGAATATTCCGGAATATTTACCTAATACAGATAATTCGATTAAGTATACAGAAAAAAAAACAACAAGGCTAATAAGTAAATTAAATAATATCGGTGAAATTAGGGATGGTAAAAACACAGTGCCTATAGTTACACGAGCGACTAGAATATATCTACCACAGGGATATCCAATGTACTCTCCCGGTGGACCTATGAGTTTGTTGGCATTACAAATTGAAACAAGGAAATTGTTAAAAAGTCGAGCAACCAGTAGTAGAGATAATCTCAGTAAAGATAGTGAAAGAATAAGTCTCCAGGTGCCTCAAGATCAAATATCGACAAATATTAAAGGGCTTACAAATATTAACTCTATTATGAAAAAAGTGGAATCTCCCAAAGTATCCGAATATTACAATCCTACCTACGATTCACCGATCGGGATAAATGAGATGGTTGCGATGCAGCAAATTCGACTGAAAAAGGATACTGAAATTGGACACACAAATAATGTAAGCCCCAAGTTATCACAAGAAATAATGATTACATAAAATGTAAATGATGTAAATACTTTTATTATTCTTTCAATTTAAGCCTCAATACCCGCAACTCTTTGTTCAAGTCGCCATTACGCCACTCCAATTGTTTGCTTCTTTCCCGCTCTCTATTCAGCATATCCATCATATTTTGGATTTGATTGTCTTTAAGGTTACTATCAGCATGAGAGTTATGTGAATCTCCTAGCTTTTTTAATTCCATTGAATTATGCGAGGATGTGGTACTCCCTCTTAATTTATCTTCGATTTCTACCAACGAAACTCTAGAACGCTCTTTTGATAGGCTTAATTCGTTAACTAAACAAAGATTTTCGTGCTGTAATTTTTTAATAGTTTTTTTAGCCTTTTTTAATTCTTTCATTTTTTCTGCAAAAATTTCTTCATCTCGGCGCAAATCTTCTTTACATTCTTCAATTTCTAGTTTTAATTTAATTATTTCATCTGGTGAAATTTCAATTGACGATTTTATCCGATATTCTTCTTCTGTGTCATCACTTTTTAGTTTGTTCGATACTTCATTATACTTACCACTACATTCTCTGGAAACTATGTCGTGTTTCACATCATTACTTTCTTTCACATTATTATTTTTGCCTTGAAGGCATATGTGTTTAATTAAACTATGCAATAGTTGATTGGTTTCTTTACAACTATAGTATAATTGGTCGCTTGAACTAGAATTTTCTAGAGCCTTCTTCAATTTAAAATATGCTTCACATATGGTATTCATTATAAATGAATACTTCTCAACATCATTTGAGTTTTCTTTACTTAAATAATTTAAATAAAGATTGATATCATCTTTTGTGATACTATCTTTCATTTTATATAAATAGTTACGCATGTTAATTACGGTATTTTCATTTTTAAATTTATTTTTTTTTGATGATATATTTGCAACAACTTTGTTTTGAATGTTCCGTGCGCGAGATGCATATTCCAATGTACTTAAAGTTTCGTGTAAATTTATGTCTGCTGGAGATATACAAGCAAGTATTGTAGTCAAACTATTACCACCTAAAGAATCTTGCAAAAATCTCGTTAATTTTGATTCACGATATGGAATATGAATAGACTTGGCACTGTCTGTTTTACTTTGTTTCATCGCTAAGGTGGAAAGAGCACGTATAACTTTACCTAGAGATAATAAACCTTGATTTATACCAATACTTTCCTTAAATCGTATTCCATCAGCACCGGTTCTACTGGCTCTTTCCGATCCTGCAAGATCAACAACATGAAGCCTTGAGTTTATATATGAACGTTGACCTCCACTACTAAACGTCGAAATTTCGATATTCATAGTAAATATTGCATGCGATCTGCTACTAGTCATATTTAAATTCGTTTCAGCGGTGCTTCTACATATATTACCTTTCTCTAAATAGTACAATGCCTCATCTATATCACTGACTTCTTCATCCTTTGCTCCTGTAAAAAATATCTGTCCTTCTTTTGTTTCTCTTATTAGTATATCTTTCGAAATTACTTCGGGATGCAATAAGTCACGGACCTCTTCGTTATATATTTCTAAGTAACTAATACTAAGTTTAATTTCCGCATATTTCGATTGAGTTAGTATAGTATCAAAAATTTGATTTAAAATTCTAGGTAAAATACCCTTTTCCTCTTCATTTTTTGGATTGCCAATAATAGAATATGTTTTACCAGATCCCGTTTGTCCATATGCAAATATAGTCGCATTATGACCTTGAAAACAGCGTCCAACAAGTGATGAAAAACACTCGTTATATATTTCCGTTTGAGTGGTTGATTCTCCAAATACGCGATCAAATGAAAAATTAGTTCCATTAAGTGTCAATGTAAAATCATTGAAAGGTTGAATACAACGTTTGACAGGGTGTATACTACCTAGTACGGCTTGATTCACTCTCGACGCACTTAGTGGGCAACATCTGACTAAGACCTCAACTTTATTGTTTATTTCTTGCATTCAGTTTTAACAATGTAATAGCTCCGACCAGGAGCGTTACTTTGTCGCGTCGGAAAAGTGGTGGCGAGTTACGTGCGATGAAACACGTGGCGTTTGACGCAACAAGTTGGTAATTTGGTTTCTGGTATTTGTTTTGTGCGAATTTTAGTCTATAAATTTTAGATTTTGTCGTCGGTACATATACCCGAAGTAGTCCGAACAGACGAAAGATCGCGTCGAAGGAGACGAGGAGAGAGAACAGCGAGCGAACGGGGTCAATTTGGCAGAGTTGAACCGACCACAGCAGCAACAATGCCGATTAAGTTTATTTTAATGGTAAATAAGCAGGGACAGACCCGTCTAGCGCGCTATTACGACTGGGTTTCAATACAAGAAAGAGTTGCCTTAGAGGCTGAAATTATAAGGCGATGTTTATCACGAACCGAAGCACAGTGCTCATTTATAGAATATAGAGGTTATAAAGTTATCTATAGACGATATGCATCATTATTCTTTGTCGTTGCAGTGGATAATGACGAAGAAAATGAATTAGCTATATTAGAATTCATTCATTCTTTAGTAGGTAAAGGCTGATTAATACACAATTTATATAGTTATCTTCTGTTATTATTATTATTATTATTATTATAGAAACTATGGATAAATATTTTGAATCGGTGTGTGAATTAGATATTATGTTTCATATTGATAAAGGACACCATATACTCGATGAAATGGTTTCTAATGGTGCAATTATAGAAAACAATAAAACAAATATATTGAAACCATTAGCATTGATAGATAAAGCTAGTGAAGAAAGTTTTTTTTCATTGAAAAAGTAAAAAAAAATGTACATATTTGTGTAAGTAAATAGACATGTCTCACACTCGAATTCTTAAATACAAACTATCATTTATTAGAAATTACAGTTATGACATTTGATACATTAATATTTAAATAAAACTTAGCTGTTTGTTTGCATAGAAAAAGACTCACATTACGTAATACTACACATGATCCA
>JACCDO011591215.1_pt1 | contig 13121 bp, 2 predicted proteins | sample 7446101 | NCBI WGS metagenome assembly JACCDO01 (sample SAMN15323440, study PRJNA562643) | freshwater metagenome | isolation source: river surface water | place: USA:Blue River Watershed | collected 2017-08-16
AACGATGAATGAAAAAGGAAAGCGGAAGGAGAGAGAAAGGAGACAAAAAACTAATAATAAGTGTACATAACTTGTTGAATTAGGAGTTTTAGTAAAAAAGACTCTCAATTTCATACATTAAGTTCTCAAATACAAAGGAAAATCTAAAGGGAACATGGAAGTGCGTCGTGAGCTTGCAAGACGCAGCAGTGTTTCACATGGACAAAATCAACAAATTATACAGGAAAATGTAGCGAGTGGAATGGAAGCCCTGAAAGCTCTGGCTCAAAGTGCACCATTACCAAGTTCTGCGATGAAGGATCAGGGTTCGTCAGTAAATATTAGGGCTACGATTTCGAGCAAACCGTCCGCGTCTCCGAGAGCGAGCACATCTTTTTCAGCGTCCTCAAACGTTGATAGAAAACGTAGCATTTCTCCGGGCTCTCAGATGTTAAATGTTAATCCAGGCTCATCTTTTAGGGTGGCGCAGCCTAACGCACGCATATCATTTACCAACGAGCGTCGTCCCACATCTATGCCTTCTCCTTCCAGCAATAGCATGAATAACCTTCGTGGAAGTTTACGGGTAAAAGAAAAATCTAGTATATATATTTCAGATGACGCAACAGCAGAAGCCATTGGTAACGCTGTGGCAGGTATCAGCAAACTTGCCGTAGATGACCCACGGGTCGTGGAAGAGATTAATGGACTCAAGACTCAAGTTGCAGCTTTGACGAAAGAGCGAGACTGGTTAGCCAAAGAACGCACTCTTTGGTTATCACGTATTGAATCTGATAATGCTCGACTGGCGATCATGTTGCGTAATGTGCGTGACGCCAAGAAGCGGTTGATTGATGAAATGGATAGCGTACAAGCCGAGAAAGCTAAGCTGAAATCCATGCAAATGCAACTGCTAAACAATGAGCTTAAAAAAACATCATATCCTCTTGGGGAGGAAGATTGTGTGATAGGCCCAGCAAGGCGCGAGTTGATGACTTCGCAAACTAGGAAAGACGGCGCACAGCAGCTTCATGACAAGCTGTTCACTCTGGTATCTCGGACTCATGCAAACTATGCGGAAATAAACGAGTTAGTGCGTTCAAAAGTAGATGAAGCTATTAAGAGCTTCCTGGATTTCCGGCCAGAAGTTTCGGAATCGATCGTACAGCAGCTAGAAAATATCGCAAACGCCGCACCGGGCAATCTGAAAGATGCTGAAGCGGTAGCCGCATCCGTCAGCGAGGCTATGGTAGGCGCCCTGGTGGGCAAGTCCGCCTCAGTTCTGAAAATGCGATCAGAAAACTCGGGCTTCAATAACGCAGAAAAGTCTGCCATGGATCTGGAGAGCAAGGATCTCGAGAGCAAATCGCTCCTTGTGCAAAACGAGACGCTGAAGGCCAGTCTCGCTCAGATGCGAAAGAAATATTCGCAATTGCTTGAAAAGGCTACCAACAAAGCAAAGCAAGCCGAGTCATCGATGCTTGATGACAAAAAGCAAAAGTCTACGTCTGGTAAAGGTAACCGAACTGGCGAAACGTCAGATACCTCTTCGTTTGTGCCATCCGGTGGTGCTATTCAGCCAGTCAACCCGTTCGATACCTTGCCTTTTGAGATTAAGCAAATGGCGAATGCATTGTTGTCTCAGACTATTAAAAACAGCATTAAGAACCACCCTTTGTCCGAAAGCCTGAAGACGTATCTCGTCAAAGAAGCCGTGGCGGAGCTTGGCGTCCTGCTGCAACCTTATCTGGGTCTCGCTCTACATGCGTGCAAAGAGAAAAACGTGATTTCATTTGATGGGAACACAAAAGATAGCGACTTAGAGCAGGCTATCAAAAATTCTTTGATTACACCAATGCTATCCAAGCAGATTACTGTGCAGGTGCACATGATCTTGGCATATCTGTTCCAGAGGCAGAAGACGCAAGACCCCAGCGCCGGAAAAATCACTGAGAATTCGTCTAGCGGAACCCCTGTAAACAAAGATAGTGATGCCGTATTAGAGGAAAAGGATATAGACGAAGATTCTAATGCGGATGTACGATTTGTCGAGAGCAAGCCTGGCGCATCAGCACAAGTAGCTAGGAAGGCCGCTCTTGTAAAGCCATTGTCTGAAGCTTCCGCAGTTCGCAAAGCGTCCATTAAGCCCCCACAGCCGCCAGTGGCGGATGATGATTTGGCTGCATCGAATAACAAGAAGAATAGTTCTTCCGCGAATAAGAAGGCCCAGACCAGCAACGTCTTTATCGCCGCCACGGGGGAAGAGGAAGTGATGACGTTGCGTCCCCCTGAGAAGACCGTGGAAAAGAAGAATATTCCTGCATTCATGCAAGCAGTGCCTAAGAAAAAGCGATAATAAATGTAGGCGAACTATGAAAAAAATGCGTGTGATTAAACAAGTTTACAAACTGTAACATATACGAAACTGATTTTGCCTGTTCACTAGTTTATTGAAAGTACTGTTAGGGCTGTAAATACCTGCAGAATATAACTTGAGCATCCGAGGGACGCTTGTTTCAATGAAATAGAGGAAACTTTGGCTCTTCCACACGCTCGCTATTGATGCGTTTCGCAGGCGGATCTTGAACCACTTTTTTAGGCGGGACCGGTCTGATGGGTTCTGGAGGGTTTTCTGGGGGCAGAAATCCGACGCCAGTCAGATACACTCTGTGCGCAACATCGACATGATCTGGAGAATGCGCATTCAGATCCAGATAGGGTTCCGGTGCTCCATCTCCTGGACCGATTTCCGGATTTTCAGCAATTAGGCGATTTACGACCTTGGACTTCTTGTCCTTCAAACGGCTGTATTGCACTGTCCTTCCTTTTTCGCGAATTACATCGAATTCTGCTGTACCTGCAGCTTGGTTAAATGCTTCAGACCTAAGCGCTTTAAAGCTGTTTGGATTATTATTAGAGGATCGCACAACCTCTTCTTGCGATACTGCGGATTTGGCTGATTTCGCTGACACTACACTTATGTTGTCTCCTCCAGCTGCTTTGACCTTTCTTTGCTCGCCATCATTCTTATATTTGACATCATCGTCAGTTTGTGACAACTTGATTTGACCAGCACCTGGGTTCAGAACCTTTAGAACTGCCAGTTCATGCAGCGCTGCACGCAATGGTAGAATGAGACTTGGTTTACTAGGATCTTCATTGTCGGGTTCTTCTAAACCTGGTCTATGTTTTGCAGCTTGTGCTTTGTGGTCAATCACATGGCCTGCCTTCACAATTTTATGGGCAGTTTCGCCGGGACCTTTCACCTCCACGATATTGGCCTCCATGTTCATTTCTTCCACTTTTCTTTCCCGTTTGTGACTTGCTTTTTTAATCTTATGTGCGATTCCCTCTTGTCCATCGTCATCGTAGCGTTCGTTTCCGTCGGAGTCGTATAAGGTTATGTGACTTCTCATACTCTTGTTCCCGGTCTTTCCAGTTGCAAGGGACATCACGGATGGCGCGATGAAATCAGGTATCGAGTCATCGTCAAGCATGGATTGGGAAAGGTCAAATGCAGACTCGCCTTTGTGTAATTTAGAATAAGGCCTTTTCACAGAATCAGTGCTTTTCATTGCATCCAAGTCGATAGCAAGGTCGAATTTTCCGGATTGCGCTTGAGCCAGAGTAAGTGCCATGTTCTTTTTACTTGAGCCTTGAATGCTTTGCTGAGTCATTGCATGCAGTGTATCCACCTTTAGGACATCTCCATAGCCCACAGAACCACCTGAGGGCTTACCGCGCTTGGGAGGGTCACGTTTAACAGGCGCAAGAGGCGGGCCCTCAAGGGATTCAAAACTGCTGCCCTCATGAGCGCCCACCACTAGAACTCCACTCTTGCTTTTGATAATATCACTGCCAGACTTGACATCCGCTCCACCACCAGCCGCATTTTGCCCTAATTTACCCCAGGAAATCGTCAACATAGAATCAATCAATCCCCCTGCATTTTTCTTTATTCGCTGCAAAACTGATTGCACAACATCTGGTTCTGGCTCCTTGTCGTCAATAGGAATAGCCTCTGGTAAATTGCTTGCTTCGTCAGGATGCACCCGAGAGTCTTTGGACTTTGCTTTTTTACTCTTTTTCATGGCATAGACGTTGCTCACAGTGTCATAAGGTTGTCTCGGAACCCCTTCTTTTGTACTTGCCTTCTTTTTCTCTTCCTTAGGTCTAGATCGGTGCTTGCCCATTATGTCAGGCGACCCTTCGAGTTTAGCAGTGTATGGAAGTAAGCCTTTTTCGTAGAATATTTCATTGGCCAACTTTTGCTCTTCCTCGTTGAAGTCCCCCGTGCCTTTTTGGTACGTGTTTCTGGCGTGAGCTCCTTCCTCTTTAAAATAAATTCCTTTTTCGCGAGCTGCGTCTCCTGGATGGAATGTACCATCCGCAAGGTACTTCTTGTAGTACCTCCTCGTTCGAATCGCATCATGCAGTGCAATTCTTTCTTTTCTCGCACGAATGCTAGCCTCTTCCAAAACCTTTGCTCTGTAAATAGGATATAACATCAGCAGCACTGTTAAAGCTACACAAACAAATAGTAAAGTATTGGAAGAATTCTGTGCGAAGAAATACAGCAGCATGATAATGTTATAGATCAGAGTAGCGATGCATTCGAAAAACACATTCTGAAGAACATCATTGAATTTCATCAGGATGTGCATTGATACACCCATGAGCGCATATGCCAACTTGACCACTTCAGCTCTTACAACTAGAGCAGCAAAGTGCAAGTTTATGAGAAGAATATCGATCAAGTCGTAGAACAGTGGCGAGGCCCTCGTGATCACGAAATTGGAAGCATTCGGTGTTTCTCCTACACCTGCTATTGCAGGATTTCGAAAATGCCTCTCTGGGACGATTGGCTCCAAATTATGTGCAATCGGTAAATCAAAGTCTGTCAAGGACATAATCAATCGAGCGGATGGCAAATGAGGATACATGCGCGCCGCTCTACAAGCGGGATTGAAATGCTGCACTAGAGAGCTGATATTTGTCATTAAACCGCGTCTTCTACGTATTAGCGTTTTGGCTCGGATTTTAAATGTTGAGAACAGAGCCATCATTTCTTCGCGAATTGTATCGATAACCAAGATGTACTTGATGTATATTTTGATCGGCTGCACTACGAAGATATCTTGAATTGTGGCGCACATTACCGCTAACATCCATAACTCAGAAGATTTGAATCCGAGAATTGTAGACATATATATCACAAAGACGACTGCTGCAACCAAGTAGAGCGCATAAAACAGCATGGATATCTTCAACGTGATGGTCGGTTGTTGAGCAAACCGCTCTTCTACCTCAGTACGAATGAACAAAAAGTGCTGAGCAACTTTGCGCCTGAAACCCGGAAGCGAATCTGCCAAAAATCTTTTGATCAAATAATTGTCTTTGTCCATATCCAGGGGAATGATTGCCATTCTCGCCTTGACCACTTCTGCGCGACGCCGACTTTGTTGGATTTTTTTAATAATTAATTTGCGGGAGCCGGAAAGGGCGTGATGCATCAGGTCGCTGGCAGTGCGAGGATCGCCGATGTCGTCTAATAAGATGCGTGCATTTTTTGCTTCGTGTGCAATAGTGCGCAGAAAATTGCCCGTTTGAGATGTTTGGTGATCTCTGGGCATCCAATTAGTCGAATTTGACACTTTCAACATGTTTGCTAACTCCTGCTCTGCATTCACAAAATCTATATCCGCTTTCTGCTTGATAAAGCGTGCTGCGCGAAGTATCGTTGATTTTCGATCTTGATAGTCTTTCATTTCATCTCCCAGCTCTTGGTCGGCAGTTAGCTGGAATCCAGGACCCAAGTAAAACCTTTCTACTGATCGCTTGGCTTGCTTGGCAAAAAAATTGCACAACTTGTCTGGGAGAGCGGTCATGATGACCATGCAAATCGTCATGATCATGCAAGGTGCAAAGCGCTTCTTAATTGGCCTAAAAGCGCAGCTGCGTTGCTCGTAACTCCACCAGCACAGATCTGTCCAACCGTCCATTGCTTTGGGTGTCTCACACGTTTCCGCATCGAGCAGTTTTTGGCAGTCGCCATTGTCCCAATAAAATATTCTAACTAGTATTGTTGCTGCCACCATGAAGTTCAATATCCGCACACAAACCATGAGCCACTTCACAGTGCGCAAGTCTCTGTCCTTGCTCCAGCCAGGTAGCAGCATAACTAACCAATCATGTTCGTCCAGCAACTTCATTTTAAATCGCTGCAGTGCGGTGGTCTGTGCAAACTCTTTGGGGAGCAAGTCATCAAAGAATTTAGCAAAGTTGCGAACAGTTGGAATAATCTTGCTTGTATCGTTGTATTTCGGGTCGTTTGCACGAATGATTGCTAGATCCCAAATTCCGAACACATAGATACCAATGGCAAAGGCGGCACCCCAGAGAACAAGAACAGTAAGCAGGCTTTTGTCGTAAAACACTAATTCTACAATTTGTGTGCCACTGGGTATATAAATGGATTCAAAGTTTGTGCCCTGGATTTCCCAGAATGAAGCAAACTCAAAAACGTTGACCCATCCCGTTTGAGTAGTCATAAGACGATGCTTTTGCGAAGCGAAGATTCCGGAATACGAAGCCTTTGGAGCTGGTCGCCGATTTTCCCATTTTTTTGAAAATGTGTTGGTACCATAAACATCTTCGAATGTGGTATCAAGCGAGCGTCTGATTCCTGTATTAGCATTGGGATCGATAAAGTCGGCAGATGTGCCGGTCAGGTCGCACACACAAGTGGTACTGTACTCATTATGCTGGCTTACATGACAATGCGGGTTGCGCATGTACCCATATCCGTCATACATCAAACAAAGTGGAACCTGTTCAAATGTGGGACAGTTCACGCGGCGGTAGCCATAATAGTATTCGCCTATACATTCTACAATAGTGGATGAGTTGTCGGGACACGTTACGCGCATATCGTATGGCTTCTCTTTGGGGTAGCATGCCTCGTTCAAGACGACTAGTTCTTTCTTTTCATAATTGATTTTTTCTCTGTTCTGAAGAGTAACTTGATATGTCGTGTTTCCGATACTTCGTAAACCAGCTGCTTCGCCTTCGTAAAAAAATGCTTTTAACTGTACTGGTGTTGAGTTCGTTTGCAAGCCCGATGGGTTATTTTTGTACTGCAAGAAGGAAATACCGATTACTGTACTAATACCGCTGTCTGCGACATCTCCTGAGGAAGCTAGGCTTCTGCGCACTCCAGCAGCCGCGACCCTCTGCAGCAACTCCACTGATGCAGTAGGTCTGCCGAGATAAATATCTAGGTCTGAAGGAGGAATCGAAAAGCTTAAATCGCCCAAATCATTCCCCCCTCCAAAACGAATCTTCGATACGTACATGCTGACTTTATCATTGACAATACCGACCCCTTGTTCTCCAATAGCTAGCATTTCCTGTTTTGCGACACTTAAATTTTCAAGAGCCGCTTCAATATCCGCTATTAGTTCAGGTCGAAGGACTGTGCCCAAGCTCAGAATGTGAGTGAGAGTAGAAGTTGCTTGATGTATAACGGTATCATGGCTCACCACTATCGGAGCATCGCTGATCGTCTGTAAGAGGACTTGAGTACACGTCTGCAAGGCAAAAGCAGTAATTTGCGTCAGATCTTGCAATATCTCTGTAACTATGGAAAATCGAGCATGAATTACTTCCAGTGTGGGATCCTGAAGTGCTATAGTACTACTCAAAGCTGTACACATGCGCTCTCGCATCTTAAGCATTGTTTTCATCGTGGCGTTTTGAAATCTGCAATCGGACCCATAAAACCCGAAATTACACTCGCATACAGCGCTGCATTTGCCGTCAGATGCAGTACATGTTTCAGCTACTGTGTACGGGTTTACATAAGGAGATGGTGTCGGAAAGCTTGTTGGCGGAGCTGTTTTCACGGGCTTAAAAATAGCATCATCGTCGACTCCAGTGCCAGGTTGATCTGGTGTATCATCGCGTGGTGGCACGCTCTTTTTAACATAAGGCAGTGGCAGCATTTTGCCGATTGCGTTTCCTTTGTAGTAAACACATGAGCCAGAAGATTTGCCTTGAAACGACCCGCAATTGTCAGGGCATTTCTTTGGCGGATCTGAGCACACCCCATTTTGGCAATTATTCGCAAAGCATTGCGAGTTATCTTGGCAGGATGCACCTACCGCTCGTATAGTGTTGGGTTCCGAGCATTTGCTATTGGAGTGCCCTGGAACGCCTACATATCCAGACAGACAAGGTCCGCATGTATTTGTAACAATTGTACACTTTTCCCTATTGAGATTGGCACATGTACTGAACGCTTTAGTTGTCGGATTTAAGAGCCCCGGTCCCGGATCACCGTCGCAATCCACCTTATTGATGATAGGTATCGCCGCATTAATTGTGTGCCATATTCCACTTGAGGAACTCATTCTGAAGTAGAGATCTAGGTCATTTTGCACCTTTCTAGACAGCTCCCCGAAATTGTTGTACACGGTGATGTCGGTTTGAGCATTGACGGTAACCACCTTTGCCACTTCCACTCTTGCACCATGTAAATCTTGCACAGTCATAAAGATAGTAATGGATCTGCCTGTGGATGAGAATCCTTCTGGAAGTATGGATGATGATGACGGGATTTCGCTGATACTTGACAGCAGGGAAGAGTCTCTGGTCCGGCTGGTCTTATAGTAGCCGAACGAGTACATGATGGGCAAATCCTCTGCGTCATCAATCCAGCCGCGACCTAGATAAGAAAATATTGTCGTCAAAGCTGTACCACTTGTAGGCGTAACTATTAATGAACCTCCTGTTGGTGCACTATTAATTTTTACCTCCACTTGAGTTTCGCTAAAGCTCGTAGGGTCGGCCAGAACCAGAACACTGTCCGAATCGGGATTGGCTCTGGTGTCGGTGGACGCCTCTTGGTATGCAGCCCTCAAAACAAATGTATATGAAAAACCTGACATCAACGAATTAGGCTTGATAGCGAAGTCATAATTCACGGAAGGGTTTATTCCCAGAGATAACTTAGTTTGGTACGGCGTCAACGAAAATGGTGTAAGCGACCCAATCTGCTCGCAACTCCACTGAAATAATACTGGTTTCGCAGATTTTCGGTTTGCTGTGACCATTGCTGTCAATACAATCTTTTCGTCGACGTTATACTTCACTTGTAAAGGCTTCACTTGAACCGAAACAGCAGGGCCACTTCTTTGCCCGATAACCCGTGCGATTGTAGTAGTCGCATCTGAGAGGCTTGGGTTCGTTCTCGAAGTGACAGTCAATGTAAATTTGTAAGATACACCAGCCGAAATTGTGCTATTTTTTGCTAAACGGGTAGTATCGATACTCAAGATAGCTCGGTTTTTATTCTGCATAGGTATCTCGCAAGCGTTTCCAAAGGTTGGCGCATATTCCACGCATGTCCAGTTGTAACTTAAAAGTCCTTGGTCTGGTAAAAAGTCAGTGTCATATTTACCATCAGGATAATCCAAGTCCACGCTCGGAGAGCCATCCATCGTGATCAAATCGTAGGCTAGAGATATAGTTCTGGAGCTCCCACCGACAATAAGAGCTTTCACGCCGGCTGGTGTCACATCCACGACTACTCGCGCTAGTGAGGTAGACGCAAGTAATCCTTTTGTAACAGTTGCTAATACCGTAATTGAATATCTAAATCCAGGCTCTAATGAATAAGGCTCAATTCTGAACACCTTGGGATCATTGGATGTTGACGGGAGTGCCTGCATAAACTCGAAACCGCGGAACGTACCCCACTGATAAGATATTTGCAGTGGATATTTCTGTTGATCAATAGTTTCATTTGCAATTGCGCACGCAGGTATGGATGCTAGTGCAAACAATGATAAAGCCTCTGATCTCATTTTTCGAAGCAGCACTGGACCGCCTATGCGCAGATTCGGCACTAGTGTCTCGTTTCGAAGAAGAAATGACGTCGATGTCGACGCTGATAATCCCAAGTGATTTGATAAAGTAAGAATAATCATCACCTGCATATTTAGAGGAAGTTTTGACCCAGATATAGATTTTGGCAAAAAGATGAACTCTTTGACAGAGGCATGGTAACTGTTCAGGAACGAAGTCCAAGGATTAAGGTACGACGACAACGTCGTCAGTGAGGGATCAGCCGCGCGAACTAACCACGACACAGATGTCCAGTCTTTACCGGCGTTTCCAGATGATTGAGTGGCATCTAAAATGACATTGTCGCACAAACCCACGCTCGGCGCAGTGTTCAAGCTGGCTTCGGGAGCGATAGGGTTCGCGGCGCCGTCAATAGTGACCCATTGTGGAGTGCTAGCAGCGGTATATCTGGCGCATATCGATGGGTCCACCATGGACTTACATGCTGCTTTTATTATGTTTGCTCGCAGCGTTGCTTTTTCCCCAATTGTCGGATATAAAACGGCACTGCTGAGCTTTGCTCTCAAAAAGGAGTCAGTCAACCACTGGCATTGCGCGTCATCGCTTCCAGTAAAAACAATTATCAAAGAACAGTTAAATGCAGAGCCCATACGATAATTGAGATGTTTCGCCAGTAGTAGCGGCAAAGCTCTATTCGTATCCGCACTGAAAGTATGTTCCAAGTATAGCGCGTCTCTGGAAAAAGTCGCTTTTGTGAGTGTTGGAAAGGTCAATAACACGTCGTTATTAACAATTTGAATGATTTTGGATGCTGGGTTGAACACATATCTAGAGTCAGTTGATGGCATGGGGACGTAAGTAACAATTCCGCTATTTACGTTAACTGTTGACTTGGCTTGACTTATCGTAATTTTGAAGCAGCCGTTAGTTCCACCGTCTCTAACCAAGAAATTATAAAGTTTGGAACTGCTCGAAGATCCCGCTGAGTATTCAAAAATATTGGGTTGAATTGTGGGTAGCACGGAGTTCCCTCCAATGGTCACCTTCGATGAGTCACAACCATCAGCTACAGTCGCGAAATTAACGGTGGCGATGAAATAAGTGAGCGCAATGGGCGCATTGTCCAAAAGAAATGAGAAGCTTGATGCATCGTATCGCCCTCCTGTAAATATAAAGGAAGGCATGCTAATCTGAAAAGTATTGCTGCCCGTGGTTTGAGCGGTCACTCCTGTCCGCCCTACTGCGTTGAAGTCCATCCCGTGCAACGATGCATCCTCAGAGTAGCAAAATACTTTGTAGGTCTTACTTCTAGACAGCCCATATATAAAAATGGATACTTGCTGCACTCCAGATACTGATGAGACCATGGTGAAGCCTATTCCTGGCCCTGGTTGCTTTTTGACCTGGTAAATGGAAGTTATAACTGGAGGAGATCCGTTCAGCATAAAGTCCAGTGCAGCACAGTAAATGCTTGCTGGCTCCGTTAGGGTCGATCTCACTTCAAATGAATTGTCTGATGCAACTATAGATAGCGGAGATAGGACAGGATACATTACAGACTGCTCTATATCCACTCTCATAGTGAGAAACGCACCCATTTGGGTTTTACACGAGGTATCGCAGGAATTGACGATAGATGGCATTTTCCCGGGACAACTCTGATCAGAACATGCAAATTTGCAATCCACACAGAAAATAGTTCTGCCTGAACAAGAATAGACTCTCCAATCATGAAATACACCATTCGTTGCAATACAACGTCCTGTAAATCTGCGTTTAGGATCGGCGCTCATGAGTGCTTGGAACAGTTGCTGCAACATAGCTCTGTCGTTGCAGTCCGCAATCATGACGCTGCGCGCAATTTTCCCAGGCGTATAATTTTCCGTACCCCATATTGACTTAATATAACTTGGATGCAGATTATCAAACGGCAGATTGATGGCCTTGGTTCTAAATTCATTCCACGCATCGCAGTCGCCTGACCATTTGAACCCCTTGTAATCCAAGTAGTCAAAATATATGCTACCTATGACTGATCCGTTATCGGGCTTGATTTCTAAAGGTAGCTGTTTTTTATACTTGCTCCACATCCCATATATCTGCTTATACTTGTAGTCATCTAAATAAACAGTCGGATTCGATGTCGGGTGCTGCGATGGCTTGTTGGTTATTCCGACGTTGGTAGGGGGCGATGTATTTGGATACTGTGTTGGAGTGCCACTCGGCTCGCTTGTTGGACGACTTGTAGTAGGATGCGACGTAGGTGTCACAGATGGTTGCCCGGTTGGGCTTCCTGTCGGCTGACGTGTAGGCTGCCTCGTAGGTTGACCTGTAGGCTGTCGAGACGGCTGACTTGTAGGTTGACCAGAAGGTTTACTGGTAGGCTGACTTGTTGGTTGGCGAGTGGGTTGCCTTGTCGGCTGGCCTGTTGGTCGGCGTGATGGTTGGGCGGTGGGTAAATTTGTGGGCCTGCTCGATGGTGTAACAGAGGGTTTTCCTGAAGGCTGGCCTGTGGGTATTACTGAAGGCTGGCTCGTAGGTTGTCTCGTTGGACGAGACGTGGGTCTCCTCGTAGGTTGGCCACTTGGGCTCATGGTAGGCTGACTAGTCGGATTTGAAGTCGGGAAACTTGTCGGCTGAAATGATGGGTTCACAGTTGGGCGCAAAGTTGGTTGCCCGGTAGGGAGGCTCGTCGGTAGTCCAGTTGGACATGAAGGCTGAGATGAAGGCTGACAAGTAGGCTGAGATGAAGGCTGACGAGTAGGTTGAGATGAAGGCTTACAAGTAGGCTGACTTGTTGGAGTTGCGACAGTAGGCTTTCGCGTAGGTGCCGTAGGCTTCGCGGTGGGCAAAATCGTAGGTTTACCTGTGGGTCGTGCAGTGGGCTCACTAGATGGGGCTCCTGTCGGAGCACTTGTTGGCTCTAGAGCTTCTAGTAAACGCTCATGGTACACATTAGGGTTTTGTACTAGTAGTCTAGGCTTGAACTCCCTTTCGTTATGCAATTGTCGACCATCACTCTCATCACGGGCTCTAGATGATACGATTAGTGCAACCCAGACTAGAAGAAATAGCCAATCAAAAAATCGAATCTTGTGATAGAAAATCATAATTATGAGTAAACTTTGCGATAGATAACAAGATTTGGCAATGCTTTGATTGTAAATGTTCTATTGTGCCAGAGTATTCCCCAACTTAACTAATGGTATCTCAAAACGGATAACTCTGACTTATTTTTCAACTTTTAGTCCTTAATTTATATTATTTGTCATAAA
>JACCDO011763710.1_pt1 | contig 13121 bp, 7 predicted proteins | sample 7446101 | NCBI WGS metagenome assembly JACCDO01 (sample SAMN15323440, study PRJNA562643) | freshwater metagenome | isolation source: river surface water | place: USA:Blue River Watershed | collected 2017-08-16
AAAAACAAAAAAATAAATTTTTGATTTTTACTAATTAAATTTTTTATACCAACATCATAAGTCGGTATTCCCATTTGGAAATTGAACTGTGTTCTTCTTCCAATTCTGTTTCTTCATCAATTTCAGGTTCTTCAATATCTTCATTATCAATTATATAACGACCATAATAAATATCATCTTCGGTATATCCATAATAAATATAATCCTCACATAAATCACCGCCAGATAGAACAACCATTTATTTATTGATGAAAACAATATATGACCAATACAGTAAATAAATAAATATCAATTTTTTTTTTAAAAAGTTTTTTATAAATACAAAAAAATGATTTAAAATTTATACAATATTATTAATTAAAATCTTCTATTTCTTTTGGAAAAAATGGCTCTACAATCTTTAATTCAAGAAACTTATAATAAATATAATGGAACTAATGATTATCCATCAGTTCTCTTATCAATCTTAAAGGATAAGCATTACTGGCCCCAAATTAAAATTAAAAAATTTAAAAATAATAAATCTTTATGTTTATTACACAATTCTTATAAAAGAAATGATGTAGATGAATTTAAAGAATTATATGATGAATGTAGAAGTGTTATACTTGATTTTTCAAGAAGTATTGGAAATAATGTCGTAATTAGTTATGCAAATTCAATTCCTACTCGTGTATCACTTGATAATTATATTAATAATCAATATGAACCAACTGATTTATGTTATACTGCAATGGATGGAACATTAATTACTGTTTATTATCATAATGATAGTTGGAATTTTGGAACGAGTTGTTGTCCAGATATCAATAATTCCAAATTTTCACATCCAATTAAATCTCATGGCTTTATGTTTTATGAAGTTTTATATGAAATTTATAAAAATAATGTTGATATGTTTGATCCAAATATTACAAATATCTTAAAGGAACTATTTACAGCAAATTTAAGTAAATTATATTCCTATGAGTTCGTTTTAATTCATCATGAAAATAAACATATTATTGATTATACATCACAATTAGGTGAAAATTATAAATGTTTATTTCATATTAATACTAGAAATAGAATAACTTTAACTGATGAAGATATTAGAACACAACCATTAAATTATTTAGGAATTAAATATCCACTTCTTTTCACAAATTTAGAGGAGGCTGTTAATTATGCACAATCAAATATTGGTTCATTAATTATTAAGAAGAGTAATAATAAACTTCTTAAAGTTTCTAATGAAAAATTATATCATCAAGAAGAAGTTCATTCAAACAATTATAATAAATGGTATAATTTCATATATGTATTTATGTTACAAAAAAATAATTATGATATTAATACATATATTCAGGAATTTTATCCTGAAATGATTAATAATCAATCGGCTCAAGTTGATATTTCACAAATATTTGCAATTATGACAGATATAATTTATAATTTATATATTACAACAACTAATTATTATCCTAAATATAAGAGATTTAAGACTAATTTAGATATTGATAGAACTCTATCACCTCTAATTAGATTTCATTTGGCTCAATTGAGACATCAACAAACATCTCTATATTCAAAGGCAATAATTACAAAAAAAGAAGTGTTTGATTATTTATGTCATTCAAATAATATTAAAAATATTAAAAAATTAATATTACATTTTAGCACAAGTCTAATTTATGATATTCCAGAAGATTTAATTGAAATCTTTAAGAGAGTTCATATTAATCTATCTTCTTAAAAATTGCCCATCGGTTAAAGAAACTGAATTTTTTTTGTATTTCATCTTTATCTAATTCCAATATAGATTTATCTAAAGATGATTGTTTATTTACATTTTTATCAATATTATCTCTATATTTCATAAAAGTTTGAGAAAATAATTCACTTTCCACTAATTCTAAACCAAATTCATTTGCTTTTTGTATTAAGAAATCAAATTTAACTAAATATTCAGGTATTAATTTACGAGTATTTTCAATATAAACATCAATTTTCTTATTATAATTATCATCATCTTTTAAAAATCTCTTAATAATTGCCCAAACTACAATATTTGAATTATCTAATTTCTTACGACCTTCAATAATTCCTTCGGTTCCCAATTCTTTTTCTACAATATCTCCATCCATAAATGTACATATAAATAATCCATTAGTTTTAATATTTGTAGCAACATTATTTAGAAATCCTTCCAATTTTCCCTCACTTTCAAAGAAATAATGAATTGCAAACATACAACTGACAACATCAAATTTACTTGCACCTTTACCAATTATATATTTATAATGAGATTTATTTGTTTTATAATTATTATTTAATGTTAATTTTAATAATTCTTTACTTTCTTCATCAATACCTGCAGTTCCTGTTTTAATATCTAATGAACAATCACCAACAGCAAATGCAATATTTGGGAAAAAACTTTTTTCACCAGATTTATTTTTATTCATTTTATTAAATCTATTATATTCATTTATAAGTCTAGCATAAGAACCATCATTTGGTTTATAAATATTATCTTTAGCATAATCAATTCCTAATATGAAATTATAACCTGCAGAAAGCCATCTTGATAAACCACTTGCTTGACCACAAGCCAATTCTAATAAATTATTTCTATTTTTAGGTTTTGAATATAATATATCATTAATAACTAAATTATGAAATGTAACCATATTAAATGATAATAAAGATTTACGTGGAATTCCTCTAGTATAATAAACATCATCAGCATCTAATTCTTTACCTTCATTAATAACATCTCTTTCAAATAAAGATTTAGAACCAGTAATTAATTCTTTAGAAATAGGATTATGAATAGAACGCCAAACACTTAATGCAACCATTAAAGAATTTGCAGTTTTGCCAAAAATACCTTTTTTATATAAATTAGTTTTATCAAATCTAATTCTTAATGGACACCATTTTTTATTTTCAACATCATATCTAAATTCAACAATAGTATCATTTAAAATCTTATTATTATCTTCGGTTCTAATATCACCTTTACTATCAATTTTAATAAAAGCAAATTCAACATCAGTATGATAATAAATAACAGGTTTAAATAATATGGGAATATAATCCTCACCATTTTTTTTCTTTTCTTTTTCCTCGATAAATTTAGCTTTACTATAATTTTTATCATACCTTAATTTAAGTCCTTCATCAATATTTATTTCTTTAGATATTAAAGGATTAAATCCAACATATAACCCAACTTTTTTATATTTATAACCATCAATTTTAACCTCTTCAACAAATTTTATTAAAAAATCTATTGTGTTTTGTTCAGGAGGTTTCCATTTAAATGATCTATCCCAAGTCATATTTGGAGTAATTGGAACAGGAACTGATGGATAATATGAATATAGTGAAAGTTTAGCTGGTGTAAAAATAAGACCATCTATTTCATATGGATATTTATGAGCATTATTTAAAATTTCTCTACAATCATTAATAATATTTCCACTATTATAATGATTTTTAATTATAACAAATTCAAAATTACTTTTCTTTAAATCTAATTTTTTTACAACATTAGGTAATTCAGGATTACGACCTCCAATTAAAGGTAATGAAGTTAAACATTTATTATTTATATAATAAATATCAAATGCAGCATAAATATTTTTTTTAACATTATCAATTCTTTTATCACATCTAATATATTCACCATCAATTAATGAATTATGAACTTCTTTTTTTGCAATAATTCCAGAATCTTCTACTCTTAATGAATTATCTATTAAATAAACATTTCCTTCATTATTAATATACATTAAAATACGTTCACCATCTGCTTTTTCAGTAACAGTATAATCTTTTAAAATACTAACTGCTCCATATTCATTTGGATTAACTAAATTACATTTTTCTAATGTAATTGGTTTAGGTGCTAATAAAGGAATATCTTTATAATAAGATGGAATATCCATATTTTTTTTAATTAAATTATAATATTCATTTAATACTTGAGATTGTTGTTTTTTTGTAAGTATAATATTTGCCATAAATAATGATTTAATTACAAGTATAATTGATGAAATTAAATTTTTAGTATCATTTATAATTAATGAAAATTCATAATTTTGAATAGCAGATAAAGTTTTTGATTTTTTTAAAGTTTCAAATTCACCATCATTTATTTTTATAATTTTTACAATAGCAATAATTCCATTATTTAAATCATAAGAAATTTCTTTTATATATTTAAATTTCTTTTTTTCATTATCCCATACTATAGGTTGTTCTATTGGAGTTCTATTATAAACTTGAAATTCTAAATCAATATCAAATAAATCATTAATAATTTCATTTTTGATTATATCATTATTTTCCCATTTATAAATGACATTTTTTAAATCATTAGTAGCACAATAATTTAATATTCCACTTATTTTATTAATAGTTAAAATAGTAGAACCCTTACTAACTTCTAATATTTCCTCATGAATAGTTTCTTTATAATTACTTCTTAATATTGATGTAAAATTATTAAATTCTGTTTCAGTCCAAGTTGAACTATTATGAAAATTTAAAATAACTTTATTTTTATCAATATCTTGATTAATTAATTCTATTTTTTTAAATATTGGCTCATCTTTTGATAATTCCATATTATTTTTGTTTTTCTTCCTAATTTATACATATAATAAATTATTATATCATTTTTTTATTTAAAAAAATAAAAAATGATATAATTATTAAATAATAAGATAATTATTAAATAGATATGACAGATTTATTCATTCCAATTAAATTTAAATCAAATGTAATTATAAAACCAAATGAACTTGATGCTGATTTTGAAAATACTATTTTACAAAAATTAAAAAGTATTTATGAAAATGTATGTTCAAAATATGGATATATAAAAAATAATTCTATTAAAATTGTTAAACGTTCTATTGGAACTATAAAAAATCAACATTTTAATGGTAATATTAGTTTTGATGTAATTTGTGTTGCTGAAATTTGTAATCCAATTCAAGGTTCTATTATTAAATGTAGAGTAAAAGCAAAAAATTCATTAGGTTTATTAGCTGAAGGGTATTTTGATAAAATACCTATATTAGAAATAATTGTTCCTAAAATTTCTGCTGGAATTCAATCAGAAGTTAATTTAGATAATATTAGTATAGGTCAAGAAATTAAAATTGAAGTTTGTGGTAAAAAATATCAATTATTTGATAAACATATTTCTATTATTGGTAGAGCTATAAAAAATAAAGAAGAATTTATTAAAACTGCTATTATTGAAGATGCTGAAGATGATAATCAAAATATAAAAGAAGATGAAGATGATAATATTGAAATATATGAAGATGAAATTGAAGGTGGAGAAAATGGTGAAGAAATTGAAGAAGATGAAAAACAAAAAGAAGATGATGATGAAGAGGAAGATGATGATGAAGAGGAAGATTTAAGTGATATAGATGATGAATTTGAAGAACAAAATATAGATGAAGATTTTGAAGATGATTTTATAATAGATGATGATTAAATTCTATAATCTATCTGATTATAAGCTTTTTTAATATTAGTTAAATCTTCATTATAATTTTCATTTCTATATTTTTCGTAAATAAATGATTTTAATTCTATTAAATCATTCATTTTAAAATTATTATTTTTCATTTTAGGAAAAAGTTTATTAAATTTTTTATCAAGTTCCATTTCAAAACTTGGCATATTTATTTTTTTTTATAACTCAAAAAATCATTTTTTTTGTTTTTTTCTATTTAAAAAATGAATATTTATTTAAATTAATCTTAAATTATAAAAATAATGAAAAGAGTTAGTAATAATTATCAATGTATTAATATTTCTAATGAAACTTATACTGGAAAAGAAATGTCACCTAAAGGAATTGGTTATTCTGCCGTTGGATATGATATTGGATTTGAAAAGGAAGGTGTTGATAAACAATTATGGGTTGTTCAAATGAAAAATAATAAAAAAGTTTGGTTTCGTAAAAGTGGAATGCCTAAAGTAACTCATGAAGAACCTCTTATTTCAACCATTACACCAATTATAGAAAATAAAAAAGAAGAAATATCTGTTGAAACTCCAAAAAAAGATGAAGTAAAACAAAAATCTGATTTTCAATTATTCTATAGTTATTATAGTAATAAACTTAAAGAAGAAAATACTGAAAAAGGTTTAAATAAAAAACCAAAAATTATTCAAGAAGAAACTTATAATGAATGGAACAGACTTAAAAAAAATAAAGTTGAATTAAACGAATTATTATTATTAATTAAAAATAATAGATAGATATATAGAAAATGAGTATATATGAAAATTATAAAATATCAGTTGAAAATGATAAATTATTATATACTTCAAATGATACTATAAAAATTTTTGAGTTTTCAGGAAATTCAAATACCTCTTTTGTTAAATTTTTTTCACCTGAATATAATTTTATTAATTCTAATTATGGATTTTCTTATGATGATATTGATAAAAAAATTACTTATAGGTCTTTAAGTAATGTTTTTAATAGTGATGTTTTTATTAAAGGTAAAATTGATGCTTATGAATTTCCTTCAAGAATTCCTATTTTAGATGGATTTAATAAATTAAATCCTTCCTATTTCCCTAATACTGGTAGTGGTTTAATTTATACTACTAGTTCTGTTGGTATTGGAACAACAATTCCTGAAACTAGTTTTCATCTTAAATTTGGTGATGCTTATATTCAAAATGGACGTTTAGGAATTGGAACAAAAGCAAGTTATCTATTTCATTTAGAAAAAAATGATATTATGATTACTCAACCTGCATTTGCTATTACTTCAAATAATAATACTATTTTTAATGTATTTACAGAAAAAAAGGAAGTTAATCTTTTTGGTAATCTTTCAACTACTTCTTTAAATATTTCTAATAATTTTATTGTTAATAATGAAAGAACTATTATAAGTAATCAATTATATTTATCAAATATTAATTCATTTGGTAATCAAATAATTATTAATAGTAATCTTGATTTAATAGTAAGTAATTATTCGATAAAATCTATTATTAGCAATATTAATAAAATTAATGATTGTTTTATACCAAATGATAAACAAATAAGTTTTAATAATAATATTAATATAACTTCAAATAATAATTTATTATCTTTAAATAATTCCCTAAATTCTTTAATAATTGATAAAGATTATATCAGAACTAGTAATTTAATTGTTTCTAATATAACTTTATTAAATTATAATTCTTTAACTTCAAATCCTTCAGTTGAAAGTGTTATTGATATTAAAGGAAAATTTAGAACTTTTAATGATACACCTAATATAATTAAAAAGATTTTTGTTAATGCCTCTAAATTATTTATTATAACTTCCAGTAAATTTTATATTTATAATTTAACTACTAAAGCATATACTAGTCAAACTATTAATCTTGAAAATTCATTATTTGAAACTAAATATGATAATTATAGTTATTATTATAATTCACAATTATATATAAATGAACAATCACCAATTACTATAAGTTTTATTGATTATTCATTAACATCTAATTCTCAAATCTTTTTTTATATTAATAATCAAAAAAAAATAATTAAAAGAAATTCTGGAAATGATACTGAAATAACTGGTTTATCAGATGGTGCAATTAGAATTGATACCTATAATTATCTTGATACTGAAAAATTTGTGGTTTTAACTGATACTAATAAACTATTTTTATATACAGGAACAACTTTTATTCAAATATCATTAACTGGAACTATAATTGATTTTGCAACTGGTGAAAGTCATACAATTGTTTTAACTACTACAGGTGTTTGGTCTTTTGGTTCTAATTTTAATAATGATAAATTTAAAAAAGGTTATGCAACTACTTTACCAACAGGAACAGAAACTAATGCTGATTTAACATTAGTTAGAAAAATAGATGCGTTTAATAATATAAATATAGTAAAAGTAAAAGCATTTGTTAACAGTTCTGCAGTAATAGATGATAATGGTTTTGTTTATATATTTGGTAATATAAATAAATCATTAACAACAATCACATATAAATTAACAGAATTAACAGGAATTAATGATTTTTCATTTAATAATATTGATATATATCTATTAAGTTATTTTAATGATATATTTACATTAATTGAAAATAATAATTCAAAAATTCATGTTCTTCCAAGTGAATTTTATGGAATTTCTATGAAATCACGTGGAACAATTGCAATTGGTGGTAATAATTTCTATAAACAATTACCCAGAAATAGTTTATTAGTTGAAAATTATATTGGAATAGGTTCCAATCTTTCCTTTAATCCAAATTATTCATTAGAAATTTTAGGAAATATAAATATTAAAAGTGGTGCAATTTATTATAATGATCAATTATTTACTCCAACAACTTCAACAACTATTGCTACAACTGAAAGTTGGAATAAAATAAATACTAATTTATATTATACTACTGGTAATATTGGAATAGGTTTATTATATCCAAAAGAAAAATTAGAAGTTAATGGTAATACAATTATTCAAAGTAATTTATATTTAAAAGGAAAATTATTTACGGATGATTATAAACCTTTAAATATTAATAAAGAAAAAGAAATTTATTATATTGGTAAACTTGGAATAAATAATAGAAATCCCAAATCAACCATTGATATATATAATGGTGATATTAAAATGTCTTATTTTAAATATTCAGGTCAAATAACTGAATATACTAATAATTATACATATAATATTCCAAATACTACTTTAAATACTCCTTATTTTAGTCCAATATATGCTAATAATGATGGTTCTATTTTTATTACATCATTTTATAGCATTTTAAATGATGATAATAATAATAATAACAATAATGTAATAATTTATAAAACAATAAATAATCAAGTAACTGCATTTCCAATTACTGGAATTGAAAATGGAAATACTTCTTTCGGAATTTCAGTTGCTTTAACAAGTAATGCTTCTTATATATACATAGGAGCACCTAAACAAAAAAATATTGTTGGAATATCAACAATATTAACTGGAGGAATTTATAGATTTTATTTTGATACTAATAATAATTTAATTAGAGACCCAAATAGACTTATTGAATTAATTCCGAATACTACTAATTATTATTTAATTGGTAAAAATATAGATTGTTCAGCAAATGGTTCAATTTTAATTTCAACAATTTCGAATTATAATAATTTATTATACATAAGAGATTTAATTAATAGTAAAACAACTATATTAGATTTTGGTAAATATACAACTTATCATAGCACATTTAATCCTGATTTAGCTATTAATCAATTTACATCAAATTCATTTAATAATAATGATATAACTATAGACATTAATATAGATGGTTCAATTATAATAATTAATTTTATTTTTGATGCAATTCAACAAACAATTATTAATTTTCCTTTTTTCAATTTTTATATAATCAAAGATTATCAAATTTATTTCTTAAAAATCCCTAATAATTATACAAATTCTTTTATAACTTCTTTAAGTTTAAGCGATGATGGTAAAAGATTATTAATTACAACAGTTTCAGGTAATCATTTTATTTATGATATTGATTTTACAAGTATTAATTATTATACTTTAGTTTTAAATAATGTTGAATATAATTATTTTAATATTAATCCAAGTTATATTATAAATAAAACTAGTTCTGTTCAAAATTATAGAGGTAAATTAACCAGAGCAGGTGATAAATTTTATTTGAATAATAAAGAAAATATTATTGAATATACTTATAATTTTATTAATGATAATTGGATTATAAATAGAGACCCTTTTACTATTCCAAATATTAATAATTATGGATATTCATTTGATTATAATGGTTTATCATTTTATTTTAATCAAATAGAAAAATTAAGTGATACAGATACATTTGATAATATTAAAACAACTATTACTAAATATAAATATTATAATGAAATCAATAGTTTTAATTTAAATAGTTCAAATTTGTCTTTAAATACAAATCTTTATTCTACATGTAATATATATTGTCGTGAATTTTATGGTGATGGTTCAAATATTTCAAATCTTCAATTAAGTAATATTTATAATAATTACAGTTCTAATGCAGTTATATATTCTAGTAATAATAGATTATATGCCTCTAGTAATTTTACTTGGAATAATACAAGTAATTCCTTAAATATAAATGGTATATTAAATATTACCTCTAATATCAATGCTAATTCAAATATATTAGTTCAATCAAATATTTTAACTTTAATAGGTTCAATAACATCTGCATCAAATATAATAGCAAATTGTAATATTCAAACAATAAGAGGTTCAATTTATTCTGGTTGTAATATTTATGCTAATTCTAATATTTATGCTAATTCTAATATTTATGCAGTTTATGATATAGCAACATATTATAATATTTATAGTTATTTTGGTAATATTATATCAGGATTTAATACAATTTCATCTAATGATGTAATTGCACGTTCAAATATTTCTACAATATTTGGTTCTATTACATCTGCATCTAATATTATTGCTCGTTCAAATATATCAACAATTATAGGAAATATTACATCAGCATCTAATATAATTGCAACATCAAATATATCAACAGTTATCGGAAATATTACATCAGCATCTAATATAATCGCAACATCAAATATATCAACTATAATAGGAAATATAACATCAGCATCTAATTTAATAGCTCAATCAAATATAATTGGATTTTCAAATTTAATAATAACTTCTAATATTTCAACTTTAAGGGGTTCAATTACATCTGCCTCAAATTTAATAGCTACTTCAAATATAATCGGATTTTCTAATTTAGAAATAACATCTAATATTAGAACTTTAATAGGTTCAATTACATCTGCATCAAATATAATTGCACAATCAAATATATTAACAGTTCTCGGAAATATTACATCAGCATCAAATTTAATAGCTACTTCAAATATAATTGGTTTTTCAAATTTAGAAATAACTTCTAATATTCAAACATTAAGAGGTTCAATAACTTCTGCAACTAATATAATTGCAACATCAAATATTCTTTGCAGATTTTATTTTGGTGATGGCTGTAATATAAGTAATATTTTAGCACAAAATATTATTGGTATTGGTGAAGTTAAAAATGGAGGAACAGGAAGAAGTAATTTAACATCTAATTGTTTAATTGTTGGTAATGGAAGTAATTCAGTTATATTAACAAATGATTTATTTTGGTCAAACAATCGTTTAGTTTTTTCAAATAATACAAGTTTAATTATAAGTAATGTAGCACCTATAATAAATGTTCCATTCCTTTCAAATAGTCATTTTGCAGAAATTTTAAATATAAGTAATGGAGGAACTGGTAATTCAAATTTTATAAATAACTCAATTCCATTTATATCATCAAATAGATTTATAACATCATCTAATTTTTTTTGGAGTAATACCGAAAGTAATTTATATATTAGAGGTAATATTATAATTTCTTGTAATATATTTGGTATAGGTTCAAATATAACTGCTATAAATCCATCAAATTTTATAAGTAATGTACCTGTAAATTGTGGAGGAACAGGAAGTAATTTCTTTAATACTGGTTCAATATTATTTGGAAATGGTTTTTCAAATATTTTAACAAATCAAAATTTAAATTGGAATTCTCTAACAAATACTTTAAATGTGAGTAATGTAAATATATTTAATAGTTTAATAATTAATGGTTCAAATGCTTCTAATATTGATGCCTCTAAATTAATTAATGTGATATCTCTTAAAAATGGTGGTATTGGTATATCAAATATAAATAGTGGTGAATTATTATTTGGTGTAAATGATTTACGTTTAGGCACAACATCAAATATTAGATGGGATAATCAAAATTTAACTTTTATAGTTCAATCAAATATATTTAGTTCTAATATAAATAGTTGTAATTATACTGGAAATGGTTTTAATATTTCAAATTTAAATATTAATAATTTAAATGGAATTTTACCATTTTCAAAAGGTGGTTTAGGAATAAATAGTATAAATAAAGGTGATTTTGTTTATGCTAATGAAAATAATCAATTGTCTAATTTAAGTAATATAAAATGGGATACAACAACATCAGCATTAAAAGTAATAGGTAGTATTGATATTGGAGATAATAGATATTATGGTAATGGTTTTAATATTACTAATTTAAATGCAAATAATATAATTGGAATAATTCCTGTAAATCAAGGTGGAACTGGTTTAAGGGCATTTGAAGCTGGTAAAATATTAATTGGAAACACAACCGATTCTCTAATACAAACTGCAAAATTAGTATGGGATGAAACAAATGCTAGATTAGGAATTGGAACAACTGTACCAATATCTACTTTAGATGTTGCAGGTAATATTAAATGCACACAATTAACAGTAGGAACAACTGTTATAACTTCATCAGGAATTACAAATACGATTGATGCAAATACAATTCAACAAGGAATTTTAAAAGTTCCCTATGGAGGAACAGGATTATCATCAATAGATACTAATAAATTCATTATTGGTTCAAATAATAATAATATGCAACAAGCTAGTAGATTAATATGGGATAATAATAATTATAATCTTGGAATAGGTTCTGATAGAACTCCATTAAAAACTGTTGATGTTAATGGTGATATTAATTTAAGTGGTAATATATTTAAAAATTATCAATTAATTCCTGCATTAACATCATTTAATGCTAGTAGTGAAAATCCTGATATTCTTTTTACAGATAAACAATTATTTATAGGATATTCAAATAGTGATAATTATAAATTAAAAGTTAATGGTAATATTTATGTAGCAGGTTATATTACAGGTCTTTCCGATATTCGTTATAAAACAAATATAAGTAATATTATAAATCCTACAGAAAAAATTGAACAATTAACAGGTATTTATTATAATTTAATTAATGATGATAAACGGTCTATTGGTTTAATTGCTCAAGATGTTGAAAAAATTATTCCCGAAGTAGTTTATACAAATAAAGATGATACTAAATCAATAGCATATGGAAATATAATAGCTGTTTTAATCGAATCAATTAAAGAACTTACAAAAAGAATTAAGAAATTAGAAGAAAAACTTTAATTTATATATAATAGAATAATAAATATAAAA
>JACCDO011238372.1_pt1 | contig 13120 bp, 14 predicted proteins | sample 7446101 | NCBI WGS metagenome assembly JACCDO01 (sample SAMN15323440, study PRJNA562643) | freshwater metagenome | isolation source: river surface water | place: USA:Blue River Watershed | collected 2017-08-16
AAGCGCCGAATGCCAAGAATGTCAGGAAGACTCGAGCAGTTATCGTGCGTAACACGGCCGACCAGCTGGCGCTGACAACAAGGAAGACGGTATTTGATTGGCTGCCTCCCGGCGAGGCTGGGGTATGGAAAGCCGTTGAGGAAACATTTATACTGATGGCAAAGTTAGCCGACGGCACCACGGTCGAATCGGAGTGGCTATTCATTGCTCTTGATACACCAGACGATGTGCGAAAAGCGCTGTCTTTGGAGACTACGTTCATTTGGGGCAACGAGGCGCGAGAGCTTCACCAAGACGTTGTGGACGGCCTGCTTGGTCGTCTGAACCGTTACCCATCCATGAAGGACGGTGGCCCGACGCGGTCATGCGCCTTGTTTGATACCAACATGCCGGACGAGGATACGTGGTGGCATAACAAGATGGAAGAGCCGCCAAGCAACTGGTCTATCTACAAACAGCCAGCGGCGATTCTCAAACCTCTTATCTACACAGAGCGTTTTGGCGAGGAGCCTGAAGAGGTGCTGCTGGACAAAGACGGCCAAGAATGGTGTGTCAATCCAGAGTGCGACAACTACAACCATCTGCCCAAACAGTACTACCCCAACTTGATTCCCGGTAAAACTGAAGACTGGTTACGTGTGTATCTGCGGTCAGAGTACGGTAGGTCGCTCTCGGGAACCCCGGTGTACGAGAAAACGTTCACTGCTGATTTCCATGTGGCCAAGGATTCCATCAAGCCGATCCGTGGCAACGACTATCCGATCATCATCGGGCTAGACTTTGGTCGAACCCCTGCGGCAGTGTTTAAGCAGCGCGATCCACGCGGGCGCGTAGTGACGCTGGGCGAGTTGGTCTCGGAGAACATGGGTATCGAGACGTTCATCCGAACCAAACTCAACCCGTACATTGCGAACAACCTACAGGGCTGTACGTTCCTTGTTGCGCCTGACCCAGCCGGCTACGCCAAGCAGCAGCTAAACGAGATGTCGCTGGTCGATGTCCTCAAAAACGCTGGTTTTAAGTGCGTAAAACCACCTACAAACAAGCCGGAACTGCGGATTCAGGCGGTTGAACGCCTGCTGATGCAGCAGCTGGAAGGTAAAGCGCTGTATCTGATAGACCCGTCATGCACCTCGTTGATTAAAGGATTTAGGTACGGATACCGGTACAAAATCAAGAAAAACGGGGAAATGGAAGATCGTCCGGACAAAAACGAGTTCTCGCACGTCCACGACGCAAACCAGTACGCCGACTAGGTGATGGATATGAATTTGCGCGGGGCAAGTATGTCGTCCGGCAAGAAAGAAATTAGAAAAGTTAAGTATGCGTACACTTGACCACTTGACACGTCGGCGTACAATGCGGTAACTATTTGAGGTGCCCAATGAGCCACATGACGACAAACTATAAGAATCCGGTGACGGATTCATTCGAGCAAGTCCACGGCTTGCACGGTCGCATGTTTGTGGAAACCGGCAGCGTTGACCCGACAGAGAACCGTCAATACTTCATGTTCCATGAGTTTTCTGTAGCTTCTGCGGCATCAGAGATTGTAAAAGTTGTCATCGCTGGCAACACCGTCATGAACGCGTTTTCAATCAAAGTAATGTCGGGCCAAGCCCGCGTTGAGATTGTCGCTGGCGGAACCGAGGGCGGCACATTTAACCAATCTATTACGTTGTTCCCAGTAAATGGAATGACCACTGCCGTACCAAGAACTTCTACAACAGTAATGACGTCGGGCGGCACTCTGACCGGCGGCACTGTTATGGATTTGTTTCTAGTGAATACCGGCGATAATGTGAACCAGTCATCGGGCATTACCAGTGGTGAAGATTTTGCTATTGGATTCCCCGCTGGAACGTACTACATTCGCGTAACAAACACCGGCAATTCGACGTCAGCGGGCTTGGTAAAAGCGCTGTGGACTGAGTTGTGATTTAAGGAAATCTATGGCTACAGGTATTGCTCTCATTCCAGTTGCCCGCGCAAGTGACCTTGAGGCGGAATCTAAAAAGCGTAGCGATGCTATGCAAAACCAGCCCGTTATTCAGGGCTTGGCCGCGCATGTCCGAACTCGTTGGGATAGCGCTCGTACAGCTAAACAAAAGCTCGAAGAGCGCATGCTCCAGTGCCAACGTCAGCGTAATGGTGAGTACGATCCAGAAAAACAGCAAGAGATCAGTGAGCAGGGCGGCTCAGATATTTACATCAACTTGACTTCGGTCAAGTGCCGCGCCGCTACTAGCTGGCTTCGTGATACGTTGTTGGGCACTGGCCAAGATAAACCTTGGTCAATTGCTGGGACACCAAACCCCACAATGCCTCCAGAGATTCTCGAAGAACTCAAAGCCCGTTTGGCTAACGAGTTGATGATTCACATCCAGCAAGGCGGCCAGCAGCCTACCGAATCCGAACTTCGCACCATGGCGATGACCATGAAAGACGAAGCTGATCGTGAGATGCGGGAAGAATCTGCGCAACGCATTGCGCGCATGGAACGCAAGATGGAAGACCAGCTAGCCGAAGGCGGCTGGCACAAAGCGTTCAATGAATTCTTGGATGATATCGTTACGTTCCCATACGCCGTAATGAAGGGCCCAATCAAGCGTCGCCGTAAGACTCTAGAGTGGAAAAATGGCGAGCTTGTCCCCACAGAAGAGATTCGCAACGAGTGGGAGCGGGTTGATCCATTCATGCTCTACTGGGCTCCATGGTCATGGGAGCTAGGCGACGGTTATGTGATCGAGCGCCACCGCATGACGGCGGATGATTTGCAAGCGTTGATTGACGTACCCGGATATAACAACGATGCTATACGTTCAGTGCTGAATGATTTCAACACATCGGGCATGAAAGAGTGGCTGTGGACAGACGCATCTAAAGCGCAAGCTGAAGGTAAGTATGTTACGGAAGCTATTATCTCTGGCGATTTGATTGACGCGATTCAGTTGTGGGATTCTGTAAAAGGCAGCCTACTCATTGAGTGGGGTTTGACTGAAAAAGAGATTCCTGATCCTGCGCTCACATACCCATGTGAAGTTTGGTTGATCGGTAGCACCGTCATTCGTGCGGTGTTAAACTACGACCCATTGGGTCGTAAACCCTACTACCTCACAAGCTACGAAAATCTGCCCGGTTCAGTTGACGGCAAAGGCGTGACTGACTTGTGTCGTGACTCTCAAGCTATGGTTAACGCCTCGGCTCGCTCGCTGGCAAACAACATGGGTATTTCTTCAGGCCCACAGGTTGGCGTAAACATTTCACGTCTGCCGCCCGGCGAAGACATTACAGACATGCACCCATGGAAGATTTGGCAGTTCTCTGCTTCTGACTACGGTGACAACTCTCCTCCTATCAGCTTCTTCCAGCCCGGCAGCAATGCCAACGAGCTGATGGCTGTGTTTGAGAAGTTCTCTGCACGCGCTGATGAAGACACGATGATTCCTCGTTACATGACCGGCGAGAACACACCGGGCGCGGGTCGCACGTCATCCGGCTTGTCAATGTTGATCTCTAACGCCGGCAAAGGTATCAAGCAAGTTATCAGCAACATCGACAAGAACGTCATCACGCCAGCAATTGAGCGTTTGTACCAAGACAACTTGCGCTACAGCAAAGACCCTGACTTGATTGGTGACGTGAACATTGTTGCTACAGGTGCATCTAGCCTCGTTATTAAAGAAGCTGAAGCGGTACGTCGCAACGAGTTCTTGCAGGTCGTGTTGAACAGCCCCGTGGCTCAGCAGATCGTTGGTATGGACGGCACCGCCGAACTGCTCCGCGATCAGGCTAAGAATCTAAGCGGTAACGTTGATCGCATTGTTCCTAGCCGTCAGCAGTTGTCTGTGGTTGAGCAACAACAGCAACAGATCGCTCAGCTGCAAGAACAACTAGCAATGATCATGGGTGAGATGCAAACTGCTGGTGCCGCACCCGGCATGACGCAAGGCAAAGCACCAAAGAACATGCTTCCTGACGGAAGCCAAGTAGGCGGTCGTGAAGGAAATATGATGTCCCCACGCCCAAACGGAATTTAATTACTTGACTGTGAAAATAGTCAGTGGTATAAAATACACACATGAAAATTTTTGTAGGCCCGAAGCCTGATCGACAGCAAGTGCAAGCGCTTCACCGCTGCAAGCTGGAAAACAGTGCTCTACTGGAGTTGTTCCGCAAACGGCTTGAGGAGACTAAAGACTCCTTGATCCTCGCCGATGACCCAGTACGAATACACCGTCTTCAAGGTCGCGCAGAGGTCTTATCAGATTTTCTCGAGGCGGTTGAGAAATCGCCCGAGATTTTCGACCGGGTCAAATGACCCGATTTTTGTAGTCCTAGCAAACCATTATGTTGGACGGCACACCGGTTTTGACCGACGCCTGAATGCAGAGTTGGCGCTTTAAAGGAAATTTAAAATGGCATTGCCGAAACAAGTAGAAGCTCAATTACGTGAACTGGAACAGATCGAAAAACAAATAGCTGAGAGTCAAAACCCAGCGCCCGCTAACCCGGAGCCCGCAGAAGACCCCCCAGCCGAGCCTTCGACACCTGAGCCGACCAAGATAGAGCCAAAACCTGTTGATCCAAAGCCAGAACCAACAGAACCAGCTATTGCTGAAGAAACATGGCAGAGTAGGTATATTGCCCTTAAGGGTAAATACGATGCTGAAGTGCCACGCCTACACGCCGACGTGAGGGAATTTAAGGCTCAATTGGAGAAACTCCAAAAGACTTTGGAAACCAAACCAGTCGATACGAAGAAGCCTGCAGCGGTTGAGAAGTTGGTAACGGATGCTGATGTTCAAGCATTTGGCGAGGACTTGATTGAAGTCCAACGCAAGGTTGCCCGCGAAGTGGCAGCGGAGTTTCGAAGTGAACTCGACGCTATGAAAGCTGAGAATGAGAAGTTGCGAGAGCAGCTGAACACGACCGGCAGTCAAGTGTCAGAGGCATCGTTTGAGCAACGCCTGTATCGTCTGGTTCCAGACTTTCAGGATGTCAACGCCGACGCACGTTGGATTGGCTGGCTCAATGAGATTGACCCTCTGTTACGAGCACCAAGAAAAACTGTTGCGCAAGAAGCGTTCAACCAAGGCGATGCCGAAGCAGTTGCTCATTACGTAGGTATGTTCAAGTCGAGCATTGCCCCTGCGGAGCAGCCTAGCGATAAAGCCGCTGAACTTGAAAAGCAAATCCAGCCGAAGCGATCTGCTTCCAGTAGCGCAAATGTAGCGCCGCAAGCTCGCATCTATACGGACGCACAAATCCACAAGATGTTCCAGCAATCGGCCGATATGAGCGCAAAAGGAAGATTCGAAGAGGCAGCAAAACTTGAAGCTGAAATTGACGCAGCTTACAGAGAGGGACGCGTAAAAGCGTAACTACCTGCATGCAGCGTTTACCCAACCTGTTTTTTATTTAGGAGGCCAAAATGGCTGCTGTTTATCCTGTCACGGGCTCTGGTGCATTTGACACCAACCCTTCCTACTCCGGTGCCTTTATCCCCACACTGTGGTCAGGCAAACTCTTGGCTAAGTTCTACCAGAACACCATGTTGTCTGAAGTCACTAACACTGACTATGAAGGCGAATTGAAGAACCAAGGCGATACAGTTCGTATCCGTTTGGCTCCTTCTATCAGCATCTCTGACTACACTGTTGGTCAGAACTTGTCTTACGAAGTCCCCACTCCTATCTTCCAAGATATGCAAGTGAACAAGGGTAAGTACTTCGGCGTGCAAGTCAACGACGTGTTGGCCTATCAAGCTGACATGAACTTGATGAACATGTTCACAGAAGACGCTGCCAAGCAGTTGAAAATCGCCATCGAAAACGAAGTGTTTTTCAACAGCTTCGTGACTGAAGGCCCTGACGCTGCTAACGAAGGCGCTACTGCCGGTAAGATTTCTGCATCTTACAACTTGGGTACAGACGTTGCTCCTATCGACCAAGCTACTCCTGAGAACGTGTTGAAGGCTATCCTTCGCATGTCTACAGCTTTGGACGAGCAAAACGTTCCTGAAGATGGCCGTTTCTTGATCTTGTCTCCCTATGACCGTCACCTGTTGATGCAATCTAGCATCGCTCAGGCGTACTTCACTGGCGACCAGTCAAGCACCATCCGTACCGGCAAGATCGGTATGTTGGATCGCTTCAGCGTCTATGTTTCCAACTTGCTGCCACGCGGCGAAGCCGGTAAAGCATTGGTTGCTGGCTTGTCTGCTACTTCTACTGGCGGCGTTGTGACTAACGCTAAGGCCCGTCGTATTATGGTTGCTGGTACAAAGGCTGCTACGTCTTTCGCCATGACCATTAACAAGACAGAACCTCTGCGTAACCAGACAGACTTCGGCGATATCGTCCGTGGTTTGGCTGTGTACGGCCGTAAGGTTGTCAAGCCTCAAGCGCTTGTTACTGCTGTGGTTGGCTCTGCTAGCTGATAGTGGTATAAAGAGGGGGCCTTCGGGCCCCTTTTTTGTTTTAACCGAGGAAAAATATGAACGCACTTGACTTAATGGCCCGCCTTGGTGGCGAGATTCTGAACAATAAAATCCGAGCCTACATCGATGGCGAGATTGTGGTTATTGCCCGTCTCGAAGACCAAGATTGGGTTTTGACAGATCGCGGTATTTTGTTGGCAAATGAGCATTCTAATTTGGCCGCTGCTGAAGCTGCCGCAGCTCCAACAAAAACTCGCAAAAAAGAAACTGTAGTAGTAGAATCAGTACAACCACAGGACGAGATCGCAATCGAAATCGAGCCTACGCCTGAACAGTAAGGTAATTTATGAAACCTCTAAGCGCGTTTTATCCTCGAATCCTGCCGTATTTACCCGGATGCCCTGAGCCTCTGGCGGCGCAGGTATTGGTAAGCGCGGCTATTGAGTTTTGCGATAGTTCCCTTGTTCTTCGGCAGAACCTCGATACGTTCAAGACCTTCTCCGGACAGGTTCAGTACGATCTTGATCCACCTACTGCGCAGCACGATATTAATCGTGTCCTTGGCGTAACGTTGGATGGCAAAGAGTTGGTAGCCGGTATGACTGAAGCCATACGCGGCGACCTCCCAACAGCTCCAGCTAAACCACGCGGTTTCTACACAGACAGAACCGATTCTGTTTTTACGTTGATGTTGTCACCTCCACCAGATGGAGCGTACGATGTCGTTGTGAATGTAGCGTTGAGCCCAGCTCGCGCCGCATCGCAACTCGATGATGATTTATACAATGTTTGGGTTGAGCCAATTGTGGCTAGTGCGATTGCTCGTGCTATGCAGATTCCGGGTCAACCTTTCAGCAATCCAGCGCAGGCTCAAGTTCTGCTAGATTCTGCAGCTAGACAGACTGTCAGTTCGCGAATCGAAGGTAATTACGGCCTTGTACGCGGGTCTATGCGCGTCCGCAATCGTTCTTTTGCATGAGGTAAATCATGGCTCTTCCAGCACAATCAATTATTCGTCGCGCCGTCGAGACGCTTCAGGACACTACATCTATCCGCTGGCCGATTAACGAACTTGTTCGCTACTTAAATGATGGTCAGCGCGAAGTTGTTTTGTATCGCCCCGATTCGATGGTTACCAATGCAACGGTTGCTTTGTCTGCTGGAGCTAAACAAAATTTGCCAGCGAATGGCTCTAAATTAATTGACGTGATTCGAAATAGCGCCAGCCCTAAGCGTTCTGTTCGCTTGACTGATCGCCACATTTTGGACTCTCAAACTCCTAATTGGTATAACCTTACTGGTGCCACTGAGGTTCTGCATTACATGTACGATCCTCGCGACCCCAAAGTGTTCTATGTATATCCACCAGCAGCGGCTTCAGGAGCTTCTGTTGAAGTGGTGTACTCCGCGTATCCAACCGATATTACAGAACCCGCGGATGGCGCTCTCTACACCACAGTTACAGGAAACATTAGTTTGCCTGACATCTACGCTAACTTGTTGACTGATTACGTTTTGTACCGTGCCTACACTAAAGATGCTGATTACGCTGGTAACGCAGCTCGTGCACAAGCTCACTACGGCGCTTTCCAGACTGCTTTATCGACTGAGATGAACGGCACAACAGGCATTGCGCCTAAAGCTTGAGGTAAATCATGGCCGAGAAGATTAAACTTGTTCAAGGCGATACACGCCCACAAATCAAGGCCGTCATTACCGACGATACAACCGGGGAGATCGTTGATATTTCCGGTTCTACCGCTCGCATGCGATTTCGCGCTACAGGTACTACTGCTACATTGTTTACGCTCATTGGTTATCTTCAGGCAGGTATTGAAGACGAAAACGGTGTTGTAACGCAAAGTCTTGTCGGACAAGCGTATGAACTGCCGGGCTCTGGTGGGCGCGTAGCTTTTGCTTTTAGCGCCGGTAATTTGAATCTCGAACCCGGTAGCTATGAAGGTGAGATTGAAGTAACGTTTTCTGACAACACGGTACAAACGGTTTACACGCCATTGAAGTTCCAACTAAGGGCTCAATTCTGAGATGCCTATTAAGGTCTCCGGACACCGCATCAAGGCACTAGCGACGTACGCGAAGCTAGCTGCTAAAGCGCGGGCGGTTGTCGGAGCCACTAGACTTTCTGATGAAACAATGACGGTGCTCGCAAGAGCAGCCGTTTTTAGTGTTGTCGCCAAAACAGAGAATCTGTCTGTTGCTGTAAGAGCCTCGCTGCTTAAAGCTAGCGCCGCTACAGGACACTTCTTTACACTGTACGAGTTAGCGGATTCGTTTGATACTTCTACGCTTACTACGTTTGATTTGTCGAAGCTTAGTGAAGACGAGATCAGCGCGGTCGATATCGCATTGGTAAGTTTCACAAAACTTCTCGAAGACAATGCCTACACTCTTGATACTGCTGATTTATTTAACAGCAAAGCTCTTGCTGATTCTGCATTTTCTACAACTTATTTAACGCAGGTTTTTGGCAAAGTTTTAGCTGATACGTTTGCTACTGCGACAACTACCGATAAAGATTTTTCTACTGCTAAGACAGACGCGGTTGCTACGTCTACAGACATGGTAGCGCATGTTGGTAAATCATTAACGGACGCGGCGGTTACAGTTGATACTTTCAGTCGCGCTGTGGCGTTTGTTAGATTTTTCAACGATGTTGCTGATGCAACGGACGAGATTAACGCGGCGGTTCTTACAGACGACGGCGAGGTATTTTTCTTAGACAAGCGCGTTTTTGATTCGGCCTCGACGAGTACAACGCTAGCCTACGACATTGCTCGTGTTTCTGCGGATGTATCGCAACTAACAGATCAGCCCGATCTCCTAACAGATAAAGTTCTTTCTGACGCGTTTAGCGCGACAGTCGATACTACACTGACTGTGGCGAAGCTTTCGATTGATGTTGCAGTTGCGACAGATGCTAGTACGGCGCTAGTTGAGAAGACCTTAGATAGCGCAGCTGCCCTGACCGATTCCAACGTCTTTGACGTGGGAAAGACTGTTGCTGACGTAGCCACAACACAGGATGACCATCAAACCGCGTTTGCTAAAGCTGTGGCTGACGCTGTAGCTTCTATTGCGGATACTACGTTTGGTTTGTTCAAGCCATTTACTGACTCAGTTGCTTTTAGCGACGCGACTACTGTTGACTTTAACTTATCTGCAACGGATGTCGCCGTTTCAAGTACCACTACCACAACGGCCTTAGACAAACCGCTCCAAGACAGCGCTGCAACTGTCGACGCAGCAGCTGCTGAGTTCGGGAAAAACACAAGTGACGCCGCTACAACAGCGGACAATCTTAGTTACGTTTTTGATTATTTCCGGACATTTACAGATGCTGCGGACGCTACCGATGAAATCAATACAACTACCGTAACGGATGACGGAGAAGTCTTTTTCCTAAACAAGCGAGTTTTAGATACCGCTTCACTGGCTACAGTTCTGTCCTACGATATTTCCCGAGTATCTGCAGATGTTGTTGGTATTACGGAACAAGCAGACTTGGCTGTTGGGAAGGCTAGCGCTGATAGCGTAAACGCCACAACTCAAACTGTTACTGAGTTAGGGAAAACCCTAGATAGCGCTGCAACTTTATCTGACCTAAAGCTGTTTGATTTAAGCCGCGTGTCCGCAGATTCTGCCGCCGTGGCCGAATCGCTCGCCTATACATTTAATAAAACTCTGTCTGACTCAGTAACAGTCTCAGATACAACGTTTGTTCATTTCTTTGTTTCGGCGGCGGACACGACCACTACGTCCGAGGTAGTAGATATCATTCGAATTGCCGCCAATGGCGTCCCACCTCAATACGAAGATCAGTACGCTACCGATGTAGCAACCTATGGTTTATCTAAGACTTTTAGTGAGACGGTTGCCGCGACGGATGACTTTGACGGCACCCTTACTACTGAGGACGATCAGACCTCACAGTTGGACAAACGATTCTCAGAATCTGTTAGTTATTTAGAGGTGCAAAAATTTGATTTACAGCGTACACTATCGGAAACACAGAGTGCTACCGACACAGGGTACCTGTTTTTGACGGACTACTGCGATATTTCCTATTTCAGTCAGCCGTATGTTGGGCAAGAGCGTATTTTTACATGAGGAACTGATATGAACACGAATGACAACCTTAAAGTCACAGGCGCACTGCGTGTTGTTTTGACTGGCCCAGACGGTCAAGTTAAAGATGAACGCGACTTGAAAAACCTTGTGGTAAGCACCGGTTTGGCTTTCATTGCTAGCCGCATGAAAGAAGCAACCGCGACTGTGATGTCTCACATGTCTCTGGGTACCGGCACAACTGCTGCCGCGTTGGGCGACACAACCTTGGGTACGGAAATCTCTGGCTCACGCGTAACGCTCACTAGCACCAATGTTACTGCTAACCAAGTTACTTACATCGCATCTTTTGCTGCTGGTGTGGGCACTGGTGCTGTAACTGAATCTGGCATTTTTAACGCTGCCTCTAGCGGCACAATGCTCTGCCGTACAGTGTTCCCAGTTGTTAACAAGCAATCTGGTGACTCAATGACTGTTACTTGGACTGTTACAGTTAACTAAGTTGTAAGGGCTACTCATGACGACACCAGCAACAATCGTTACGCGAGTTACTGGCGATACGGCCAAGGGTAGCCCGTTGACTAACGCAGAGGTCGACGCAAACTTTATCAACCTTCGCGATAGAGTAGAGGAAGCCAAAGCGGAGACACTGACAGAAGCTGACGCCAACGCGTTGGTTCTTGCAATCGCTTTGGGGTAAAGCATGACCAGTTTCATTAACGCAAAAGCAACAAACGTAGGCACCGCTGATAACGTTGTCTACACAGTTCCGAGCGGCGTGAAAGCTATTCTGATCGGCTGCAACGTAGCCAATAAAACAGGCGGAATCCTGCCTATCAGTCTTATTTTGCGTAACTCTGGCGGCGACACATATATCGTCAAAGACAAGCGGATTGAGAACGGCGCAAACGAAGAACTGATGCGCGGAAATAAGTTGGTACTTTTGTCTGGGGATGCTATAGTTGCGACCAGTGGGCTAGACAACGGTTTTGATGTTGTCGCCTCAATTCTGACAGGAGTTGCATGATGGCTGGTTTCTACGAAGGCACCGATCTTGCCAACAAAACTTTTTACGGGTTTCGCCTTGACGCTGATAGCGGAAATCTGAACATTGAAATTATCAATGACGGTTCGCTTGTTGCTCTTCCGCAGGACAACATCATCGACAAGAACGACTACAAGCAGTGGGTGTGGACTCAAGATACCTTGCAGTTCCAATGGGGTAACAACGGTCATTTACAGGTGAAAATAGTATGACGCAATTAATCGACTTGGGTAAACTTCGTTTTAGCTTTGCTGGCGATTACAACAACTCTACTACGTACGAAATCAACGATATCGTCAAATACGGCGGTAACGTGTATGTTTATACATACGCAGTTCGTGCTTCCGGCCACCTGCCAACAGATACAGCCTATTGGGCGTTGATGGTAGAAGGCATCAAGTTCAAAGGCGTATACAGCAATGCTACTGCTTATAAAGTTGGCGACGGCGTTGCCCACGGCGGTAAAGTTTATATTGCTGTCCTTGACACTAACGGCAATACGCCACCCAATGTTACGTACTGGTCTCAGTTTGCTGACGGTATTCAGTACGAAGGCACTTACGCAAACGCTACACAATACCAAAAGAACGACGTTGTCTCTTATGGTAGCAGCGGCTATATTGCGCTCCAAGACACTAGCGGTAATCTTCCCACCAATACAACTTACTGGGCTAAGCTGATTGAAGGTGTTTCTGCTAGCGGCGCGTGGAATTCTACAACTGCTTATGTTCCTAATGATCTTGTTGCTTATGGCGCAAATCAATACAAAGCTATTGCGAACAATACAAACCAAGTCCCAATCAACGCAGCAGGTGCGCTCAACAGCAACTGGATTTTGCTCACTGAAAGCATTCGTTCACGCGGTGATTGGGTTACTGCCACTGAGTACTATATTAACGATGTAGTTCAGCGTGGTGGGGCTAGTTATATCTGTATTACTAGAAACGCGTCGACTGTTTTTGAAACCGACCTCGCGGCGAACAAATGGACTAAATTCAACAGCGGCATTCGTTGGAGAGGTCTTTGGACTGCAACAACATCTTACCTTAAAGATGATATTGTCAGAGACACGTTTGGTTCAGCATATATTGCTACGCAAGATCACACTTCTGCAAGTTCATTTTCTACAGACTCCGCAAAATGGACTTTGTTTGTAGTTGGCGGTGGCGATGTTTTACCCGGCTATGACGCAAATGATGTTGGCCGCGCTTTAACTTTGAAGTCTGACGGCGTTACCCTTGATTGGATCGGCGCAACAGAATCTGATAAAGTTTTTTATGTTGCCGCTCACGGAACAAACAGTGCCGGTTCTGGTAAAAATATTGCAACTCCATTTGCTAGTATTAAATACGCTTGCTCCCAAGCTCCGGCTGGTTCTACAATTTTTGTAAAAACCGGAACTTACTCTGAACAGCTACCAATTACAGTTCCAGCAAACGTTGCTATTGTTGGTGACAATCAGCGAACAACAATTGTGGAGCCCGCCCCCGGTTTAAGCTCGGATGGCGTTACTCCAAATAGTCAGCAGTCCATGTGGCTGTTGAGCA
>JACCDO011092224.1_pt1 | contig 13118 bp, 14 predicted proteins | sample 7446101 | NCBI WGS metagenome assembly JACCDO01 (sample SAMN15323440, study PRJNA562643) | freshwater metagenome | isolation source: river surface water | place: USA:Blue River Watershed | collected 2017-08-16
AAGTTGTTCTCTGTCCATTAATATGTTCTTTTGTCGCACTTTTTTGTTTATATATATAATGTGTTGTATCTTTCTCTACAGTAATTTTTGGATAATAGTTTTTTTTTCCTAAATAAAAACGTTTTAGAGTAAAAATTATGCTTTTATACAGTTTTTTTAATTCATCGTCATCCAAGTCTTCGATTAATCTATGTGGAGAAATTTTAGCATGATATAATATTTCTGATATTGCATAGTTTCCGATTCCAGAAAAAATATTTTGATAATTCATAAACAATTTCACGATGTTTTTCTTTTGATGTTTTTCTAAAACAGTTTTAAAGTCAGTAAAAGAAACGGAATCTTTCAGCAAATCTGGTCCTAATAGTGACAATTTTTTATTCAATTCTGCTTCAGTACCAAATTTAACAGTTCCGAATCTTCGCATATCTTCGAAAATTAATTTTTCTCCATTACTCAATTCTATTTCTAATACGATGTATTCTTTTTTTGGCATATATGTATTTTTTGTTTCCAAATTAGTTATTTTCCAAAATCCAGTTAATCCAAGTGTCGACATCATATATATTTTTTTCTCGCTTGATAATGTGAACCAAATAAATTTTCCTTTTGAATTTGCTTCTACAACATAATAATTAATATTTTTTGGAATTATAATTTTTTTTGAAAATGATGTCATGTTTTTTATTTTCACTTTGTGATTTTTAAAATAATTATTAAGTTCTTCTGCTATAAGCGCTACTTCTGGACCTTCTGGCATACGGTTAAATTAAACATATATATATATTAAAACATTATATAACATTATGGAGACATTAACAATTGAAAATACTGTTAAATTAATTAATGAAGCGATAAATAAAGCAACGGTTAAAGGAGGATTTAATGTAGATGAAGTATATAGTGTAAAAATTTTTATGAACCATATTCTTACATGTACAAATAATTGTGAATATGACAAAAAAATCATAGTTGGAAGTGATTCAATTGACTATGAAAAAAGTCTCATGGGTATTTTATTATTTCTTAATCAAGCGGTATTACGAGGGGCATTTAATTTAGAAGAAGCGTTTTCCATTAAATTAAGTCATAGTTTTCTCGAGAATAAACCTATTCTTCAAAAGAAGTAAAAATGATAAATAGTTAGTTTTCTTAAGAATAAACTATCTTTAAACAACCCTAAAAAAAATGATAAATAGTTAGTTTTCTTAAGAATAAACTATCTTTAATTAACACTAAAAAAAAATGATAAATAGTTAGTTTTCTTAAGAATAAACTATCTTTAAACGACCCTAAAAAAAATTGATAAATAGTTAGTATTTAAAATATATTTTAATAACATTTATTAAATGTTATTAAGTGATAAATATAGTCCTCGAAAAACAAAAGAGTATATTGTCAATGGATATCTATCTGAACTATTACAAACTATCGCAAAAGATTCATCAATTCCACATATTGTTATGTATGGCCCGCCAGGCTCTGGTAAAAAGACGCTTGCAAATGGTTTTTTGGAACAAATATTTGGTAAAGAAGTTAATAATATGAAAAGCACTATTTATAAAGTGAATGGTAGTGGAAATAAAACAGAAGATGTTGAAATTAGACATAGTCAAAATCATATAGTAATTGAACCAGATAATAATGGTCACGACAAATATATTATTCAAGATATAATTAAATCATATTTATCCGGCGGAACAATTAATTTTTCCAAGAGTAAGAAATTTAAAGTGGTATTTATTAACAACGTTGACTATTTATCATATAATGCACAAGCATCTTTGCGACGAACGATAGAGATTTATTCATCAACATGTCGTTTCATTATGGTATGCACAGCATTGTCAAAAATTATTGAACCATTAAAAAGTAGATGCTTCTGCTTTCGTATTCCAAATCCATTAAAAAGTGATTTGTTTAAATTAGTATTGACTGTTTCCGCTTATGAAAAAATAAATTTAACAATACCAGAAATAAAAGACATAGTAAATAAATCAAATCGTAATTTAAAGGAACTATATTGGTTATTAGAAATGAAGAAACAAAAATGCGATGGATTGTTATCTTCTGACATTATTATTTCCGAAATTGTAGTAGATATTTTTTCTGTTACAAAAGATAAAGAAGTTGACGTTATAGAAATTTTGAGCATCAATCGCGATAAAATATATAATTTGCTTATTACAAATATTACTTTAACGGAAATTATTACGATGATAACTAATAATATTTTAAATTATTTGAAGAATAATGAAATTGATAATAGGGATAAATATATTTACACGACAATATCATTGGCGACAAAGTATGAACATCGTGGTATTTATGGAAGAAAAGAGATAAATCATTTAGAGGGTTTTTTTGTGTCGCTTATTCAACAATATTATTTGATTAAGTTTGGAAAAAAAAATATTAAAGATTAAATATTAATGTTTAATATATTTGTAATGGAAAAAATTGTTGAATATATTCATGAACTCACAGTAGAAAATAATACATTAACACTCGATTTTAAATCGCCATATTTTCATTTACATCATTCTAATTCTCGAGATTTATTTATTTCTTTTCTCAAAGAAAATAAAATTAATTATTACATTGCAGATTATAAAGTGACGGTTGGAGAATATGATATGTTTAATTTATTAAAGGTGTTAAATTTACCAATTCAAAAATTTACAAATAGTGTTAAGACAATCGAATTTGTGAAAAAAGATATAAATGCTGTTACGCCATCAAAAGTACGTTTTTCAGATGTTGGATTTGATTTGACTATTATTAAATTACTCAAAAAAAATAAAAATATTTATTATTATGATACATGTATTCAAGTCAAAATGCCATTTGGTTATTATTGTACTATTGAAGAGAGATCTGGAATGCATAAACAAGGCATTTCTTTAAGAAATAAACGTGGAGTTATTGATCCAGAATATACTGGTACATTGATTGTAGCATTGGAATACGATGATGGAGTAGAAGAAATTGTATTACCTGCGAAAGTTGTGCAATTAATTCCACATAGAATGGAATATTTTGAAATGGAAGAAATAGAAGAGACGAAAGAAACAACAAGAGGCGATAGTGGTGGTCTTGGAAGTGGTCAATTTAAATAAAATATATTATTCAATATATTTTATGAAAAGAAAGCAATAAAAAATTGATATAAAAATATTTAATAGCGAATAAATTGTTAGATGATAAAATGAATACTAATATGTTTCCATATGATTATCAAATTAATGCATATAATTTGATTATTAATGAAAATAGAGTTACTTTAAAAATGCCATGTGGAACTGGTAAAACATTAGTAGCAATTTTATATGCAGAAACATCTAATATAATTATTATTTTTAGTCCATTAAAAGCATTTGCTCAGCAAAACATGGAAAAATTTAAAAGTTATTTAAATGATTATTATAATATTTTAGTTGATTCTGATGGTATCCGAGATATTGACAAAATTAAACATTACTTTAATAAATACAGAAAAATAATTATAAGCGCAACTTATAAAAGTGCAGATGTAATATGTGACTTATTGCCATATTTAGAAAATAAAAATGTATGTGTTGTAGTAGATGAATTTCACAATTTAACGAAAAATAATATGTTTGACTATGATAATGTTTTTTGTCAAGTTCTCGTATATAATTTTAGATACTTATTTTTATCAGCAACGCCAAAAACTTACGAGACATGTGCTAAAGAAATAATTGGTAAAATAGTTTGTGGATATGATTTTAGAGATGCAATAAATGACGAGTTGATATGTGATTATGATATTTATATACCAGATATTAGTATAAATGACAATAAATATAAAAAAACAGAAATTGAATTAAGCGAAAAAGCAATTTTTTTACTAAAAGGTATGAAAGTAACTGAGAGTATTAAATGCATTACATATATGAGGACACAAGAAGAATGTTGTTTGTTTAAAGATTTTTTAACAAAATCCAATGAGTATCAGTATGATAATTTAATAATTAAAATTATAGATTCAAGTGTGTCGCAAAAGAAAAGAAATGAAATAATAAAAGAATTTAATGAACATAATGGAGTATTTATATTATTATCGATACATATTCTCGACGAATGTATCGATTTAAAATTTTGTGATTCAGTATTTTTTTCATATGAATTTAAAAATACAACGATGATTATTCAAAGATTATGTCGTGCAAATAGAATAATAGAATTAAATCGCAACAAAAAAAGTAAAATATTTGTTTGGTATAATGAATATTATAAAATAGAATATTTAATAAAAATATTAAGAGAATTTGATAATGGCTTTGAAATTGAAAAAATACATATTATAAATCATAAATCAAAAAAAATTTCCAGATTATTGGATGAAAATTATATTAACGAGTATATGATTAATACAAAAAAAATTGTGTGTATAAAAAAAAATATTATTTGTGAAGAAGATTCTGACAAAAATAAAATAATTGAATTATTTAACAAAAACGTTAAAGGCAAAAAATATGTAAAAGACATTGCAATTAATCATTGTGGGGGAGAAGGCCATTGGTTGGAAAAATTAATGAATATTAAACCAAACTCAAAAAATGAACCAGATATAAATGGATATGAGATGAAAAAAGACTCGACAAAAATATCATTTGGTGATTGGTCTGGCGAGTATTTATTTTCAACGAATAGAGAAACCATAGATAAAATTAATAAAGGGGAAAAAATAATATTATCTAAAGAGCAATTTATAAAATATTTTGGAAATAAAAGTGTGAAAAAAAATAGATATTCATGGTCTGGCAAATGTGTTCCGAGATATGGTGAATGGAATAGTAATGGTCAAAAACTAATAATTGATGAAAATAAAAATATCGTTGCACTATATTCACATAGCAAAGATACACGTAAAAATGAAAAACAATGGAAAATGGAAGAGATTTGTATTGCTGTATGGAAAAAAACTAAAATGGAGAATCATGTAAATAGTAAATTTAATCAGAAAGGATTTTTTATTTGTAAAAAAAATAAAAATGGTGAATATAATAAAATATGTTTTGGGTTTCCTATAAATTACAAAATGTTTATAAATAAAATAATATCTGGAGATATTATTTTAGATAGCGGAATGTATCATGATGAAGATACGCCAAATCAACGCTTGTATTCACAATGGAGAGCACAGCGTAATTTTTGGAATGATCTTATTGTTGAAGAATTTTAATAATATATTTACCTAAATGATATGCAAATCTACATGCGACTGCATTACCGATTTGCATAATAATTTCTTTATTATTTCCTTTCAATACATAGTCTTCTGGAAATGATTGTATTTTTTTTAATTCAGTTACTGTTAATTTGCGAATTATATCATCATCATATTTTACAAGTGCATCATAACCATCTTTCCAATATCTTGCAGAAATGGTATATGACGGTTTATCAACATCCAAAAATTGTGCTCCAAAACCTTTTCCATTTAATTTACTTTTTTTTTTCCTTGCATAAATTCCTTTAATTGCTTTGTCAGATAAAAAAAATTTTCCATCAACATCATATGGTTCTTCTAAAATTGTTTTCACAGGAATTCTTTCGTCTTTAGTTAATATCGGTTTAATATCTTTTGGAATAATTTCAAGGTCTTTACGTATTCCAATTATAATTACTCTACGACGATTTTGTGGGACTTCAAAATCTGATGCATATAATTTATTTATTTTACAATTATAATTTTTTCCGAGTTTTTCAATAATAATATCGATAACTTTTGTACCTTTTTTTGTTTTCATTGATAAAATACCCATAACATTTTCCATAATAAATGCCTTTGGTTTAAAAAAATCAAGGTATTTGCAATATTCTATAAATAAAGAATTACGTGGATCGTTAATATCTCTTTTTCCAGCAATACTAAATCCTTGGCATGGTGGACCACCAACAATTACATCTATTCCCATATTTATGTCATATTTTTCTACTAAATCTTTTGGAGAAAGTTTAGTTAAGTCGGCACAAATTGCCAAATGGTCATGGTTACTTTTATAGCTTTCAATCGCTTTATCCCATATATCTATTCCAACTACAACATTCATTCCTGCAGAAATAATACCTGTTGACATTCCGCCACAACCACAAAATAAATCGATGACATTTAATTTATTCTTAGTTGTTTTTAATGACATTTTTTTAATTAATTGTGTTTTTTCTTTGTTCACCTTTTTTTTTTCATTTTTTTTCATAATTTTATAATTTAACATCATACATGTTTTTTTATTAAAAAATTAATATTTTGATAGATAATCATTTGCTATTTTAATGTAATTTTTTTTTTCTTTTAAAGTTTTTCTTTTCCAATGTGAAACAGATGAGGCAGTCGCATAATTTTTGGAAAACTCGCCAATATTGTTATTAATAAAATTGTAATAGAGTGCATCGAAAACTTCAAACCATTCATAATCATCTTTATTCAATTGTATTTTTTTGTATGTGTCATATTTTTTTTTATATGTACTCATTTTATCAATATAATTTGATGAACTAAAATATGGTCTCGTCGACATTATTTTTCCAGCACTATATTGCGACATTCCATATACATTTGGTTCCATAAATACATGATATGAATCTACAAACATTATCATAAACCAATCGTGTATTTTTTTTGGATGTATTTGTGTTAATAACATAAAATTTCCGATATACATTAATCTTTCTATGTGGTGAGCATATCCATAACGAATTGATTTTAATATAATATCATCGATAGGTTTTATGTCTGTTTTTGCTGTAAACCATATATTTGACAAATTATTTTTATGATTGAAGTGATTTAACGATATTAATTCTTTGTGCTTAAAAATATATACATATCGCATATATTCTCTCCAACCAAGAATTTGTCGAATAAATGCTTCGATTGTTTCAATTGAAATTTTGTTTTTTTTATAATAAGACAGTGCTTTTTCGATAACATATTTTGGTGTTAATAATCCAATATTTAATAATGGTGATAATAAACTATGATTGCCAACGACAATTTTCTCACTAACAGCATCTTGATACTTGCCAAAATCACTTAGTCTATTTTTTAGAAATACTTTGAAATGTAATTTTGCTTCAGAAAAATTTACTGGTAAATAAAAATCTGTCGAACCAATATTATTATTAAAATGTTTATTTACATATTTTATGGCATCGATGACATATATATCCTGATTGATTTTTATTTTCATATCTAAATCGTAGTCTTTCGGAAATGGATTTCTATTTTCAGTATCATATGTCCACTTACCACCAATCGGATTACCTTTCCCGTCAATTAAAATATTAAATCTCTTTCTCTGCCACTTATAAAAAGCAGTTTGATTCAATTTAATTCCATAATCTTTTAAATCTTTTGACGATGTAATAAAATTTGGACTATCATACATTGTTATTTTATTCGCATATTTTTTTAGAGATTTTGTGACACTAAAATCCATTGGATCATACATATTTATGTTCGCGTGTTTATTAAAAATAATATCAATATTTTCATCCTGATTAATATATTTAACGATACATTTATATTTTTCTGACAAATAATTGTAATAATATTTCATACTCGCTCTATGTAATATTAATTTTAATTTATGATATGGATACATTGTAAAGTAAACTGGATGCTCATATATATAAACGGTTGAATTGCTGTTTATTAAATTATTTTCTTCAAATAAATGTGTTGGTAAAATTAATATTGCGCTATTTGTCGACATATATTATAATATAATAATTTAATGTATTACACTAAAATAGTGTTATTTAAAAAAATGAATTAATAATTATTTACATTAAATGCTAAGAAGACAGTGATGAAGACAGTGGTGAAGACAGTGATGAAAACAACGATGAAGACAGTGGTGAAGACAGTGGTGAAGACAGTGATGAAGACAGTGATGAAGACAGTGATGAAGACAGTGATGAAGACAGTGATGAAAACAACGATGAAGACATTGATGAAGACAGTGATGAAGACAGTGATAAATACAGTCAAATATTATAAAAAATAGTTATCGCAATAAACAAAACTTAAAGTTAAATAAAAAATATACAATATATAATAATGTACATCATTTATGAAATAGAAAAAGATAATCCTGTTATAAAAATTTTGAAACATACTCATCTCAAAGATATGGCAGATATATTTTTGTTAAAACTTCTCTCAGAAAAAAAATATCCGATTATTGATATTCAATATAATTTAAATGATATTTGCGATGGGTCATTTTTCTTTAAAAATGGTGATTTATACGAATTAAGGTGCAAAGAAAGAAGTAATGGATGGCTTGGAACTACCATATATGATAAACTGATAAGTACTTATGTAATAGCAAAGATTGACAATCCAAAGCCAAAGGAGAAGAAAAATAAACCGTCGTATTGTGATGTCATCGATGAACTAAAGAATACATTTAACGCAAAAAAAAATGAAAAATAATTAATATCTTTATTTAAGGATATAATAAGATAAAAAACAAATAATGAGTGATAAAGTCTGGATTTTTAACAAAACATTGAGTAAATTAGATAATACTGCATATTTAAAGACGGATACAACAAAACCTATATTTTATGATAACCTTATTGCGAAAAATGAAGGGTGGTCTAAAGAACATGATATAGAAATTTTACACGATAAAGGTCTTTATACAGAAAATGTTCCGCTTATTAAAATCGAACCGAAAAATACGATAGATAAAAATAAAAATAGAAAAATTTATGAGAGTTGTAAGAAAAAATATGAAATTGTTAAAAATATTGACGATAGTTTCCATCAAAAAAATTATATTGAAAGATGTTTGTTTGAAACTGAAAATAATAAATTAAATGACGAATTGGCGTTATTAGAAGAGAACTTAGAAAATATGAAAGCAACAATAGACAAACTAACAATAGAAAATGAAAGTATGAAAATGAAAATTATAGAATTAGAAAAAAATATTGCACTAAATAATAAGTCTGTCGATGCTGTTCCTGTTGTTGAAACTAAATTATAATAAATTATTATCATAATTTAGACACATGTAAAACAATTACTTCTCTATTATTATTTTCTAAAATTACCATTTTTCGCATATGACTATTGTTTGTGCATTTTTTATCTGAACATGTTAAATCCATACATTTATCGATTATTTGCCATTCTTTATTCCATAATTTTCTGTAAGCAATTTCTTTTAAATTATCCATTTTATTACTTAAAATTAAATTTGTTTTTATATTTAAAATGAATGATATTTATTTGTGTATAAAAAGAAATACTGATTTCGGATGCAAAAAATTTAAATCTTTTCGAGAAGCAGACGATTATTATAAAATAAATTATCAAGAAAGACCGGAATCTTATATGATTCGTGTAAATAAATTAGTACCTCGATTTTTATTGGAATGGTGGATCGGTTATAAAATAAAAGACATTGGAAATAAATACTTAAAATAATATTATTATTATTAATAATATTAATGGAACCAGAAAGTATTGTAGAAAAAGTTCTTGGCGAAGATGGTTTATTGTTAAGTCTAATCACTAAACAAACAGAAAAAATGTGCATCATTGCTGTAAAGCAAAATTTTATGGCATTAGAATATGTTATTAATCAAACTAAAGAAATTTGTCTATTAGCATTAGAAATTAATGAAAATGCGATTAATTATGTTAAAGACGAAAATATGTTATATGAATTAATTAAGTTTAATAGTTATCTATTAGGATTGTTAAGAGAACAATCTGTTTCTTTGTGTGAAAAAATTGTTTTATTTGAACCACTTGCATTGCAATACGTAAATGAACAAACAGAAGAAATGTGTATTAATGCTATTGAAAAAAATATTGGAAGCGTTAAATATATAAATGATATTACAGAAAATATTGCGATGGCAATTTTAAAGAAAGATATTTATTATGCTAAATACATAAGAAATAGGACAGAAAAAATAAATAGATATATATTTGAAGAAAGAAGTTTGGCATATGGTGAAACTGCGAACTATTTAGATAGAGTAAATGCAGAAAATATGATTAAAATAGATATTGTTGTAATAAGTGGTCAACATATAGGAGAAGATATTATTTTAGAAGAAGAAGTTTATTTAAAAAATATTGTATGTCATGGTACTATTGTTTATCATTTAAATTTTCCACATCTCTGTAAAATGTTTATTGACAAAGAAAAACTTAAATTGACAATTCCTGTTGGTACAGAAGTAAGTATTCATGATATTAAATGTAAATTATTAAATGAATTAGTAATTCCTGCGAGTGGTCTAAAAGTAAAAAATAAAACATCGTTTGTATATGTATGTGACAAACAAAAAACACGTGTGTATTCTGATAATATACTTAAATTTATTTAATTTAATTATATTGCGAATCATTATATAATGACTTTATTGGCCGGAAAACTTATAAATTATTTAAATCATCGTATGTATTTAAAAGAAATAGATGAAATGACAAGAGTATTAAATTTAATTGAGGAGAAATTATTTTCAGAATATCCGATTTATTACAATATCTTTACTTATTATATTAGGCACGAATTAGATATAAATAGTAATAGTTTATCAGTAGATTTTTTACACAATGTTCATATATTAGATGATTTTTCTACTGAAGCAAAAGAATTAATTTTGTCATGTATTACAGAACATCACTCTTCAATTTCAGAATAAATTATACCAGTCTCATAGTCAACTATGTTATCATCGAATAAATCATTAATGTTTATTCCGAAATTAATGTTTTCTGCTGAAATTTCTTTTTTAAATTCTTCTTTTGTAAATATTTTTTTACAAAAAACATCTTCACGTTCTAATTTACTTTTTTTATGTTTAACAACACCATCGTATATCAATTTCTTGTCTAATGAACAAGAAATGTTACAATTCGAAAAATCAAATGGTTCTGTATAAACAGCGTTGAAATTATCTCTATCAGAAATTAATTTTTTATTTATTTCTAAACATTTATCAAGTGAGAGTGGTTCGAATAATTCATCGACATTTTTGTTAGTAATTTCTTCTTTTTTAACAACCATATCATTAATATCATCAGAAAAATTACAATATGATGCATTTTCGTCGGCAAATGGATCTACGTCTGATACAATGTTGTAGTTATTTTTAACATATTCTTTCATTTCTCCTTTAATTTTTTCGTCAAAATTGCTAATTTTTTCTACTTCAATTTCTTTTTTTCTTTCTTCAACACTTTTTAAGAACTCTTTATTCATAATCGGTTTTATTTCACATTTAAGAAGTTTTGGCTCTTCGTATACTTTTTTTTGTACACTAAAAGGATGATAATTATCATTATTATATGGCTTTATTAATGATTCGTCATTAACTTCATTTGTTAATTCCCACTCATATTTAAATATTGTCTTATTCGCAAAAATTTCATATTCTTCTGGTTTTATGAATTGTTTTCTTTCATTTAATAATTTTTTATAAAGCGTAATACAGTTGCCAGTTAAATTTTTATCGACAACTTCTATATCTCGTATTTCTTTGGTATGTAAATGATAATTTAAAATAAAATCATCGGGCGACCATTTATCCATCGATACATCAAATTTTGGTTTCTCTGAAATAAATGTTTGAAAATTTTCTTTTGAAGAATCAAAAGTTGTAGCCAGTTCAGTCGTTATATTAATGTAAATTTCTGCATATAATTTTGAACGATTTGATTTTTTATAATTGCGGATGTCGTAGTATAATAATGAACGAAATAATTTTACTGGTGTGAAATATGATATATTATTTTTTCCGATTTCTAAAATATTTAAATATGGTAGATTTAAAAGTGCAGATATATTTGTAATTTGGTTATTTTCGATAGTTAACATACGTAGTGTTTTTATTTGCGAGATATCTTCAACATTACTAAGTGCCGGACTATTTATTTTTAGACTTATTAGTTGTAATTCTCGTAAATATTTAAGAGAATAATTATTAATATTTGGTGTTTCAATTGTTAAATATTTAATCGGTAAATATTTTAATTCTCTATAAATAATGTCGCTTTCATATGTAACATATTCTTTCGACATGCTCGATTTTATTAAAGTTTTTTTACATTCATCTGTAGAGATTTGAATATATCTTTTACACCAATTAATATCTCTTGAATCTGATAATTTTACTGTTGGAAATATCTCGAATAATTTCTTTGCATACAAATTATAGAAGAATTCTGTTCTATCGGTGGTTCTTATTTTTTCATAAATTTCTTTATTCAATAACATTAATTTTTTATTTGTCGGAGTAAATGTATAAATGATATATGCGATAATGTCGTTCATAATAAATGAATCGTTATATTAAAAAAAAATTTTTTAAACACAAAAATAAAAAATTGAATTATTAAATGTTTAATCAGCGTAATATTGTCAAATACAATAACAATGGAAAACAGAATTGATGAAAAAGATATTATGTCGTTATTAATTAAAGCAATCGAACCAGATAACGATTATTGCAAAAGTATAAAAAAACAACAATCTTTACATCGTATATTTTGGAGAAAAGTTGACGGGAAAAAAATGTGTGTCTTCGAGTGGTCTTATTTACGAAGAACTAATGCTGATACATGGCTTTATTATGTCGGAAATAATCAAACAGGACTAAAGTGTGATAAATGTTTGGAAGAAAATGTTTACAATCCATATTTCAGTGCAAATCTACAACTTGGAACATATTATTGCATTTGTAGTCATTGTTTATCAAAATGTTGATTTTAATTTTCTTAAAATTAATATAAAAATAAAATCGTTAAAATCACTTAAATGGCTTCGGAAAAAATAAAACAGTTTTTTACTATTATGCATAAATATAACACATGTAAACAAAATATATTTTACGGAGAAGCGAGAAATAATTTAGAAATAATAAAAGCAACGACTTTATTAAATATTAGATCGCAATTATATGATAAGAAAAAGATTGTTGATGCTGATTACTTTGACATGCTTATTATATCACCGGTGTTATATCATAACAGATTAAAATTTTCTAAATTAGATAATTTATCATCCTCTTCACAAAGAATTATTATAAAAAATATTGATGTATTTGTATCTAATGAA
>JACCDO010283790.1_pt1 | contig 13117 bp, 11 predicted proteins | sample 7446101 | NCBI WGS metagenome assembly JACCDO01 (sample SAMN15323440, study PRJNA562643) | freshwater metagenome | isolation source: river surface water | place: USA:Blue River Watershed | collected 2017-08-16
CATCAGATACCCTATATGAAGGTGGTATGTTTGATGGGTCTATTATATTTTCAGATAAATATCCAATTGAACCACCAAAAGTTAAATTCAATAATATTATTCATCCTAATATTCATCGGACTGGTGAGGTATGTATTTCTATTTTACATCAGGGTAGAGATGTTTATGGATATGAAAAAGATTATGAAAGATGGAATCCTAGTCATGGTGTTGATAGCATTATGATGAGTATTATTAGTATGCTATCGGAACCTAACTTTGAATCACCTGCTAATATAGATTATTCAAAATTGTGGAAAGATGAGCCAGATGAATATAAAAAATTAGTATATAAATTGGTTGCAAAAACTCAAATATAATTTGTTTAAAATCATAATATTATAATAATTAATAATGTATATATTTTTGCCTGTTAAGGTATATGATAAGAGTTCAAATGTGCCATTTAGTGTAGATATAAATAATGATACTTTAGTAATTAATACAACTAATAATGTTAAAGTTCATGAAATTATATTATGTAATTTTTCATATGGAATAACTACTATTCCAGTATCATTTCCTTTAACTTTTCTAATAGTTAAAAATGAACTAATTTGTGACCAGTTTTATATATTTAAAGTGTTATCAACTAATAATGAGTTTGATTTTTTGAATGTAATGATTAATGAAGTTAATAAAAAATTTAATAAAAAATATACACTTTATAAAAATATGAATTTTATGAATTTAATTAATTTATTAAAATTACATAGTAATAATGATAATAATGACAGTAATGATATAAATAAAATATATTATAGAGTTTGTAGATACTTAAATTTTTGTTTAGCAACTATTGCTGATGGGAATATATCTAATATAGCTGATACCAGTAAGATATTACAAATAATTAATTTAATAAAACAGATTAAAATGAGTTTTTATGGTAATACAACAAATATTGAGGAACATATAGAGTTTATAAATAATCCTAATTTAATTAAAAAAAAGAGATATTATTTTTACGAAAATAATAATAAAATAATAAAAATATATATTAAAAGCGATGGGTGTGATAATATTAATAAAACTGATTTGAAACCTTATCCAAATAAATATAATAAATTAATAACTATTAAAAATCTTTTAAATACACTAATAATTAATCATTTTGAAAAATTATTTGATATATCATGTAGAGTATTATATAAGAAAAAACAAAATATTATAATTCAAGTTAATAGTCATATATTTGATAATCAAAATTATATTGAATTAGAAATAGCTAATGGTAATTATGATAAATTACATGAATTATCATTTGACAAATATAAATTAATCATTGATAATAATAATAATTTAAACAGTCAAAATATAATAAATAGTTTATTAGAAACAAATATTTTTCCTATTAATTATGATAAAAGGACATTAAATGATAATTTTATCAAAATATTATATTTATTAATTAAAAATGAAGAATACATTCAACATATTAATCATAAATTGAAATCTATTTTTATTTATATTTTGAAGATATATAAATGTCTATCAAATGATGATTTTTCTATTATTAATAATTCAAGAATTTATAATGAAACATTAATATATCAAATTATAAAATCATTACTATTTAATAATCATATTTTATTAAATGATGTTAAATTTTTATCAAATATAAAACAAAAATTCATTAATAATATTATTATTATTCAAATATTAACAAACCTATCATGGAAAACTATTTCAAAACAATTAAGTTTGTTTAAATATTTAATATCTAATAGAACTAATTGTAAGGATTTAATAATAGTTGATGGAAAGTTAAATAAAACATATACAAATAATATGGATAATAGATTAAAAAAAATTATAGTCGACCCATTACAAATGTTCAATTATTTAAAAAAAGAAGAAGATTTTTATAAATGGATGTTTAATTTTAAAGAATTGATACCGCGGATTTTTTATAATATGATAACATTAGAAGGAACAGATTATAAAAAACTTGCTAAAATATTATTTAATTATTCTAGAATTAAAAATCAAAATATGGAAGATGAAAATTATAAAAAATTATTGTATGTTTTAAAAATTGATAGCAAGTTAGTTTTATTTAATGATAGAATTAATATTAAATTCAAAGATATTTTTAAAAATATAAATATTAATTTAGGATTTATGGCAAGGGATATTGTTAATGAGGAAATTATATCTATTACTATATCAGAAGATATTACTGATAATAATCACATTACTAGTAATATTAATATTGATACTATTCATAAACTTAAAAGAAAGTATTATAAATACAAAGGTAAATATCTTGAAATGAAATTAAGTGAAACTATAAATGAGAATATTTAATACCATACAAAATTGATTGGGATATATATACACAATTAACTTTCTAATATATAAGACAAAGTCTTATATATTAGAAAAATTGAAATAATAAATAAATTAATACTATTTATATAATATACTATGGAGACTGTCAATGATATACTCAATAACTTTACTAACTTTTTTAATTCTAATAATGTTCCTTTTGTTATTGGAGGTGGGTATGGTGTTAAAATGTTGTGTGATATATATTCAATTTGTGTTGATATTGATGTTAATAATTTAGATATTTTTTATCTATCTAATACACCTATTACTACTAGCTATATTAGTAGCTACCGTCGCACTACCGACCCACGAACCACGACCGTTTATACTACTGAAGCAGGATTTAATATTAATCTAACTATGATTCGTAGTAATTATATTAATTTCATTCAATATGATAATATGAAAATTATGCATCCAAAGAAATTGATTACATATTATAATGATGAATTTGATATGAATGAAACGATGCGATTTAAGTATCTTATTCTAGATAGTATTATTGAAAATATTAATATTGGTCCTGTTTATTGTGTTACTAAATTCAATCAAATTGAAATTGAAAATAAACAAAGGACTACATATAATACAACACCACTGGCTCGTCGTCTGTGTGTAATTCAAGAACAAATTACTGAATAATTCATTTAATAATAGTTCATATAATTTAGAGCAAATTCAATATTATAATCTATATTTATTACACTTTTTTTAATTTCTATATGCCTAATCTAAAACAAACATATATTAATTTATTATTAAGGTATGATACCATTATATAAAAATTGAAAAATAATATATAAATAATTGTTAATAATAATAGTATGCCAAAATATATATGTCGCTTCTGTAATAAATTTTTTAGTCTAACTAATAATTATTATTGTCATTTACATACGCATCTAATTACTAATAATAGTGAATTAGAATTAGAATTAGAAGAATTAGAATTAGTTGATTTTTATTATACACGGCGTAAAAATAATAAAGTTAAATCATATTATAAAATGAAGGAGGCTAGAAAAGACGCAATTATTGAATATAAACATAAATGTAATATATGTGATTTTAAATGTCAAGCTATTTCAAATATAAAAACACATTTAATTGGAAAACATACTGTAACACAATTATTGGAAAATGGATATGAAAAAGAATATATTGATACATTAATTGAGGATAAACAAAAACGCAAGGATTATCAAAAAATATACCAACTAAATTCTAAAAAAAAATGTTCTCGTATTCCAATCCCTATTTTATATCCTGTTCCACAGTTAATTCCATTGGTTTATTTCATTCCATTAATTAAGATGGATTAAATTGATATGTAATGTTTTATTATTTTCTTTAAATACTAACATTGTATTTTTACAAATTTGAATTTTTTGAGTATCTCTTAATTTATGTGGAAATGATTGATAATGTTTAATTCTATTAATTAAATTTATTAATGTTTTTTGAGTAATATAAATATTATTTTTCTTTAATACAGTTGTCCAATAGATAGGATCAAGTGGAACATCATTTATATTATTATATTTCACATTATTAATATCTTTTGAAATCAACTTGTCTAATAATAAAGTCATTTGAGACATTTTATTTGATAGATTAATTAGACCATCAAATATTAATGGGTTCCATTGATTGAGAGCAGGTCTAACAATGTCTCTAATTTTACCACGTTGAGACCATTTTGGAGTGCTATCTTGTAAAAATGGAATGTTATTATTAATTGCAAATTGGTAGATATCAGCTTTTGGAATATTAATTAACGGGCGTAGAAAACAAATGTTTTTATCCTTATAAGATTGATTTGATAAAGGTGTCATTCCAAGAAGGTTTTCATAATGAGATTGACTAGCTGTATTAGTAAAAATATTTTCAATGGTATCATCTTTATTATGACCCAAAACTATAAATTGAGACAAGTTAATATAGCTATTAAATCTTACATCTTTTGTATAGCTTTCATACAAATCTCTTAATTCATATTCCATACATTTAGGACGATTAATCTCATCTATTCTTCTAATGTATAGTGGTATATTTAGGATTGTATTACACCACCAAATTAATAATTCTTCTTCTTTTTCACATTCTTCACGATTATAATAATCAATATGAACTGCGCTTAATTTAATATTTGGAATTTTTTTTAATAAATAACTACAAACCATACTATCAACTCCACCACTAAGACTAACTATAATCTCTGATTTAATCTCCTTATTAATTAAATTATTATTTGATATAAAATCATTCATAATATAGTATAAATTAGCAGGTTCTGTTTCTTGTGAATTAATATTCATTTTATCTAATATTTCATCATGAATAAATACAATATCAGAATTAATATAAGTTGTTAAATTAGTTTCTTTAGTGCATTTAATATATCTTTCATATGTTGCTGTTAAAAATTTTCTAATAAATTGATTATCTTTATTTAATGATAACCGTTTCCATGTTTCATTTAATACAAATTTGACGTGAGATAATTTATGAGTATGACGGATAGGCATCAATTGGAACATAAATTCAAAATCAGTTAGATCATCTTTAAATTTATTATAATTAATATAACAATCATTAAGAAAATTTTCAGGTTCTTCATAATTATATTTATTTTGAATAGTTAGATGTCGATTAATGTGCTTCAATAATTGGTCAAATAATATACAATAAGAAGTCCAATCAGTTTTATTAGTAATATTATAATTATTATTAATATAATCAATAAATGTATCAGTTATATATTTATCATCATCAGATGATGCATTAAACCATAAATTAGAATTATTTTCCCAAAATGTATATATTTTATCCATTAAATATTATGAAATAAATACTATAATATATTATTTCATTTTTTTTGAAATAATATATTATATTATAATGAAACTAACTATATTATTAAGTTTAGTTGCGACTATTTTAACTGTTATAAATACACTAATAGTTGTTGGTAAAAGTCATATTGATAAAAATGTGAGTAGTTTTAATGAACTTATTATATTTAGTTCATTAATAATTGCAATTATTTGGTCTATATATGGATATATTGATAATAATTTTTATATTTTTATAGGTCATTTTATAGTAATAATATGTGTTCTTTATTTGTTATTCCTCTATTATTATTATAAATAATTATAATAAATAATGTATATAATATTATATGAATAAAATAATCAATAATAAATATTTTGAAAGGAAACATATAGAAAAATTTGTAGAATCTGATTATGATGTTGACCCAAATAATCCAAATATTATTGTTAATTATACAGGTCCAGGTGGAGATATTACTATACCATCACAAATAAATGGTTATAATATTACAGTTATTGGAGATAGTGCATTTAAATATAAAACCACTATTATGTCGGTTACTTTTAATAATGATAGCAAAATTATTTCAATCGGATTGAATGCATTTTATGAGTGTTCTAGTTTAACTAATATTACATTCCCAGATAGTCTTACTAGCATTGGACTGTATGCATTTACTGGTTGTAGTGATTTAACAAGTATAAATATACCTAAAAATTTACAATTAATGAGGTCAAACTCATTTTTAGATTGTAGTAAATTAACAGAATTTAATATTAATGATAATCAAAATTATAGTTTAATAGATGGAGTTTTATTTAATAAAAATCAAACTATATTAATTGCATATCCAGCAGGTAAATCAAATACTGAATATAATATACCAAACACAGTTATTAATATAGGCCATCATTCATTTTATGGAAGTTCAAATTTATCTAATATTACTATGTTAAATGGTGTTACTAGTATAGGGGTTAATGCATTTTCTGGTTGCACTAATTTAACTAGTATTACATTCCCAGATAGTCTTACCGATATCTATACGAACCCATTTTATGACACTGGTTTAACTAGTATTACTATACCAAAAAATTTGAAATTGATGAGTAGAAATATGTTTTCTGGTTGTAGTAAATTAATTGAATTTAACAATAATGGCAATCAAAATTATAGTTTAATAGATGGAGTATTATTTAATAATACTCAAACTCAATTAATTGCATATCCTGCAGGTAAACCAAATACTAAATATAATATACCAAACACAGTTACTACTATACGTAATAGTGCATTTTATAGGTCTGCTAATTTAACTAGTATTATTATACAAAATAGTGTTACTACCATAGAAGTTGGATCATTTGAAAGGTGTAGTGGTTTAACTAGTATCACTATACCAGATAGTGTCACTACTATAGGAAACTTTGTATTTAATTATTGTAAAAAATTAAGTAGTATTACTATATCAAATAGTGTTATTAATATTGGTGCCTATGCATTTAATAGTTGCACAAAATTAAGTAGTATTACTATACCAAATAGTGTTGCAACTATTAGTGAAGGTTTATTTAGTAATTGCAGTAGTTTAACTAATATTACTATTCCAGATAGTGTTAATATTATAGGCGGGTATGTTTTTTATGATTGCATTAGTTTAACTAATGTTACTATTCCAAATAGTATTACTACAATTAGTGAAGCTGGATTTTATGGTTGGATTGGTTTAACTAGTATTAATATACCAAATAGTATTACTAATATTGCCCCGTATACATTTTATGGTTGCACTAATTTAAGTAATATTACTATACCAAACAGTGTTACGAGTATAGATTATTGTACATTTCTTGGTTGTTCTAAGTTAAATAATATTATTATACCAAACAGTGTTACTACTATAGGTTCTGGTGCTTTTTATAATTGCACACAATTAAAGAGTATTTCTATACCAAATAGTATTACTACTATTAGTAGAGGTACATTTTATGGTTGCACTAAGTTAAATAATATTATTATACCAAATAGTGTTACTAATATAGAATTATATGCATTTTTTGGCTGTTCTAGTTTAAATAATATTACTTTTACTGGTACTTTTCCAAATATTGGAAAAGAGGCATTTAATGATATCAAAGAAAATGTTATTATTTATCATCATTCATGGTCTGCAGAAGATAGAAGCAAATTTAAATCTAATAAAAGAATTATATTTATAGATTTAGATCTTCTAAACATTATAAAATCGACTATATTATTAATTAATAATATAACACTAATAATAATTTTTTTAATGTCTCTTCATTAAAAAGGTAATCATAACACAATTATTAGTTGTTTGAGTTCTCATTATTTAAAAATATAAATTCATCATCTAACAATGCAATATCTATATCATCTAATTGCTCTGTATTATTTAACATTAACTGATTTCTTGTTATTATACTTGGATTATTTTGAATTGTATTTATAAAATATAATTGTCTATTTAATTGACTAATTTCACGTCTTAATTCACTTAATTCAATTTCTTCTTTACTTGGTTTAGGTGGTTTAATGTATGTAATTAAATAATAAGTCCCATAAATTGAATTTTTTATAATCCACCAAGAAATATTAGCAGATATGTCAAGCGATATATTTATTAGGGTATATAATACCATCTTTTATCTAAGATATATTAGAAATATTTTATAAATAATCCAGAAACTAACATAAAATAACACAAATATTAATTTATATTATTTTAAGTGAAAAAAATATAATAATTTAAATTCTAGATTAATATAATGAGTATTCAGGGCCAAAAGTCTGATAATATTCAAGATATTAAGTATATTGAAAGTATATCTTTTGAAGATAGGAAAAAACGTTCTAATTCATTATTATCCAAATATCCAGATAAAATTCCTGTAATTTTAGAAAAAAGTAAAAAGGATAAATATTTACCTAAAATTGATAAAAGTAAATTATTAGTAGCACATGATATGACAGTTGCTACAGTTCTGCAATTATTAAAAAAAAATATAAAGACAGATGAAAAAACTGCTATTTATATTATGGTTTCAAATAAAAATATTATGTTATCAGGTTCGCAATCAATAACCGACATATATAACAATCATAAAAATGATGATGGCTTTTTGTATTTAGAATATTGTACAGAAAATGTATTTGGTTAATATTTTTTAGTCGCCATTTAAACAATCAAATATGATATTGATTTTGAATTGCACAGTAAATATATATAATAATATTATATATATTATTATATATATGTTTAATAATATGTATAATTTAAAAGAAGCTTTTTATCAAAGTACTACAGGTATTCCTGTTGGAACTGTATTTACTAATATACGAGTTACTGACAGAGATGGTAAATCGAAAGCAATTAGTTTTATAGTAAATAATACTGGTTTAACAGCAACCAATTTTGTAAATGTTGATTGGTGGGTATATAATAGTAATGGCATTAATACATACACTATTGATTTAACTTATTTTCCTACAATACCAATTGTTTATAATGGAACAACATACAATTTACCAATAACTAGACTGGGTAATGGTACTATTAATATGTTTTCAAGTTATACACTAACCATGCTTAATTTTACATTATCAAATACGATTACTGATATTAATACGAGAGCATTTTATCAAGTTAGTAGATTTGGATTAAATATAACATTATCAAACTCATTAATAACAATTGGTTCAAATGCATTTTATAACAATAGTGGATTTACATCAATAACAATACCATCAAGTGTTACTTATATTGGAGATTCAGCATTTGCTGGAAATATTATGAGTGTAATATTTAATGGTTCAACATTACCTAATGTAGGTGTAAATACATTTAATTCTTCAATAAAAGGTTATTTCACAGCGGAAGCATGTCCAGGTGTTACAGGTTCTATATGGAATGGTTTAATAGTTAATTGTGACACATCAACACAAACTACTACAACTACAACCACTACACCAACCACAACTACAACCACTACACCTACTACAACTACCACTACACCAACCACAACTACAACCACTACGCCAACTACAACTACAACCACTACACCTACAACAACTACAACCACAACACCAACCACAACTACTACCACAACACCTACCACAACTACTACCACAACACCAACCACCACTACTACCACTACACCAACTACAACTACTACCACAACACCAACCACCACAACTACCACTACACCTACTACAACTACAACAACAACACCTACTACAACTACAACCACTACACCTACAACAACTACCACTACACCAACTACAACTACCACAACACCTACAACAACTACAACCACTACACCTACTACAACTACCACCACAACACCTACAACTACCACCACAACACCTACTACAACTACAACAACAACACCTACTACAACTACAACCACTACACCTACTACAACTACCACTACACCTACTACAACTACCACTACACCAACTACAACTACTACCACACCAACCACAACTACAACAACAAGTACTACCACTACACCTACTACAACTACCACTACACCAACTACAACTACTACCACTACACCAACCACAACTACCACTACACCAACCACATCAACCACTACACCAACTACAAATACAATACCATTAAATATATCATATGTTGAAGGTATTGTATTAACATCAGAAAAAGAAGTTACAGTTGATGTTAAAGTATTGCAAACAATTAATACAAACATTGAAACAGCTGTTAAAAATATAATGATACAATTATATCCGACATATACATATACATATAATCAAGTAGGAGATAAATTATATGTAGATGTAGATGTAGAAAATACAAAACCATCACAAGAAACTTTTATATCTGGTGTATCAGAGATTATATTTAGATTTACAATTAAAAATGATACAGCTATTAATAGTTTATTAAAAATAGACATGTCAATATTCAAAAATATTACTAATAAATATTATATTTTAAATATAATTCTTATTCTAATTACAATTATATTATTAATAGGCTCTATTATTTATAAAATACATAAATAAAATAGAAATATCATTGTGAAAATAATTATTAATTAAATATAATATAAGCAAATAGTATTTAATCATTCATTGAATAATGCTGATAAAAAATAAAATTTTTATTTTTTATTAAAATTATAATATATATTATATGACAGAATATACTGAAGGATATATTAGATATCAATTAAATGCTAATAATACTGCAGATGTATTAGGCTTATCTACAGATAATACTAATAAAAATATTATAATAAAAGATAAAATTAGTAAGGATGGTATAGAATATATAGTTTTAACAATTAATAATGAAGCATTTAAAGATACATCTATTGAAAGTGTAACTATACCAAACAGTATTAAAATTATAGGAGATCGTGCATTCATTGATATAAAATCATTAACTAGTATTAATTTAAATGAAGAGAGTAATTTAGAAAATATAGGAAATAGTGCATTTTATGGAACATCAATTAAAAATATTATTATACCTAAAAATGTTAAAATAATACAAGCTGGTGCTTTTAATAATATTAACAAATTAAAAAGTGTTATTTTTAAGGGTGATAAACCAAATATAGAATTGTATACATTCTCAGAAACAGTAGATATATTTTCTAATCCACCATTAGGATATGTTGATGAAAAAAAATATCCTGCATGGAAAGGAATAAATTATATTGATGATTTAGTTATAAATAAATTTTTACATATTGTAAAAATTATACCACTTTTATTAATTATATTATTGCTAGCAAATTTTTATTTATATATAAAATCCTCTAATATGATTATGAATATTATTGTTGGATTAGTAGTTGGTGCAATTATTGGTATGGGACTTTTATCAAAACAAATTCATTATATTATATTATTATTAATGTGTCCTTTTTTATTATCTATTTATAATATATTTAATAATAAATTTAGTATATATATAAGAGTTCCATTAGCTGGTGCATTATTATTTTTATATAAATATAAATTTTCTAAAATGGTGTGAACATACTGCTATCCAAAAATATTATTATTTTTTTATTAAATAATTATATTAAAAATCTATATCATATTATATGACAACAACAGTTGGTGATTTAAAATACCAATTAGATAATATAAATTTAACAGCTACAATATTAGGTTTAGTGGATGAAAGAAACACAGAAGTAATCATACCAAAAGAAATTAAAATAATAACAACTACAACAACTACAACATATAGAGTTACAGCAATAGGTGAGTATGCATTTAATAATGATAAACCGGGAGCTCCTATAAAATTTAAAAAAGTTACATTTGAAACAAATAGTCAATTAGAAACAATAGGTGATAAGGCATTTGCTTATACATTAATAAATAGTGTAGTTATACCAAAGACTGTTAAAACAATAGGATATAAGGCATTTCAGTATAGTAAATTAAAAAGCCTAACATTTGAAGATAACAGTCAGTTAGAAACAATAGGTGACAATGCATTTCAGGAAATATCAATGGATAGAATAGTTATACCAAAGACAGTTAAAATAATAGGGGAAAGTGCATTTAAAGAATGTCATTCATTAAAACGCGTAATATTTGAAGGAGATAAACCAACAATTGGGCGTGGTGCATTTGCTGATATTAGTCATGTTATTCCTGCATTAGGTATAGTTGATGAAAATACATATCCTAACTGGAAAGGAGTAGATAAGATTGATATTTTATATATAAATAAGAAGATATATACTGATAAAATTTTTTTTAGAATATTACCATTAATACCATTATTAATATTATTATTATTGAATGGTTATTATTTTATAATAACCCATAACTTATTAACAAATATGCTATTAATACTACCACTTACATTATTAATAATAGTATTAGTTCCATTAGGTTTAATATTAAAGAATGAATATATGTATGGAATGGGAGGATTAATACCTACATTAATATTATCAGTATCATTTATAATAGGAACATTTATTAAGTCAAAATGGTCATTATTATATAGATTACCAATGGCATTATTATTATTAACATCAATTATTACAGGATGGTTTGGAGTAGTATTATGAAAATAATGATTAATTAAATATAATATGATATAAAATCTATATCATATTATATGACAACAACAGTAGGTGATTTAAAATACCAATTAAATGATACAAATTTTACAGCAACAGTATTAGGTTTAGTAGATGTAAATACAACCGAAGTACTCATACCAAAAGAAATTATAATAACAACAACAACATATATAGTTACAGCAATAGGCGATAAAGCATTTAATAATACTAATAAAAATATAAAATTAAAAAAAGTTACATTTGATGTAGACAGTGAATTAGAAACAATAGGCGAGGATGCATTTTTTGTTTCATTAATAGAGAGTATAGTGATACCAAAAACTGTTAAAACAATAGGAATGAATGCATTTGCAATTTCTGAATTAAAGAGTGTAATATTTGAATCTAATAGTCAGTTAGAAACAATAGATGAGAGAGCATTTAAGTCTATATCAATAGATAGTATAGTGATACCAAAAACTGTTAATACAATTGGAGCTGAAGCGTTTGCGGGCATTAGCTCGTTGAAAAAAGTAACATTTGAAGGAGATAAACCTGATATTGGTACGCATGCTTTTTATAATATTAGTCATATTATTCCAGCATTAGGTCAAGTTGATGAAAAAACATATCCTAACTGGGAAAGAGTTAATAAGATAGATGATTTATATATAAATAAGATGTATTATAATAAAGTTTTATTAAGAATATTACCATTAGTGCCATTACTAATATTGTTACTAGTAAATGGTTATTATTTTATAATATCCCATAGTTTATTAACAAATATGCTAGTGATAATGCCACTAACATTATTAATA
>JACCDO011883206.1_pt1 | contig 13114 bp, 10 predicted proteins | sample 7446101 | NCBI WGS metagenome assembly JACCDO01 (sample SAMN15323440, study PRJNA562643) | freshwater metagenome | isolation source: river surface water | place: USA:Blue River Watershed | collected 2017-08-16
CACGACTCAATGCGCCGCCCTCGGCCAACGCGATGGACCGTCGCGCTGCCGCCGCAAAACGTGCACAGCTCCATTCGGCAATAATTACCTCAGACTCGGCTCCCAGCCGCGCCCTAAGCTCCTGGTCACCGGCGACCCGCTCCAATAACCGCGCTAGTGCTGCAGAATCGAATGGTTCAAAAGTGTAGCCGTTTCTGCCTTCCTGCACTAAGTCCTGTGCGCACCCGGCGACGCGGGATACCAGCACTGGCACGCCACAAGCCATCGCTTCATTGACGACCAACCCCCATTCCTCTTCCCGGCTGGGCAACACAAAACAGTCAGCCAATCCGTAGAACGCCGGGAGAATATCGGCCTGTTTGAAACCATAGAAGTAAACATCGGCGGCAGCGGGATCACTTGCTTCTCTGTCTGCGCTGACACGGCAGACAGTCAGATTGAGCGCAAAGCACTGCTCACGTAAATTTCGCTCCAGTTTACCCGCCCCTACGAAAACGAGTTTGGGACAATTTGAACCCAAACGCCGATGCACGAGTTGGTAGGCTGCGACCAGCGTTTCGAGATTTTTTTTCTCCACCATCCGACCTACGTTTAAAAAATAACGCTGGGGCAACCCGAGTTCTTTACGCGTCTTTTCACTTTCACCTGCAACTCGCACTCGACGTGCCCTTTCAGCAAAGTGTTGGTTATCCACAACATCATATCCGGTGACGATTAATTCAGAAGCCAAGCCCATCTTGGTAAAATATTCTTTTTGAGGGGTTCCAGCCACCAAGGCGGCGTCAAACCGCCGGACGATAGTCTTTTTCAGATGCAGCCATATGCCACTCGCCTTGGCCGTCAACTCATGCGAGTCATTCATCATAATTACCCGAGCACCAGCCGTTTCTGCTGCTAGCAATACAGCAAATGAACTCGGAGGCCAGTAACTAGGGACAAATACAGTCTCGACCCGCTCACGACGAAACAATCGCAATGCCGCCCAGTAAATAGCCAATGCCGAAGCCTTCTCGGCATTTTGCCCAGACAACAAAGTCCACAAGTTATCGTCGTCTCGGATCTCGCGGCTCCAGCCGTAAGTTGCCGTCTGACTAGAAATCTCCACCCCCATCACTGGACGACTACCCATCAGTTCACGCAGTGCCCGCAAACGCGCCAAATGATATGGCCCATACTGTGCCCAAACCACAGCCACAGGCCCATTCCCCTCTTGGCTCGGCACTGCGACATTGTCCTCACGCTTGGTAAAAGTGTTAATAGCATCAGTAAAAGTATCCACCATGCCCTCAAACGTATAATTTTGTGCGATATACGCCGAAATAGCTTCACGACGCACAGGCCACGGTGAGTCAGGCCGCATGAAATCCACCATTTTGTCGGCCAAATCTTTTAGATCGTCGGTTTTGAAAAATGCAGCAGTCTGATTCTCAAGACAGGCCTCAATCTCTGGCGAATGGGGCTCATCCTTGGATACCAGCATCGGCACGCCATGAGCCATGGCTTGAATAGCCGACAAACCTACATACCCAGGAGATACCGCGATCATGGAGCGCGTATAATAAAGACGTAATAGCTCAGTGTCATTAACATGGCCGGGCATTTCTACCCTCTTCTGCAACCCCAGCTCCGCCACTCGCTCACGCAAACTAGGCAATAAGTCCCCATCACCGACCAACAACAATTTAGCATCGTGAGGCAGCCTTGGTAATGCACGAGCAAAGCCCTCCAAAAGAACATTTACCTTTTTCGCCGCAATCATGCGGCCCACATAAATCACACATGGGGCAACAACTGGAGCTTCGGTCGCGCTACATTCTTCGCGATTTAGGCAACTATTGGATGCCGCCCAAACCGGGTAATTTGAAACGTTAACCTTGAGCTCATACATTTGACTGCGCGTATAGCAGATAAAGCCATCACTAAGCTTAAGCATCAATAATCTTAATACACGCATTAAAAACTGAGGCTTAGCCTGTCCCCATAGATGCCCCCACAGGATAGTGCGCTTCTTTAAAATACTACGCCTTAGCAAGATCAGCCAACTGCTAATTATACGAGGATTGAACTCCAATATCAACACATCAACCAGATCCGACCGTCTTACTATACCAGATTGAAATAAAAGCGAATCAAATAGAAATACATTTTTAACATGTAATCGCCAGCTATACACAGCAGTATTTAGCTTAAGCGTCCTGGAAAATGTTTTGCTTCCGCACCACAACTCAAAATTTCCAAAACGCTCATTAAGCAACTGAAATAACTTAAGCCTGTAATCAGGCAAGCATGTCTGAATAAGAGCTATACGCATTATACAAAAATCAGTATTACAATTATAATATCAATTAGCACACCCACTCTACATAATCTATTTATTGAATTCACTTTTAATTAATCTATAATAGTTAGAATTAATTCCGATTGTAAGACCGATAAACATTGCCGATATTCTATCATTTATTGGGTTTGATGTAAAACATTGCGACAAGTAAAGAACGAGTGAAGCAAACGAAAATATAGCAATTTGCAGGCACAACTGGTCAGATGAATTCTTTAACAAGTTTAAACCCTTAATAGCACTAATAATTGGATACAATAATACATATATTTGCCAAATTAGTGCAACAAGTCCGCCAAAGAATAATGCATAAGTAAATGGAGAATGCCCCGGCACCCATGTTGGAGCCCAAAACGTATTGAGCATATTCACCGAAACAGACTCCACCTCCGCCGCGTATTTATATTCCCATTCATATATGTTCCCGTATCCCATGCCAAATACCACGTTAATTGCGTCACCCTTAACGCTATTCCATATTCCCTCTGCTTCAGCAATTCTAGTAATGAAATTAATGTCATTTCCGTAAACAGTAAGCACGCGAGAGGCATATAGGCGATCAATCCAGCTATCAAATACATCTGGCCTGAATATATAGGCCACTATCCCCGCCAGAATCACAGAGACAGGAATCGCCAATGTAGCAAATCTTCTAATTCGAATAAATTCATAATGAGTTTTAATATTATTAAATTTTATAACCAAATATACTATTAATATAAAAAGAGAAACAAAAGTTATAACATACGATCTAGTGATAGACAGTAGTATTGTAACCATAGATAATACTGATATAGTTATAGAGTAAATACTAAGTTTCTTGGAAAAGAATGATGCAGATAATACGTATGCGAGCAATGTCGGCAGAACGGGGGTTACGATCTGATATCGCATTTCCTCCATAGTAATGCCAGCTTCAGATGTAGCATAGTATGCTCTAAAGAATAGCGATATAATTCCGGAGATAATTAATGCGTTATATAAAGAGCCAGCCAATTTATATGATTGGCACGAGACCCTGCCAATCCATATCCCAAATAGCAGCAATATGTAAGGCAGTGCTGCACGAACAATCTGGCCATATGGAACACTATATAATAGTGCGACAATTAATCCTACGGATATTACAACCGCTGTATTAAATATTAATTTGAAATCCCTACTCGGACTCTTGATTCCCTCTATTGCAAAAATAAATACAGTTAATGCTGCACACATTATTATCATTATTGCTTGGCTAAATGAGCCACCAAATTCACCACGGAAATCAAATGTGAAGCAAAATGGATACAAAAATAATAATGGCTTTAAGACTGTGTGCTTCCAGGGTGAGGGCGGATTGTAGTTGTAAATTTTATTACTCATATTGAATTGATATCCATTTTTTAAAGGTATTTTTGTATTTATCTAACTCGTAATTACTTACAACATCGTTTGCGGCATTGCTCATTGTTGAATATAAATCATAATTATTTTTATATGCATCGTAGGCGCACTCAAACGTTTCTTTGACCATATTTATATCACTTGTGTTGCACGTCAGTCCATTGCCCAGACGTTGCACGAGATTTCCTATCATGCCATGATCACCTACGATTACAGGCCTATTAACCGCCATTGCTTTAATTACGGTGCTTATTGATACCTTGAATTCCTTTGGATATAGGGCACACAAATATGCAGAGGCACCATAATAATTGCATATATCATTATCAGAAAGCCAACTGTCATGAATTTTTAGATGCTTTCTAAGGTTAGGGTTGTGATCGCAAAAATTCATCAGCTTTACAACTGCGTCTGGCTCAATTTTGCCTGCGACAATAAGAATAAAGTCTGATCTTATATTGAAATCCCAGTGTGCCAATACTGCTAAAAGATGGTCTAAGCCCTTCCGCAGTGATATAGCTCCAATGACTAAAAAGACAACACCATTATCACAATCGGCAATATTGCATGCTCTTAAAGCTCGAACACGCTCAACAGGTTTTAGCAGACGAGAATCCCATGTATCTGGTATTGGCAAAATGCGACTGTGCATTTCACTCTTAGGTCTATCTTCGTGCAGTAAATCTGGAACAAATATTGTATAGACTAGCTTTGCACTTAGCAGGAAACGCCAAAGCCAGCGCCGCCATCCTTCATACAAGTTATTAAATAAATAGTAAATTCCCGCAACACGAATTCCCTGCAAACGACAATAAACGCCTAGGCGAAATAACCAGAAGTATAGCCCATCTATTGTGCAAACAAATATCCATTTACAGCCATGTGTTGAGGCTAGCTTGGCAAGATCACGGGGATTTTCCTTGTAATCATCCGTAACAACTAAAACCTCACAGCCAGCCTCTGTAAATGACTCTCTTAAATAGCCGAGATAAACCGGGCGGTGCCCAGCTCGGCCCGGTTCATAGAGCAGAATTTTTATCATACTTACAGCATTTTAAGCCGCGACTTGTAATGACTCCACTCGCAAGTAAATGCGTGGCAGTTATAACTAATAGCATATTAGCGTATCCAGATATTGGAGATAAAAACGCTATACAGAGTAATGTAATGTCTACTGCGCTTGCCAATACCGCAGGTGATACAGCTCCCTTCGCCAGCAGAAATACTTGATTTACATGAACTTGCAACACCACGGCAAAGTAGAATGAAAACAGCCAAAAATCTTGGCGGGTGAATTGTATACCCGCACCAAGCCATATGACAATAGCATCGGGCCCAACGACTACACCAAGGGCCAAGGTTGCGACTCCAATTAAGAGACATACCTTACGAAGCTGACTTAGACGCGCCGCAATCCATGCTGAATTTCCGCAAGACGCTGCATCTGCAATTGCACCCATCATAGGTTGTGTGATCATTGTCACAAAGCCACCCAGGATTGTCGCCAACTGGAAAAACACTGAGATTTTTGCAACGTCCGCAAGCTCGCCGTGCCTCGCAAGGATTAGACGCGTTCCCTCACGCTGGGCTAGCGGCAATAAGGTCTGAACCAACATAAAGGCTGCGCCGCCTAAAATAAGCGATTTAATCCTGTCGAGTCTCAATTGCAGCGCAGCCAATTCACGGTGCCGCAAAAGCAGGTGGATGGTATTTGCACACAATACTAATAATGGGGGTATATACAGAGCTACCCAATACGCGCGAGTATCTATAACATTTTGCAGACATAAAGATGCAATGGTTAATGCCGCAAACAACGTCCCAATTCCACCGTAAATATTGGAAATATGCAGCTCTTGATATCCAGCCTGAATCCCAACAAATAAGTTTAATACGATTGTTAGAAGTCCAATAACTAGGCCAAAATAAAATCCCCATGTCAGAATTTCTTTGTTATTAGCATATGCTTCCCCCCAAAGCCAATGCAGGCCATAGTTGTGCTCAATTATTGCCAGACTACCCATGAGAAACAGCGCGATTATTGCTACCGTGGTGACGGCAGTCCACACCTCTGCTGCAATCATATTTCTATCTCCATTAGCCAGTAATGCAGCAACTTTACGTGTCAGCAGATTACTAAAACCAAACTGGGCAAAAGCCATAAACATCAATATTCCGCCTACTAAAGTATACAGCGCATAACTACTTACACCAAGTGTTCTTAACAGAAGGGGCGTCGAAACCAACTGAAGAACCAAACCACCGCCACGAGCTAGCATTGAGCTTGCAAACGCCCATGCAATTTTTTTGTCCCTCGCCGTAAGACCTTGAGCTTGGGGTATTCTAAATTTACTTTTTAATATCAAATGGGCGACTCATCTGAATTTTTTTAGCCAGAACAAATGGAAAGTTAAATAATTTGCTTCCAATTCTTGGCGTCAAAATGAGTGAAATAACACGTGCGATCAAAGTAAAACTTACTAAGCATCGAATAAGATTTCCATTAACCCAAAAGATTTTGGCTAGCGCCTTTGTAGCACTTCGAGCATCTTTGGGTGCAATAACATAGGTCAGTAGCTCAAAGCGCAACGCAGACAGAAATCCTTGATGCCAATTAGCACCACCTACAACTCGCCTGCGGCATTCTACATCAACGATATGCGTAATCGCGACAGTGAAATCATGAAATCTAGCGAGTAACGTATCGTAGTCCTTTCGTTGCGCCGATGACTGTTTCCCTTCTGCATAAAATCGCACGCAGGCTGGAAAATATTGCAAACGAGCTCCTTCAAAAAGTCGGCAATATGCACCGAGGTGCGGATACGCATACCATGCGAATCGGTATATACTCCGTATGTTTTTTTTGACTTCATTTCGGTTAACGATAACGCCACTAATATTAGAGACGCAAAACAACATCTTTCCAATTTCATCTAACGGTATGCGGTTAGCATGAAATGACTGATTTTTTGGCAATTCAAGTCCACCATAGTCCACAACGCCGACGCAACCGATATCAAAACAGGTGCCTGAACGTAGGCTCCGCAATAAATCCGCCACCCCTTTTTCTATAAAAATCATATGATCCGACACCGTCCAGATATAACTGCCTGTTCCCACCCCAAGTGCACAAATTATGTTTGCCTCTAATCCAACATTATATTGATTTCTTATTGATTTTATATATTGTGCTCTGTCTTCGATTATTTTTTCTGTATCGTCTGTTGAAGCGTTGTTTATCACCACAATTTCTACTTCATCCCCCAAATTTAGAGCAATAATTGAATCTAGTGTATGAGCTAGTGTGTCACTGCGATTGTAGGTTGGTATGGAGATAGTTAGTAGTTTTTCCATCGTGACATTATTACACTTTTGGCACGTAACGCATTATTTCGTTTTTCCTATAAGGAACTAACCCTATACGTAAAGCGCCTGTAGCACGCCAGTGTCTCCACCAATATTCTGCAAATTTATACAGCTCCTGAGGTCGGCCTGATCCTAAATTTATAATTTTGGGCTGCCCATGTGGCGGCATATCTTTTACAGCCTTAACAATCATTTGGGCAACCTCTCCTACTTCCGCAAAATCGCGGATTTGCTCACCTTTTGTCATAGGAAAATCTTCCCCGGCCAAGGCTGCGCGGCGTAGGGAAGGCCAGAAGCGCGTTTCGTCTTCTCCTTCCCCATACACATGGAATGGTCTTAATACTGAAATACTCAGATTTTTATCTATGGCTAGGCCTAGCGCAGCCATTGTCGCAGCCGCTTTCGAAGAGTGATAAGCCCCTGTCGGTTCCAATGGCGCATCCGTGGGGATAAAATCGTATTTTTCACCTGATCTACCGTATTCAAAGCATGAGCCACAAATAATCAGCTGCTTAATACCTGATTCAGCTGCCCGTTGCCAGAATGCTAAACTCCGTGTGACGTTAACTGTAAAGCATTCCTCCCAGCTAGCCGCCCCTTTCACCCCGGCTGCCGCCAAGTGAATTACTATATCGACCTGCGCCCACGGAATATTTTCCAGTCCTGATCCAGTGGCCAGATCCCCACTAATCCATTCCAGTCGGCCGGGGCCCGATACCACGTCTGGGGCGCGGCGACCAAAAGCGAGCACGGTGTCACCACGTTCAATAAGTAGGGCGAGAACGTGCCGACCTATGAAGCCGGTAGCGCCTGTAAGCAAAACATTCATTAACAAAAGCGAGAAGCTAACAACTAGCCTGAGCCTTCGATTTCACGAAGTCGCGAATCACCTGCACTTCGTAGGCTAGCATCTCAGCGGTCAGTCCCGGATAGGTGCCGAGGAAGATGGCTTGGTTCATAATTTCTTCGGCGCCGATCATCTCTCCAACCACACGGAAGGCCTCAGGACGGTCTTTCTTGAGCTGCACAAATACCGGTTGGCGCAGCAGATTGCCGCCAAAGAACATTCGGTTGCCGATCTTCTTCTCGTCAAGGTGGCGGGCCAAATCGGTGTGCGTGAACGGCGCGGACGGTTTTACGCGCAGCATAAAGCCAAACCACGAGGTGTCCGTGCGGCATCCCGATGTGTCCCACTCAAAACATGACTCGAACGGGAAAGCAGCCAGCTGTTGACCTGCGGCGATAGAGCCGCGTTCGGAAGGCTTAAGCCAGCGCTTGGCGTGCGTCGGCAAGGTAAACTCGAAAACATTCTCAAGGTCAGCAAGGCCAGCGCGGAGGGTTTCCCAATTACGCTTTCGCGCCTCGATGAAGGCCGGAAGTTTTTTGAGCTGCTTGCGCCCAATCGCAGCCTGCGGATCAAGTGGCTTCAGATTAAAGCCGAGGTGGCTGTATATATATTTGTGGTCATAGCCCTTCGGCAGCTCGCCCAGCTGCCAGCCGAAGCGTTTGCCACAGGTATCGTCTTTGCCTGACGCGCACCAGCAATCGCGGCCCCAGTCGCGGAAGCTCTCGGCGTAGGTCTTGAGTGGTGGGCGGCTGATGATGTTAACCGCCCCGCCCTCGCCCATCGTGAGATGATGTGGGGGATAAAAAGACTGGGTCGAAATATCACCGAAGGTTCCAGTATAGGCGGTCAAGATTCCGTTCTTCACGAACGGAATCTTGAAGTTCAAGTCCTCAGTTCCAGTGCAAGGTTTCGATCCACTTGAAACCAAACTTGAACCTGAACTCGCGTCTTGAACTGAATTCGCTTCCGCAAGCTTGATCAAGTGATCAAGCCCGAGCGCTTTAGCGCGAGTCAGCGGAAGAGAATAGGTGCAGCCGAGCGCGTCGCAGTTGTCCTCGACGAGCCAGAGGTCGTGCTTGCGGCAAAACTCCAGCACGGTGCCGAGATCGAAGGGGTTGCCCAAGGCGTGGGCGATCATAACGGCCTTGGTCTTGCCTGCGATGTAGGCGGACTCTAATTGCTCGGCGCGAATGTTGCCGGTAGCGGGATCGTTATCGATGAAAACGGCCACGGCCCCTAATTGGATAATAGGTGCGACAGTGGTGGGGAACCCCGCAGCCACTGTAATAACCTCGTCGCCAGGCTGGATGCGCTTGTGCGCAGGAAGTTTGTGGGTGGTCAGGGCAGCGAAAGCCACGAGATTGGCTGACGAGCCGGAGTTGACCAAAAGGCTGTGCTTCACGCCGAGTAGCGCGGCCAGTTCTTTTTCAAACGCCTCTCCTTCCGGGCCGAGTGTGAGCCAAAAATCAAGCGTGGCGCCAACAGCGGCTTCGACCTCGTCCTGATCGAAAACACGACCAGCATAAGGAATAGTCTGGCCCGGGGTCCACGGTGCGTGCGCAGCATCGTCACCGGGACGTTGGGCTTGGTGCACAAGCGTAGAATATTCGCGGGTAAGGCGGAGAATCTCGGATTTTAGATCAGCAGGATTTGGCATGTCGGAAATGGTCGGATTATTGTCGACGATAGATCAGGAGGCCCACGCCAGTCCTGCAGCTTTGGCCGCTGTGGCATAGGCGTGGATTTGGCTGATGGTCAATCGGTGCTGGTCAGCAGAGCCACCAGCGGACTCCCGATACCAAGCGACGGTTTTCTCGATTGTCTCGGCAAATGGCCATACCGGCGACCAACCAAGCAAGTGATGCGCTTTGTCGGTGGCGAGGTTGAGCAGTTTGGCTTCGTGCACCGCTTTCGGATCGCTACGATCTTCCCACTTTCCGGGCCAGAGTTTGAGAACTTCCTGCACGAGCTCAGCTACAGTGCGATTCGAAGCTAAGGTGGGGCCAAAATTAAAAGCGCCAGCCAACTGCGAGCCAAAGGGAGAAAGCGCGGGCTTGGCGAGGCAGGCTCCGAGCCAGAGGTAGCCGCTCAGCGGCTCCAACACATGCTGCCAAGGCCGAGTAGCCACCTTATTACGCACCGGAATAGTGTCACCACGCTGCAGGGCACGGATGCAATCGGGCACGATGCGGTCCAATGCCCAGTCTCCGCCACCAATCACGTTACCCGCCCGGGCCGAAGCCAACCGCACTCGGCAATCTGCAGCGGAAAAATACGAACGACGATAGGCCGAGATAACCAACTCGGCCGCACCCTTGGATGAGCTGTAAGGATCGTAACCGCCCATTGGGTCTTCCTCCCGATAGCTGTGCACCCATTCTTTGTTGTCGTAACATTTGTCAGTCGTTATCGCCACAACCGCGCAGGGGTTACCAGCCAGACGGGCGGCTTCCAACACATGCACTGTGCCCATGACATTAGTTGCGTAGGTCTCGACTGGTTGATCATACGAGAGTCGCACCAGTGGCTGAGCAGCCAAGTGAAAGATAAAGTCGGGTTTTGTCTCAGTTACGGTGCATCGAACCAGCTCCGCATCACGAATATCGCCTTCGATATGTCGCAGACGGGAAGCGAGGCCAAGCTGCGCGAAAAGCGAGGGTGTCGTCGGAGGCGGTAGGGCTAAGCCGGTCACCTCAGCTCCCAAGGATAACAACCATTCAGCCAACCAAGCGCCCTTGAAGCCGGTGTGCCCGGTGATCAGAACACGCTTACCGCGATAAATGTCTGCAAATGCCATGGTAAAAGTTGATTACGCCCAAACCTTCCACGGCGCTTTGCCGGAGGCCCAGAGTTCTTCCAAATGTGTCTTCTCTCTCAACGTGTCCATCGGCTGCCAGAAGCCGGTGTGCTTAAAAACACCCATCTGGCCGGCCGCAGCTAGTCGCTCCATCGGTTGGCGCTCCCAAATCGTGCTATCGCCATCGACATAATCTATAACTTTCGGCTCTAACACGAAGAAGCCGCCATTGATCCAGCCGCCATCACCGACTGGTTTCTCTTGAAAACTTGTGATGCGCGACCCCTCGATCCCGAGCGAACCATAACGGCCAGGAGGCTGCACCCCGGTCAAAGTAGCCAAGCGTTTCTCTTTACGGTGAAATGCCAGCAACTCGGTTATATTTACATCGCCGACACCATCTCCATAAGTGAAACAAAAGGTCTCGTCTCCGATATAATCACGCACCCGCTTGAGACGCCCACCCGTCAACGTGGCATCGCCTGTATCCACAATCGTTACGCGCCAAGGCTCCGAACGTCGGTGATGCACTTCCATGCGATTGTCTTTCATGTCAAAAGTGACATCCGACATATGCAGAAAGTAATTCGCGAAGTATTCCTTGATTATATAGCCCTTATAGCCGGCGCAGATAACGAAATCGTTAATACCGTGTGCTGAGTAAATCTTGAGCACATGCCAGAGGATAGGCTTTCCCCCGATTTCCACCATCGGCTTGGGTTTGAGATGGGTCTCTTCACTGATTCGAGTGCCAAGACCACCGGCGAGGATAACTGCTTTCATAAATTGATTAATGCCACGTTTATGCGGCTAATTGCTCTGCTAATTTGCGATTAGTTAGGTGCCATTCGACACTTCGCCGCAGGCCTTCTTCTAGGCTGATTTGAGGGCTCCAGCCGAGCAGCCGCTCGGCTTTGGTGATGTCCGCCCAAGTCTCTTTCACATCCGCTGCGTGAAACGGACGCCCAGCGATTTTGGCCTTTTTGCCCACGGCTTTTTCAATGAGGCCAATCACTGCCTGCATACTAACGGGATTGTTGCCACCGCCAAGGTTGATGATGTCGAAACCAGCGAGCGATGAACGGTCATCTGCCCCCTGACCTCCGCGCACTGCCTTCCGCACAGCGTCCACTATGGACTGCCCACTACGCGCTTGCGCCGCGAGTATTGTCCCCCGCGCGATGTCATCCACGTAAGTGAAATCACGTGACTGCGTGCCGTCCCCGAACAGCTCGATGGGCTTACCCTCATCAATCCATTTGATAAACCGGAACACGCTCATGTCGGGCCGACCCGCCGGACCATAAACCGTGAAATAACGTAGCGCCGTCGTCTCGATGCCATGCAGTTGATAATAACTATGCGCCAGCATCTCCGCCGCTTTCTTGGTCGCCGCATACGGCGAAAGCGGTGTGTTCACCGACTGCTCTTCGCTAAACGGCATCGGACATCCTGCGTAAAGCGACGAGCTCGACGCGAGCACCTGCTTTTTGACACCGTGCTTCCGCATGCATTCGAGGAGGTTTAACTCACCGACGACATTTGTCGCCACATAGACATGGGGGTGTTCAATACTAGCCCGCACCCCCGCCCTCGCAGCAAGATTGAAGACCGCATCAAACTTGTGCGCTCGAAACACCTCCTCCAAAGCCGCCTGATTTTCTATATCCAGAAAATGAAAAGCAAAGCGCCCTCTGACCACCGGCGACTGGCCACTGTATACTGAATTTTTCGGGTCACTTCCCCTCGCCCTCCCCTCCTCTCCCAACAGCCGACTCAGCCGCCAGTCTTTTAGCCGCACATCGTAATAATCATTGAGGTTGTCCACTCCGACGACGCTGTGCCCTTGCTCCAGTAACATCTCCGCCACTTTCGCGGCAATGAAGCCTGCCACACCAGTAATAAGAAATGTGCTCACAAACAGTATAAATGCCGCGCTCCGTCGCCACGCTCAGCCTTGGCCGCTCGGACGCTGCCAAGGCTTGTTCGTCTCGCCGCCCACTGGGCACCCGCTCGACTCACCCCTACGCTGCGCTTCGGGGCCAAGCCTACGGCTTGACCATCTCCGCGCTGCCGCGCTCCGTCGCCACGCTCAGCCTTGGCCGCTCGGACGTTGCCAAGGCTTCGCTCCGTCACTTCCGAGAGGAAGCAACTGGGGCAATTGGAACTGTGGTTTTCCGCCATGAGCGGAACTGGCTACTAACGCCCAGCGGCTAAGTGCTGAGCTTCAAAAAGGTTCGGGCGACAGGCAGCAGCGCCGAGGCGTTCTTGTGCCACGATGCGACGGCCTCCACGCGCTGTTTCAAAATCTGCTCCGTCTGAGCATCACCGGCGGGCACCACTTGGCTCAGTTGCTTCAGCCGCGCACCGCCCTGCTCCA
>JACCDO011183278.1_pt1 | contig 13108 bp, 10 predicted proteins | sample 7446101 | NCBI WGS metagenome assembly JACCDO01 (sample SAMN15323440, study PRJNA562643) | freshwater metagenome | isolation source: river surface water | place: USA:Blue River Watershed | collected 2017-08-16
CCCAGTTGTACAGACGAACTCATGGCGATGCTTGCCAATGTTCATGCCCAAGATTCTTCGCTATATATGCAGACCCATTATGCTGAGAATCAAAACGAAATTGACTGGGTGAAAAACCTGTTTCCTAGTTCGAAGAATTACCTGGATGTATACGATTCCCGTGGTTTGCTCGGTGAAAAAACCATTCTAGCTCACTCGATTCATACGACTGCAGAAGATGAGGCCTTGTTGCTCGAAAAGAATGTCATCATCTCGCATTGCCCGACTTCGAATCTTTTTTTAGGGAGTGGCCTTTTTAAAGCCCAAAGCTATCTGAGCCAAGGTCAGCTCGTGACACTGGGCACCGATGTAGGGGCCGGTACTTCCTTTAGTCAATGGCAATCGATGAATGAAGCTTACAAGGTCGCGCAGCTCAGAGGCGAAAGAGTTTCTCCTTCGGAACTGTTATCGCTTGCAACAACGAGAGCGGCATCCGCTCTTGGCTTAAAAGATTTGGGTAGGTTAGACACGGGATTTCAGGCCGATTTTCAGATAGTCGATCCTAAGTCTAGAGCCATTTTAGATCGTCATGTATCGCTTGCGCAAACTGCTGAAGAGCGCCTTGCGGCTCTCATACACTTCGCGGACGATCGCACCACGAAGAAACTTTTTGTAGCTGGTCGAAGCGTTTATCAGCGTTAAGATTCGTCGCCGATTTGACCTTGCTGCAAGAAAGCCCTAGGCTAGAAGGAAGTCCTTTTTAGCCTAGGGTTTTTTTGTATGAATCAAGAATTGAAAGACCTTTTAGAAATTCTCAAGGAAATTGGCGAAGTTTGTGATCGTTTTGATGATCCGGATCGATCGACAGTCTTAAGGCTCAGGCGACAGGTGCAAAACCTGACTTGGGAAGAAAAAAACACGATAAGGGAAGCAGCTAGAGCTCAGGGCGTAGCCTATCTCGGTTGGCTTGAAGTTGGCGTTGCCAAAGATTAAGTCGTCTTTAAACGTCGGTAACAAAGAGCCAGCATTAAGCTGGCTCTTGGATCCTCAATCTTCTGGTTTGGCCCAGCCAGCTGCGTGTTTGACTGCGCTCTGCCAAGTCTTATAAAGCTTACTTCGCTCTGGTTCACCCATTTTGGTCTCGTAGCTAGTCTCTTTTTGCCAAAGTGTTTTGAGAGCTTCGATGGAAGGAAAGAAACCCGTAGAAAGGCCAGCGAAGTACGCAGCACCCATGGCCGTGAGTTCTAGAGATTTCGGTCTCACAACGGTTGCATTCAAGAGATCAGCTTGGAATTGCATGAGTTGGGCATTGGCCGAAGCACCACCATCGACTCTTAGCTCTTTTAGCGGAATTTTCGCATCAGACCGCATTGCATCGATAATGTCACGTGTTTGGTAGGCGATAGCTTCGAGGGCGGCTCGAGCAATATGCTCTTTTTTAGTCCCGCGCGTGAGGCCAATAATAGTTCCTCTAGCATAAGGATCCCAGTAGGGTGCGCCGAGGCCTACGAAAGCTGGAACGAAGTAGACGCCACCATTGTCAGAGACCTTGGAAGCTAGCACTTCGACATCAGCGCTCTTCTCTATCATCTGCAGACCGTCTCTTAGCCATTGAACAATGGCGCCACCCATAAAGATCGAGCCTTCGAAGGCAAACGTGGTTTCTTTACCGAGTTTCCATGCAACTGTCGTGAGAAGTTTCTTCTGAGATAAAATGGGCTCATGCCCAATATTCAGCATCAAAAAGCAGCCGGTTCCATAGGTGTTCTTGATCATTCCAGGTTCAAGACAAAGCTGGCCGAATAGGGCCGCATGCTGATCGCCTGCAACACCAGAGATAGGAGCTGCGAAACCAAACTTATCTTGGGAAACTTGACCGTATATTTCACTACACGAGCGAATCTCTGGAAGTAGGGCTAAAGGAATATCAAAGAGTTCCAAAAGGCTCTTGTCCCATTCCCCTGTATGAATGTTGTATATCATGGTGCGACTGGCATTGGTCACGTCGGTGGCATGCACTTTGCCATCAGTTAAATTCCACATAAGCCAGCTATCAATATTACCGAAGGCTAGTTCGCCCTTTTTTGCTCGATCTCTGGCGCCAGGAACATGATCGAGTATCCATTTGATTTTTGAAGCAGAGAAGTAAGCGTCGATGACCAGGCCCGTTTTTTGTTGTATAAGCTCGGATAATCCCCGCTTTTTCCACTCTTCGCACTGATCTGCAGTTCGTCGATCTTGCCAGACAATAGCATTGTGAATTGGTTTGCCAGTCTTTCTATCCCAGATAACTGTCGTTTCACGTTGATTGGTAATTCCAATGCCAGCGATAGCATCACTCTTACCGAGTTTACTGACAAGTTGCTTTAAAACTTTAAACTGACTCGACCAAATAGCTTCGGCATCGTGCTCGACCCAACCTGGCTCCGGGTAGATTTGGGGAAATTCTTCTTGCTCGATACCTACAACCTTGCCTGATTGATCGATAAGCAGTGCGCGCGAACTGGTCGTCCCTTGATCGAGAGCGAGAATATAGCGTTGGCCTGACATGGGCGGGCTCCTTTATTCAGCGAATTTTCCTGTATTTGTACGGCGAATCCGCTGGCGGTGCAAGCCTTGCCTCGCTCCCTCTAGCTAGGGAAGCTTTCCATGATTTGAACTCGAGGATGGGGGACGGGTGGATTTGGCGCGAAAAGAGTTTTACGCCAAATCATTAACGCGGTCGGGAAGCGTTCAGCCATCGCATTGAGATTGGGGAGTTCATTCTCAAAGGATGCGATGACGCGCCCTAGGGCTGCGATATCTTCGAGCGCTTTCAGCTTGAAATCATAGTCGCTAGTATTCACATCCGGTTTCAAGAGGACGTGAATATTTGGCTTGTGAATGGGAAAGCCAAGGCTTTCAAGAGCTTCGATAGTTCCCTGGTACATACCAGGATGGTCGCGTGCGGTAAGGTATACAATATCGGCGCCGAGATTATAGCATTTCGTGACAAACTCTTGAGCTCCTGGAAAGGCCTTGTCCTGAATCAGATATGGATAGCTAAAGTAATTCTTTAGCCAAAATGCTAAAAGCTCATCGCCGAAGATCTTGTCAGTGATCGAAAGAGGCTTAAGGTTATCATGGACTCGGTACTTGAGAGCTTGCCAATTATGCTTTGATAATTTCTCGGTATCCTCTGGCCAACGAGCACGATGGGTCTCATCTCTGGCGAAATCATGAAAGACTATTGATTTGCGATGGCGACAGTCGATAAGAGTATCGTCAACATCAAAGACTATAAGCGGGACTTCGCCACTCGCTTTGGCTGAATTTATTCTCGCATAGAGATCTTCAAATATAGGCATTGGCGATTTGTCGCTCGACGAGTTCTGCATAGTGTCCACCCTTTTGCAGGAGTTCCTCGTGACAACCCTCTTCGATGAGTTGGCCTTTGTCAAATACCAAGATTTTGTCACAGTGACGAATGGTGCTAAGTCTATGAGCGATGATAAAGCAGCTTCGCCCAGCTAGCAATTCGACTATAGCCTTTTGAATGAGGGCTTCGCAAGGTTCATCGACATTGGCTGTTGCTTCGTCGAGTATCAAGATCTTAGGGTCACGGACAAGCATGCGCGTTAGAGCTACTAGTTGGCGTTCACCCATGCTTAGGTTCGTCCCACCATCAGTGAGTAGAGTGTCAAGTCCCCGTGTCTTTTTGCTGAAGATTTGACTGAGTCCTGTTCTTTCGCATGCTGAGATCAGAGCCTCATCAGAAATCGAATCTGTTTCGGCGATGGTTGCAAGAAGATTTTCACGCAAAGTCCCATAAAAAATGATGACATCCTGTGAAACGACTCCGATCTGGGAACGAAGAGATTTGCGATTCCACTCTGTCAGTGGAATTTTGTCGATCAAGATAGTCCCTGAATCTATCGGATAAAGTTCAGGAATGAGGTTCAAAGTGGTCGACTTACCAGAGCCTGTTTTCCCAACAAGACCAACGCTCTTGCCAGCTTCTATGTGAAAGGAAATGTTCTTGAGAATAGCCCGATTGCTGTCATAGCCCATGGTTACATTTTGATATTCCACTTCGCCCTGCAAGCAGCCACTATATTGACCGCTAGGACGGAGAACCTCTTTTTCCTCTTTTTCTTCAAGTAGCTTTCGAACTCGATCGCTTGAGGCTAGTGCATCTTGAACGAGGTGGAGCTCAAAGGATAGCTGCATGATGGGGCGAAAATATCGCTCAGCATAGCGAATGAAGGCAACAAACAGACCAAGGTTCATGCTCCCTTCTAAAGAGAGGTGACCTCCCCACCAAAGGATAGCAACGACGGGCAATGCACAAAGAAAAGCTGCAAAAGGTCGAATGAAGGAGTTCCAATTCATCATGCGAAAGGCTGTTTCTTGAAGTTCTAGCGAGCTTTTCCTGAAGTGTTCAGAAGTCCAATTTTCTAAGCCAAAGATCTTTATTACTGACAAGCCGTTAATGTTTTCAGCTAAGCGAGAATTTAAGGCAGCTGATTTTTTCTTGTATTCTCTTGTCCAAAAACGAATCGGTCTTTTCACAGCAACTGTGAGCAGAGCTGAAGGAATACTCGAGAGTATGATCCAAAGCGCTATATTCGAATCGGTTAAGAGCATAGCTATTACTACCGACATAATAGTGATCGCTGCAGTAAGAATGCGAGGCAGAGTGCCGCTGAAAAAAGCTTCGACACCTTCGACATCAGCCGTCAGACGGGTAATGGTCCGGCCTAAGGGCTGATGATCGAAATAGGCGATGGGGAGAACTGACAGTTTATGAAAGAGGGCTTTGCGTATCAGAAGGGCAACTTTGTTAGTCGCTCGCGCTAAACCAATTCGACCTCGATAACTCACGATGACGTTGAGAGTCTCAAAAGTCATGATCAATAAAACGAGTTCGATGATCCTCTCTCCGCTTTTTGCCTTAGAGAGTTCTTCAGCCAAAGATCCCATGTTGCGAGCGGAAGCCATCAGCAGGAGCGATGAAAGCAGGACGAGCCCTACACTCGAAGCTATGAGTCGATAAGTGCCTTTAGCATAACGAAAAAGTATCCAAAGAGAGCGCAGATCGCCTTGGGCATCAATCGTATCATTGTGCTGCATAATCAGAGCTCCTTGAAAATGCTGCATTTTCATGTGACACGCGAAGTGTTTTCATTTGGCCTTGATCGAGCTGATAGATGCTATCACAAAGACTCAGGCTCGAAAGTCGATGGGCAGTCCACAATACAGTTCTTTCGCCGATGAGCTCATCGAGATTCTGAAGAATTCTAGCTTCCGTCACACTGTCAACGGCACTCAAGCAATCATCAAAGATAATGATGGGAGCTGGTTTCAGTAGAGCTCGGGCGATAGCTAGTCTCTGCTTTTGACCGCCGGAGAGATTAAGGCCCCATTCTCCTATCCAACTCTCTAAGCCTTCAGGAAATTGTTCGAGATCGCCGTGGAGTTCGACAGCTTTTAGAACTTTCCAAAGTTCTTCATCACTTTTCTCTTCGGAGAGACAAAGATTGGAACGAATTGTCCCTGCAAATAAAAATGGTTTTTGCGGAACCATAGTGATCTGTCCTGTGAGCCAGCGCCTTGTCTCTTGAGAAATATCTGCTCCAAAAATTTGAATTTGGCCCTCATAACCCTCATGTATTCCGGCGATAGCGTGAATCAACGTAGATTTTCCCCAGCCAATTGGTCCCATGAATCCAGCTCGCTCGCCTTTTGCTATAGATAAGGACAATGAGCGGATTGCTGGGATTTCCTCGCCAAAATGAATGCTAAGATCTTGAGTCTTGATCGCAAAGTTAGTGGAGGGTATTTGGCGCTTTCCTCCGATCACTTTATCATCACGTTTGAGATCGTAAATCTCTGCTATGCGTCTATAGCTCGCAAAACCTGTCTGCCATTCGGCGATGTTATTTCCGAGTTCAAACAAGGGACCTTGAAGTAGAAGGACGTAGGACTGAAGAGCCAGGAAAGCACCAAGGCTCAGCTGACCACTTTGAATCTGATAAAGACCGAAGCTATAAAGCACAGCATAGGAAAATAAGGTTGGGAGGGAAGCTAAAACATAGATCTTCCAGCTCGCCTTCAGGACCTGAAACTGCTTCAAGGCATAATCTTCAGCATAGCGAGTCAGGCGCTTGAGCCATATCTCTTCGCTAGCAGTAGATCTTTGCAGTCGCACAGTTGTTACAGATTGAGAAATGAGGTCAGAAAGATGAGAAAGTTGATCTTGAGCAACTCCATGGAGCTTGTACTCGTCTTTGGATATCTTCACGATTGGCCAAGGCAAAAAGGGAACGATGATGAGGCAAAGGAGTGTGGTTTTCCAATCGATAAGAAGCATAGAGATAGTCGATAAAAGGCTGAAAAATATCAGGTCAAAAGACATGACTATCGTGAAGCCATGAATAAAACGAGTTCGATTCCAATCTCCAGTCGATCGATTCATCAAGTCGCCGAACGAATGACGGTCGAGCAAGTTAAGAGGCTGATCTTTGAGAGTATCCCAGATTTTGGTTTTGATACGGTGTCCCGCTCTATGACTCTGGCGGGCAAGAATTTGGCGCCAGAGTATCCTGCCTATCCATCCGACGACTAGGCTCATTAGTAAGAAAATAACTAGGATATCCAAGGTTTCGTGAGAGGTAGAGCGTTGAAAGAAGCTTGGAACCTCTTTTTTTTCAGTAACCAACTCGACAGCCCATTGTATAAACTTTGGGAGCATCACTTCTGAAAAACTCGTGATGAGCATCGAAAGCATGCCGAGGGTATAGATTACCCAATGCTCACGCAGAGTCGACAAGAATAAGCGGTAGGGATTATTCCGAGCCATAGATTGAACACCATATTTTGTAGGTCTAACAATCTTAGCTTAGAAAAAAGGCGCTGCCCAGCGGACAGCGCCAAGAGAAAATCATTTCACTTCGGCGCCGCCGGAAACCCCCATGATATGGTAGCCCCCGTCAACATGGAGGATCTCTCCCGTGGTCATTTTACCATAGTCACTCGATAAGAAAGCGGCAGCAGCTCCCACATCTTCAGCCGTAATGTTGCTACGAAGTGGACTGCTTGTTTCATAAAGAGTCAGCATCTTCTTAAAGTCACCGACAGCAGATGCTGCAAGCGTTTTTACAGGACCTGCTGAGATAGCGTTGACGCGAATCTTCTTTTCGCCCAGTTCATAGGCTGCATAGCGAACGGAAGTATCGAGAGCCGCCTTTGCCACACCCATGAGGTTATATCCAGGCATGACTTTTTCGCCGCCGAAATAAGTCATCGCAGTCATCGATCCCGTACCATCTTGTTTCATGATAGGGGCTGCATAACGTGCAACAGCTAAGAAGCTATAGACACTGATGTCCATGGCAGTGAGAAAACCAGCTCGGCTAGCTTGGTAAGTGGGGCATTTCAGATCGTCTGTAGGCGCGAAAGCGATGGAATGGATGACAAAATCAATCTCACCCATTTGCTCTTGAACGATGGCAAAGAAGCGCTGAATATCGCTATCTTCGGCAACGTTGCAGGACTCGATGAGACTTGGGTTAAGATCTTTGGTGACATCGCGAACACGTTGTTCATTGCGATTGCGATCTCCAACATCAGGGAGATAGCTAAAGCCAAGCTGAGCGCCTTCTTTGTGCATCAAGCGCGCAACAGATGTCGCTATGGATCGCTCGTTGGCGATACCCATGATGATGCCACGTTTTCCTGTCAGTAATCCCATCGAGAGCTCCTTCTCAGTCTTCATGTTCCTCTTGGAACGATTCAAAGTCTTCGAGTATCGTATTTTCCGAATGAATACGTCCGAACCCCGAGTCTTCGCAGACATCGACAATGGCGTCGATCATGTTGGACAATTTCATCTCGTCGCGGTGAACTGCAGCAACCATTAGGCCGGCTTCTCCACCCTTTTGGAATTCGTCAGTGACTTCGACAGTGATACGAAAACGAGCCCGTATCTTTTCAGCTAAGGCTGCGAGGTCCTTGGCGTCATGTGGGGTGGATTGACGTTCGAAAGTTAGCTTGGTTACGGCAAAGTACATCGGTTCAGTCTCATACGGAAGTTACGATAGAAACGGTTATAGGAAGCTCCCAGCGAAAAAGCAGCTTATATTTGTAGTTGAGGGTCACTTTCCAGTACCGAGGAAGCTCGGAAAACCCTGTAAAATCTGAGCAAACATCTGTCCATAAATTTTCTTTCCGCCACATCAATGAGACGTGCTTATTAGGCGTCTCACAGAACTTTTGGCATAGCTTGTCATTCTTACTGAGCACGATGTGTCTCAGCCTTAGAAATTCGTTTAGGGAGGAGCGAAACGAAAGCGTTTCTGCCAAAGCACCAAGTGATGTCAATAAGACTGATAGCCAAAGCCAAGTTCTGAGGACACCCATACGCTCTTAACCCTGGAAGGGGTTCAAAGACTCAAGATCGAGGTCAATACCCAGCTGCTGCTCGATCTTTGCCATCTTGTCTTGAGTTGCCTTACCAACAATAGCAATGGCAGCAACAGCTAAGAGTAGACCGAAAATCGAGACGACGATGTATTCCAGCGCGACTCCGCCGAACTCTGGATTTGGATGCAGTGCTTTCATGAGGATTCCCTTTTTTTTCGGCTTGGTTTCAGCACCAAGCAACACTTTCAGGATCTTCACTTAAAAACCTAGGGGTTGGCGAGGGACATCTTCTTGAGCCCGAGCAAGTGTCCGATGTAGGATAGTGTGGGCCGAAGATTTATCTCTGAGAAACGAAGGAATACCTCGATGCGAGAAGAATCGATGTCTGTTGAAGCTGCAAGCAAACTCGTTCAGAACTTAAAGTCGCAAGTCTCAGAGTCCATATTCGGCCAAGAAGATCTCATTACCGAGGCTATTTGCTGTCTTATTTCGGGCGGTCACATTCTGATGACTGGAGCCCCTGGGCTCGCTAAAACCTCACTGGTTCGTGTTTTTGCACAGAATTTAAGTCTAAATTTTGGTCGCGTGCAGTTTACCCCAGACCTTTTGCCGAGCGATATTATTGGCTCTGATATCCTGAATATCGATGAAGAAACTGGCAAAAAAGTTTTTGAATTTGCGCAAGGGCCAGTGTTTGTGAATTTGCTTTTGGCAGATGAGATCAACCGGGCATCGCCAAGAACTCAGTCGGCTTTGCTCGAAGCGATGCAAGAGCGAACCTCAACTGTGGGGGGTAAGACCTATCAATTGCCAGACCCCTTTATGGTTTTTGCAACGCAGAATCCGTTCGAATCTGAGGGAGCCTTCCCACTCCCTGAAGCCCAACTAGACCGCTTTCTCGTTCATACTCTTGTTGATTACCCAGCCTCTCAGGATGAAGAGAAGATACTCCAAGCCCATGTAGGAAATCGGCTGATAGGCGAGCAAAAAGGTGAGCTCAAATCGCAAGCTCGTTTAGGAGTCGAAGGAGTAAGAAGCCTCATCGCTGCTAAGCAATCGATTGCGATACCTGATGAAATTGTAAGTATGATCAATCGATTGGTTCGTGCGACTCGACCTCAAGACCCTTGGTGTCCCGAAGCCATACGGCATCTGATTTGGTATGGAGCTGGTCCACGAGCGGGTATAAGCATGATCTCGATCGTTAGAGCACTAGCACTCCTCGAAGGCTCTGACACCGTTAGGTGGCGCCACGTTCGCCGAATGGCGAAGCCAGTCTTAAGACATAGGATACGGCTCGGAGTTCATGCCCAGAGTGAACAGTTTGCAGAAGACCACATCATCGATAGCCTCTTGAACCAAATTGAAGATCAAGCCGAATTGAAGGCTAAAGGATGGCTATGAGCCATGCACCGCTCGGAACCCCAATTTTAAAGCAGTTGACGCCGTTTCATAGTCTGGAACCGAGTCACCAAAAATATGTTTCGGTTGCTCGCTTTCATGGTACACAAAAATTAAAGCTTATGCGTCCGACAAGGCTGCCTGCCAATAGTCGGCGTTATACGCCAGGAGATCCCGTCAATCTCATTGATTGGCGGGCTTATGCGCGTAACGAGCAATTGGTATTGCGAGAGCAAAACGACGAGGCTAGTTGTAAAGTTCAGATTTTTCTTGATTTGAAAGCGTCCATGCAATGGCCTGAAGGTGACACACTCAGGTCTCTGGATACGTGTTCAAAATCTGAAATAGCGCTTCGTATGGGTCTAAACTTAGCCTATCAATTTTTCCGCTGGGGCGATCAGGTTAAAGTTTGGGTTGTCTTGGAAGGCAAGGCTCTGCCTCTCCGTATGCGATCACAATCAGATGTTGCCATCGCCTTTGAGAAAATTTCGCAGCAAAATTTTCAGGTAAAAGAAGCGGATCTTGGCCCGGCGAGAAATCTCGCGACTTTCCGCGAAAGTCGCAATGATTTAGTGTTCTGGCTGAGTGATGGTTTTCAAGGAATACCTGACTGGATCAATCCTAAGGGCCTCGTGTGCTGGTTGCAGATCCTATCGTCCTTAGAACTCGATCCTTCCTGGCTTGATCCGGCAACTTGCTATTTTGAAAAAAATGCGAAGAGCGAAGAGTATCTAGGAGCTGCACTTTTACAAAATGAAGGCCTTCATCAGGCCATTCAAAGCTGGCTATTGAAGATCGGTGAGGAGTGGTTAAAACAATTCACCCATCATCTCATTTTTACAGAAAAGACCGCCATTCATCAGTATATCTTCGCTCTAGAGCAACCTTGGCTGAGAGCGGTGCGAGGGAGGGTCTAGACTATGTTCGGTGATACTTCATGGACATTCGGCCTGACTTTTGCTTTGGCAGCTTTCTTGACTTTGGTGGGAGTCCTCATTTGGATACTTTTGCGTCAGCAAAAGAAAAGGGCTCTTTTACCAATATTGGAAGTGGTAAATCTTGAGATTAAAGCTGTTCCGAAACTTCGGTGGAATAAGCCTCCTCTTTGGCCTTTTGTTTGTTTTTTGCTAACGGCATTCGCACTCGGAATCTTCGCTCTTGAGCCAACGGAAGCTCTCATTAAGCAGGAAAATCTAGATCTTCGTTACACTCATGTCATGTTTGATTTGAGTCCATCGGTGAGTGCTTCGATAAGTGCTGATGAATATACAAAACTCGCTGACGATGTCTTGACCCAGCTCGATAGCAACACTCGGCTGAGTTTTAGTCTATCTTCATCGCCCGAGATTTTTGCTCTCAGTCAGAGAGATCAGCTGAAGGCACTGATTGGGAATGGAGGTTTTCATCGGGCTGGATTGAAATTTGGATCAGCCGTCGAAAAGCTTTTGGCCAAAGCACCGGACATCGAACATCTAGTTATCGTTTCTGATAGTGATAGAGCAAGCTGGGAAGATTTCAACTGGTCCTATCTAGAAAAGAAGGTTCAGATAAGCTGGTATCCCGTAGGCAAAGAAATAGAGCGTACAAACAACGTTTTTATTGATGATGTTAAAGCCCCTTCAAAAAGTAGCCAAGATCAAAAATGGATAGTGACAGTTCGTCGATCGGGTGCGGGAGAGCCACTCAGCGGAAAGCTGATTTTAACTGTCGATAACAAAATCTTAGGCGAGCAGGTCTTTCGTTTCGAAGGAAACTTGAATAGTGTCGAGATTGAAATGAAAGGACCAGAGCGAGGCTTAGGAGCGAAAATTCTCAATTGGAATCTGGCAACTGAAGCTCCGGGAGATTTGATCATCGATAATATCTTTCGATCGGCGAGTGATGGTCAAGAGCAGAAAGCTGTTCTCATATCACAACCGGGTGGAGAGATGTTTTTGGAAGACGCCTTCTTTCACCTCAAAACCAGCTTAGATGTCTTGGGATTTAGGACAATTCGCTACGATAGTTTAGAGAAAAATACGGATCTAGATAGTCCTCTGATAGTAGCGGAAGCGAAACCGACACAAGATCGAAGTTTCTTTTGCCCAAAACTGCCAGAGACTGATAACAAAGGTCGTCAAGTTTGGTTGGTTCCTAGTGATGGAATGAGAGACTACAGTGAGATTTGTAGCTGCGCTGCAAGTTTCATTCAGGCTCCAAAAATTCTTGAAGGAGCTCCAGAGTACTGTAAAAACATTGAGACTAAGGAACAGTATTTTGGTGTCCTACAATCAATTGGAGCCTTGCAGTTGGGTGGAGACGTTTCCAATCCACTCAATGCCCTTGCGATGCAGTTTCTCAATAAATCGACAGGTATTCGTTTATTAGCCTATGGAAATCCGCTTAGCCCCTCATCAGCGAATGGAATTAGCTTTGCTCGACTACCGCTCGTCATTAATGCAATTCTCCAGATTGCTCCATTGCGAAATCAAAAGGAAAGTTTTGGTCTATGGCCTCGAGTCGACAACATTTCTGAGTCGTTCGGTTTAGAAAATCTGAAGGAAAGTAACGTTCCCTTTTTAGAAAGTAGTCTCCAGTCCTTGCCTGAGTCACGTCTGCCCCCTCGCTTGGGTTTCGGAGAGCAAGGTCTCATTCGAGAGAGTGCTGCGGCCAACCGCGAAAGGGATGCTAAGCCCTGGGTTATCCTGTGCATGGCTATCATCGCTACTGCACTATGGCTAGAAATCGGTGGACAAATTGTGGCGCGTATTTTTCGCAAGCAGACTTGGGTACAGAGATGGTTTCTTGTTTTAATTGCCTTCTATCCGTTTTTAATACCAAGGGCAGAGGCACAAATTCGATTGAACCTATTGGGGTATTCGGCTCAGCCAAATCTTTCTCAGACCAAACGCGAAGTGATGGGTCGGACCAGCATGGAATTGTTAGATCAATCGAGATTAAACTCGAGTCTCAATGATCAAGCTCTATCGGAAGCTTGGCTTTGGATAGCTCAGCCCCAATATCTCGAGAACCTTTCGACTAAGGAAAGAGGAGAACTGGTTTCGTGGATTCAGCGAGGAGGTTTCCTTGTCGTTGAGAATTTTCGAGCTTCCGGTTTATTTCAGGAGCGACTGGCAGCAGCATTACCTCAGGGCAAATGGAAGCCTATCCCCCCAGATCACGAACTTATGCGAAGCTTTCATCTCTTGGCTTCATTGCCCTTGTGTTCTGAGCTAGGTTGGGAAGGCTTTCAGTTTGATCAACGCCTGTCAGTTTTGATGATACCTGGTGATTTTCTTGGGGCATTGACAGCAAGGTCGACTACTAGCTGCTTTGCAAATCTTAG
>JACCDO010719045.1_pt1 | contig 13107 bp, 11 predicted proteins | sample 7446101 | NCBI WGS metagenome assembly JACCDO01 (sample SAMN15323440, study PRJNA562643) | freshwater metagenome | isolation source: river surface water | place: USA:Blue River Watershed | collected 2017-08-16
AGACACCACAAAGCACCCGTGACTGAGGTGTTTGATAGGTCAAGGTCTTGCAAATTTGTAAAGTGGCTCAATGCACACAAATTTCCGGTAATAGCTGTATTATCAAGTTCAAGGTAATCTAATTGTCTCAACTTCCACACATTTAGGGAGGACAGACTTCCAGTGACACCAGTGTAAGACAGTACAATCACATATAAAGTTGAGATATCATTCAACAGCGACAAATCGCCAGTGATGCCGGTGTCAGAAATCGCAAGTTCGCCTAAATTCTGCAAATTCCTAAGTGGCGTCAAGTCACCAGTTAATTCAGTGCCAAATATGTATATAGTCTCTGCATTAATCAGCGTACTAAACGGCCACAAGTCGCCGCTTAGAGCTACGTCATAAATGTATATATATTTCAACGCCTGTATAGTGCTGATAGGCCAAAAATCACCAGTTAGTAGAGTCGACCCGAGCCTAATATCGAATAATGAGGCAATGGAAGTTAGTGGCCACAAATCGCCACTAATAAATGAGTCATCGAAGAATATTCTTTCTAACCTCGTTAAATTGCTGAGTGGCCACAAATCGCCACTTATATATGTGTCATGGAGGTCTAAACTCTCTAACATCGTTAAATTGCTAACTGGTCGCAAGTCACCGCTAATATATGTGCCACTGAGGTCTATGCTTTCTAACATCATTAAATTGCTAATTGGTTGTAAATCGCCACCTATACCACCACTACTATCACCGTTAATGAATAAGTCTTGTAACATTGTCAAGTTTCTAATTGGCCACAAATCGCACAAATCGTAGCTGCAATGAAAGTTATTCATGGATAATTCTTGCAGCATTGTCATACGGCTAAATGGCCATAAATCGCCGCTGAATTCATTATTATAAATGTATAAGACTTGTAACTTCGTCAAATTGCTGAGTGGCGACAAATTTCCTTCGAGATAGGTAGAAGCGATGCTTAAGTATTGTAACATCGTCAAATTGCTAAGGGGAAGCAAATCTCCACTGATAGATGTGTCTTCAAAGTCTAACTAAGTGCTGCAACATCACCAACTCGCTAATGCGCCATAAATTGCCTCTTAACAACTTGTTTTCACTTAAATCAATCTTGGTCAACATCGACAAGTTTCTCATATCTGATAACACTCCTCTCAATCCAAAGTCTTCCAGAACAAGTTGGACGATGTTACAGTAACTGCCTAAACATTCGCACGTTATCCCTTGCCAGTTATCAGTACAAGGATTGATAAGCGAAATGTTAGAATCACTAAAATTCCATATATTCCCATAGTTGCTCGTTGGAGTCTCCCACAACCAATATTCACCGTTCAATGTGTAGTAAAACGTCCGCAAAGCGTAGAACTCAGATACGGGGAATGTTTTATTAGTCCTAATTAAAGCTGTAGAATAACTATGATCAATAATTCTACGATCGTTAGTGTTAGGTAGATACATATGTCCTCCTTCTCTGAGCTCATGCCTTTCCTTTGTAACACTTCCTACACACCAGAGAAGTAGACTCATCAGTACAATCCAATGCCAATATATGTGCATGTTATATCACTACATCAGGTAAATTTGCAACTACTGACTGGTACTTTGATGCAACCGACGTATTACGGGGATATGGATTACCAAGGGAAAGGACTGGTACTGCAAACACCGCCGCGATGCCACCGCGACTCCGGTTTCCTTTGGTACGTAAAAAGGGCCGATATAAGGTTCGGAAAGGATGAATCTTTTGTTTGAGCATGACACCAGAGATTACTTGCTGTTGTTGTCAAAGCTGGTTACTTATTTAAGCTCTTGTATAAATGTCTAGATTGAAAATCTACTAAATAAGGTCCAATTGGAAAGGCCGCATAGTTTGGCGAGTTCACCAAGTTTTTCTAGAAAAAACACGAAGAAAACGCTGGAAAAGGAGTGATTACAACAGCCAATAGCTTCAAAAGTAAGAAATATAAATAGCTATGAGTGAATCAGGTCCTAATTGGCTTGGATTGTTGAAATGGAGTCTTCAATACTCTGATGGCACAAGTGGTTCATCATGCAATGCAATGAGTGACGATGACAAGGAATGGTTGAAGAGAGCGATGAGTGACTTGGTGAAGGATGAACCGAATAGGATGAATGAAGTATTGAATGAGTTAAAACAGTTTATTGAAGGTATTAATGCTACTGGTAATGTAAATGACGAACAAATAGGACAGATAGAAACACTTTTGGAGGAACTTCAAGATATTGTTGAACAGATTGATATGGCTCAAATATGTGTAAAATTCGGTGGATTAACATGTTTATTACTGTTACTTGAATCGGTATTAGTAGGTGATCGGGTTCGCAGTGTTTGTGCGACAACCATCGCAACTTTATCTCAGAATAATATTAAAGTGCAGAATGAAATGTATACTCGTGGTGTTATTGACAAGTTATGTAACTTACTTCCATCCACATCATCTGTAGTAGCATCAAAGATCCTGCTAGCTATTTCATGCATTATTCGTAACCATGAGGCAGCAGAGGTTCACTTTACACGAAATTATTCCACTGCAATATTCACACACTCGTTGAGATCAGGCCACAACGCCTTCATGCGTAGAGCCATCTTCCTCGCCTCCGCCTTGTTAACCAGCGACTCCAGTAACAAATTATTATGCGAGAGCTCATTTCCTGCCGTTTTTATTCCTTGTGTATTTCAATTTTTGAGCAGCGATGACTTGGATCTGCGGGATGTGACACTGAGAATGTTGAAGATATTTGCTTCTGCGTCGCAAGGCCACGCAGCGTTAAATGCCCACATCGATGCGTTGAACTCGGCCATTGCTAAGCGATCCGAGTCGGATAATGCCTTCCCTGCAGAGGAAAATGTAGTCATTAATGAGATTCAAAATCTGTTGAGAGAGCCAGCATCCGTCTTCGTTCGCCCTGTGCAGCAACAGCTACTTTTATAGTTACCACAAAGGAAATAGTAATAAAAAGCACTGTTTATAACAACAATTTTAACAAAAATATAACCTTCCCATGCTTATCTCACTGATGGGTTCGCACGTGAGCCTCTTCCCGTTCGCCATCACCTCGAATGTCTCTGGATCCACACTCACTGCAGGTGTCGCGTCATTCAGCTTCATGTCTAGCTTGGATATGTTGCGGGTGTTACTCACGGGATGAACTGTCTTTTGAACATTGTAATCTTTGGTTACCTTCTTCGTCGCTGCTAATTGAGAAACGAATAGAATAGAATTACTAGCTGCCGCATTACCTATTGCACCGAACATAGGGCGCATGTAAACCGGTTGTGGCGTTGGAATGGATGCATTAGCATCGCCCATCTGCGACCACGCGATGTGGCCTCCTTTGATAACCATTTCAGGCTTCACACCAAAGAAGGCAGGACTCCACAGCACTAAATCAGCTAGTTTATTGACCTCAACAGACCCGATAACGTGTGACATTCCATGCGCAATGCATGGGTTGATTGTGTACTTGGCGATGTACCGCTTGACTCGGTAGTTGTCTGTCTTGATGCCATCAATACTCATCTGTGTTGCATCTGCAGCAATATCCTCGTCAAGCTGACCTAGTTGTCGTTTCATTTTATCGGCGGTTTGCCATGTTCTTGTTATCACCTCACCGACGCGACCCATCGCCTGCGAGTCAGATGAGATCATACTTATTGCGCCCATATCCTGCAGTATATCCTCTGCCGCGATAGTTTCCTTTCTTATTCTACTCTCTGCGAAGGAAATATCTTCGGGGATTGCCTTGCTCAAGTGGTGACACACCATCAACATATCTAGATGCTCGTCTATGGTGTTGACAGTGAGAGGCCTTGTTGGATTCGTGGAAGACGGCAAGACATTAGGAAGCGAACAAACGGTTATAATATCAGGAGCATGACCACCACCTGCGCCTTCAGTGTGATATGTGTGGATAGTGCGATTCTTGAAGGTAGCTATAGTGCGCTCGACACAGCAGGACTCGTTCAGTGTGTCGGTATGAATAGTTACTTGGACGTCGTACTTATCCGCTACATGCAAGCAGTTATCAATGCTTGCAGGCGTGGTTCCCCAATCCTCGTGTAACTTCAACCCCACGACTCCCGCCTCAATGATCTCAACCAATCCTACCTCAGACGACGTATTTCCTTTACCAGTGAAGCCAAAGTTTAATGGCATTGAATCAGTCGCTTCCATCATCATTTTTAAGTGGAATTTACCTGGTGTACACGTGGTGGCACAGCTACCAGAGGACGGACCCGTGCCACCACCCAATAGAGTCGTTAATCCGGATGCAATAGCTTCGGTGCATATATCCGGGCAGATAAAGTGTATATGTGCATCCATCCCACCGGCAGTTATAATTTTACCTTCTGCAGAGATAACGTCGGTATTTACTCCGATAACCATGCCCGGGGTGACGTGGTCCATGGTCTCGGGGTTGCCAGCCTTGCCGATGCCGCAGATCCTCCCATCTTTAATACCTATATCTGCCTTGTATATACCAGTGTAATCAATGATTAAAGCATTGATAATCACTGTATCTAGCTGTACGTGTGCCTCCACACCTGTTGCTTGTCCCATTCCTTCTCGCAACACTTTTCCACCACCAAACTTGCACTCATCACCATAACAAGTGTAATCCTTTTCAACGCGCACATATAACTCAGTGTCGGCTAGTCGCACAATATCCCCTGTCGTGGGGCCATAAAGGTTCGCATAACTGCTTCTTGGGATCTCGTAGTAGTTGTGCTCTTGCTTCTGCTTCTTTTGAGCTGGTGTGGCGTTTGTGATGTCCTCATAGTCCTCATGTAGAAATTTCTCTTGCAATAATTTGCTTGTCATTGATTTAATAATATCGGGAGTTAACGGTTGCACCGGACCGGGGAATAGGTTATTGCCACCGCTAATAACCCTCGATCCGCCTATGTCGACGAGGGTTACCAGCTTGCTCTCGCCTGGTTCAAAGCGTATTGCAGTGCCAGAGGGTACATTCAATCGCTTTCCATATGCTTTAATACGATCAAATTTTAAATACTGATTTGTTTCTATGAAGTGATAGTGCGAGCCAACTTGTATTGGACGATCCGCGGTATTAGTTACTCGGATACTGATAAAATTCCTTCCTTCATTGAGTCTTATATTACCAGGTATTGTGTGTATTTTACCTGGATGAATGGTCTCATTCATCATTGGTTTGAATAATTCTAACTTTGGAATTGGTAAGAATGAACCATTTAAGGCAAGTTCTAAATCTCCATTTTCATTGCAAATGGGATTGTGAATCGTGACTAGTTTCGTGCCATCATTAAACAATGCTTCAATCTGTACTTCATGAAGTACATACGCAACCCCTGTGAGTAAAATAGTGAGAGATGATGTCTGTATGTAAGTGAGTGGTCTATTATACCAGGAAGCACTTGTCGATATCCCAAGATACTATGACCTAAATCCATGAGATCAGCAACACTAAAGGTACCCTCACGCGCCAACTCTACTACTAATCCAGATATCAACGCATTCGCCTCTGGTATATTCAACCTCAATCCTTTAGCCAATCGACGCTGTGCAATACACATGAGGGAATGCAAATTCTGCAACTTGTCGCGTTCATGAGGTGCCAACATCACTCAATTCACAACTTAAATTCCTTTTTTTTGTTTTTTTTGTATAATGCTAATGCTATGCTGACATCAGGGCCGCATGCTCGTTTGTTGACAGAGCAACAGCTGATGACTAGCTGTTGCCGCGAGACGCAACTCTTACAATCACGCACTTCTTATGAATAATTCGAATTTTTAATTCAATTTTGGTGTAAGTGAAATAGTTGTATGAGCCTTCGAGAGTTAGTAAGAAATATGAGCGACGCATGAAAGTCAGTAACGCATATCAATAAGCGCATCAGTAACATATTTTTTATAGACGATCACAGGAAATCACCACAATTTCCGGGTTAACGTGGAGGGCCGGGGACAGCAGGAGTTTGGAGTTTCGGTATTTCGCAGGATACCAGGTCGCTCGTCGAGCAGTTGGCAGCTGCGCATTTGGTTGAGCACTACGTAAGCCGTTGTTAGTCGCTCTCATGGGTATCTGTGAAAGTTCAGAACAGAAAAGTCCTTCTGGTATATCATTAACTCTTACTCTTTTTATTCATTACTAATTTATAAAACGTAGGACAAAAGGATTTGGCACTCAGGAAGAAGAGTATGTATACAGAGAATCCTCTCGCAGCAAGGAAAGCATCAATGGTACCAGGTACTATTGGAGGGAACGCAATTTCAAAAGAACAAAATTTAGAATTATTATTAAAATCAAAAAAACGTGCGAATGTATTTAATCAAGGAATAGGAAAGGAGCAACGTAACTCTTTCCACGCAAAGCATATTCCCAAGACAAAGAAACAGGAGCAGATTATACGATCAGCAGTAAGCGAAAACTTTATTTTTGCATCATTAAATTCTAATGAGTTAGATATTTTGGTAAATGCTATGTCTATTATTAAAGTAGAAGCTATGCAAAATGTTATTACTGAAGGAAAAGAAGGTGATTATTACTATATTATAGAGCAAGGTGAAATGACTGTTTATGTCGGCGGTCGAGAAGTCGGTATCTTGAATACTGGTAAAGGTTTTGGTGAATTGGCATTATTACACAACACTCCTCGAGCTGCCACTATTCGAGCAAATACTACCTCTTCTCTCTTCGCACTTGATCGAACCACTTTTAGATTCGTTATTGCACAAACACAAAGTCAGGCTCATGATGCCATTCTTGATGCCCTTAAAAGAGTCCCATTATTTGAAGAGTTAACGGAAGTACAGTTACAGAAGATATGTGATGCAGTGGAGATAGTTCCTTATGCCGCAGACAGCCAAATCATCAAGAAAGGGTGCATCGGCAACATCTTCTACATGATCAAGGAAGGCACAGTCAAGGTCACAGATATAGGTAGTAAATTTGCTGATGAATACCTAAAAGCAGGTGATTATTTCGGTGAAAGAGCATTAATAACTGGTGAACCTCGTGCTGCTAATGTCCACGCGGTAACTGCATGCACTTTAATGGCGTTAGACCGCGATGCATTCAACTCTCTGCTAGGTCCTTTGTCCGAGCTCCTATCTCACAACATGAACATGCGTATATTAACATCAGTAAAATTATTTGAAAAATTAAATTTAGATGAAAAAAAGAAATTATCCGAGTCGTTCGTGGTTGAAACCTTCGAGGCCGACGACGTCATCGTGAGGCAAGGGGACAAAGGAACCACTTTCTATATACTCAAAGAGGGCAACACCAAGGTTGTTATTGGCGACCAAGTCATGGGACAGTTACAAGCTGGGTCTTACTTTGGTGAGATGGCTTTGTTGAATGATGAAGTAAGAGCAGCTTCTGTTATTGCAACTGAACGCAGTATCTGCTTCACTATTGACAGGGATATGTTCAACTCTATCCTTGGCTCCCTCAAAGATATTATTGAACGCGATACAGCTAGTAGAATAACAACAATAAAAAAATCCAATGAAAATTTTGATGTATCAACTATTGACACGTCTATTTTGTTGAAGGATCTCGAGACTATTGGCGCGTTGGGCTCCGGCACCTTCGGGCGTGTGTATCTGGTGCAACACAAGGAAACCAAGAATGTTTATGCATTAAAAACTATGTTTAAATCAGAAATTGTAGCACAAAAACAACAAATGAATGTGATAAACGAGAAGAATGTCATGTTGCAGTGCTCGCATCCGTTCATCCTCAAGCTGTACCAAACCTTCAAAGACCCTCGCAAGTTATACATGTTGCTGGAGTTCATCCAAGGTGGTGAGCTATTCTCAGTGATACACACTAATACAAGTGATGGTGTACCAGATTTACAGGCTAAATTCTATGCAACTGGTGTTATTCTAGCTATAGCTCACTTACACAACAAAGAGATCGCTTACCGCGACATGAAGCCCGAGAACTGTCTCATCGACAAGGAGGGCTACCCTAAAGTCGTTGATTTTGGCTTCGCTAAGAGTATTCAGGGGAAATCCTTCACATTATGCGGTACTCCTGAGTATCTAGCCCCGGAGCTGGTCCTTGGTCGTGGTCACAACAAAGCAGTTGATTACTGGGCTTTTGGCATATTAATCTATGAGATGATAGCTGGTTACTCGCCGTTTTCCGACCCAGCTGGCATGGATCAAGTCGTTATTTGTCGCAATATAGTCAACGGACGCGTTGTATTCCCACGTAATTTTAATGCGGATGCCAAGGATATTGTCAAGAAACTTCTATCTCGTGAAGTACAAAATCGTCTTGGTAATCTCAAGGCAGGTACCGATGATATCATTCAACATTCTTGGTTTAATAGTATTGATTTTGATCAGTACTTCAATAAACAAATGGCTGCACCATGGGTGCCGCAGGTTAAGAGTGCCACTGACACCTCAGCGTTTGACTCGGCAATGCCAGAGGATAACAACGACTTTAACTTTATTGACACGGGAATGTGGGATCGGGATTTCTAATTTGAGTGTAAATCATGTATGTTTTAACTAATTACAATAACAAACGAAGTAGATATTACAGTATATACAGTGACAAGTTGGGTGAATACAGTTACTATATCAGTCAGTTTTTCTCTTTCTATTAATCCATGCTCGCAGGTGGTCGTACGTGGTAAGACTCAGCGACAGGGTTATCGGTCCCTTGATAATATTGAGAGAAAACCCCTTCGTAAGTCCTCGAAGACCTTCTTTTTTCACCAATAATTTTACCATTTCTAATGTTGTTGGACTCGGCTCATTTGCATCAACTATTCCTAACTGCATTCTACGTCGCACGATATCCAACGGATATGTTGCCAATTGCGCACTTAATCCCGCAAATGTATTCAAGATAAGCGACTCGAGCAGAGTCGGTTTCCTGTTGGTTACTGTTGGAAATACCTCATGTAATGTCTGTTTCACCATCCAACTTGTACCAGAGTAAGGTATTATGCCTATCATTGTGGGAGTCAGTCCTTGGAACAGACCTCCTTGGTTGAGTGAACTCGTCCACGTACTGTTTGGTATCAAAGCTAACCGCACTCGTAGCACGTCTAGCGGGTATGTAACGAGAGTACCAAATGCACCACCAAGTGATCCAGCTAAGAATTTATATTGAACTGGAGATGAGAAAAAGTAAGTTAGCAAGGGTATGTGTGAGTGCATAAGAGAGTGCGAAACCTGGTAATTTATCAAGAGCTAACATAGCTTTAAATTGGTTTTCAAAATAATCATGTGCAGCATAGCACAATCCAGCATATGGTGCAACTCTGACAATCGTTGTACTGTGTCCCTTCCATAGTGACAACACACCCCCTGTACTAGCCATTGACCTTCCTCTGTGGATACGATAGTAAGTAATAGTGAGTGAAAATTTAGTAAGTACTACTATACCTATCCCATGCATTCTTTAGTGTGAAATAATCAGATGTAGTCTGGAAACTCATTTTTACTCTTTCAGCGGGGGCAACAGCTGTCTTAGCGACAACACCAGCAATGCCACCACATACAATACTAGAGATCTAATAGAAAGTGAGTAAGTGAGTAGTAAAAATACAAGTTGGTCATTGCATACCATATCTCGTTGCGCCAGCTCCGAAGACACATAATTCTCGAAGAGAATAAGGCGTTCAAAACCTCTGTGAAACCCGTCCATTCTCGGTGTCTCCTTTCCACTCCACCACTTGCATCAAATACAAGCGGGAAAGTGCTCATCACCATCATCCAGACGGTAAAATTTGAAGTAAAAAGCGGACCCGCATCTCATCATCAAGAATGCGATTAGAACAAGCTTACGGTAGAGCGTCAGTAAAGCCAAGTTGCTGCAACAACGGTGTCCTGCATGTGAATATAATTCCAACGCTCTTTAATAAAGAAAATGCGGGGTCCTTATTTATGGGACCGGCTCGTGACTCGAGAAAAAAAGAGTGATTACAAGGAAAGTATCTTGGCGTCACGAAGTTCCATTGAATCACTGGAATCTACGTAGCATAGGCACGTCAGTAGACATCTAGCAGTAGGGGAGTGCAAATACTAAGTGAATTTTGTAAGAATGGATTATGGAAATGTGGTGTCCGTGTTATTAGTGATTCTTTGCGTAATAGTTGTGTATGATTTGATAATGCAGTACCAAATTACGGCGAACATACGCACCCAACATGAATACAACGAAGCAGTCAAATCGAGCGTGGACTATTGGACCCTGGGATATCGTATCGAAGATTTGGATGCAAAATTGGCTTATCAGGTATATATTTTGTATTTTCTTTTTCACTCACTTACTAACATCCTCACTCTAGAATGAGTATCTAAATCAAGTTCACAATGCTTTCTCATCTGTTAATTCTAGAGATCTAATGGTTGCAACATCGGCAGAAGATGGTGCTGCTATACGAGGTAGTAGCAGATCAATTGAGCATGAGTTACTCTCGGTTCGTAAGGCAAGACTAGCTATGGCACCATTATTGTACAACTTAAGTGCATTATACCAGTTGCGATGTGACGATGCAGAAGATAAACCATTAATACGAGTAGGATATAATAATTTTAGAACCGATCCTCGTGACGTGTGTCAATTGTTTACTGGTAATACTAATGATGATGTTGGACCACAATCAATGTTTGAACTGATTTATTTCCATAGTACAGGGTCGTATGGCTTGAAATCACTCATGAATAATTTTTATGTTCAAGCTGTTCCACCACCACAAGATAACCCAACATTGCCATGGAAACTTACTATAGGCGGTCCAGTGCCAGGCACATATGAGAGGTTTCGATTTACTCGCGATGGCTATCTGTACTCTCCTATCATCGGCGGCATGTTCCAGTGTGGAGCAGGTCAGATGGTCAAAGGTTACAGTGGGAAGTACGGCAATTATAACCACTTCAAGCTGGAGAAGTTAAGCGAAGAAGACTACTTACTTGCTCATAAATCAGTGATATTGTCAGACACCATCATCTCACAGCAACAGTCACAGCTGGAGTTGTTTAAATCAAAAGTTAACGCGGCTAGCAAAGATCCGTTAGTAGGCATACCCACTGTAGATGGTAAGAAAGTAAGGATAAGTCTGTGTATTCCCGTCACATCCAAAGGCACAGTCATGAGCAGTGTAACGGACTCGCCTTTGTGGTCGAACTTGTTTGATACATTCATGAAATCTATTGATTGGCGCGCGAATAAGTACATCTTCCGCTTCTATATTGGCTTTGATAAGGCTGATTTGCTCTATGATACCGGTGATTCTTGGTCTGAAATGCGCGAAGAATTTAAAAATCGAGCAATTTATCGCATGAAAGAGCAGTTGATGGGCGACACCGCCATAGCCACCGTGCTGGAGAACCACTTATCCTTGAAACTGATGCATTTTGAGCATTTAACTGGTGCGCCTTCACAGGTTGTAAGTCAGTTAGTGCTGCAAGCGTACATGGATGACTTCGATTACTTCTACCAAGTCAACGATGATACCATCATTATCACCTCCAACTGGGCGCCTCGATTTGTCGATGCATTAGCCAATAATTTCATACCTAATTTTGGTGTAACAGGACCGTTAGATACGAATAATGACAAGATATTCACTCACGCATTCGTCAGCAGAGTGCACGTGGAGATATTCGGCCATCTGTTTCCCCCATACTTCAAGAATTGGTGGTCGGATGACTGGATCTCTACTGTTTACGGGACGGAGAATACTATGCGCTTGGTGGATGTTGAAATCAAACACAATGTTGGCGCACAGAAACAGGGTGGTTATACCCGTTATGACGTAGACAAGTCAGCAGAGTTGCATCTAGAGGATGAGCTGAGAAAAGGCCACAAGCAAATCGATGCTTGGTTAGTAAAGAATAACTACCCGCGACTCCCACTACCGAACTTATGCGGCTACGTCCCAATAGCGAACAAAGTAGTGCAGTTCCTAGAGGACACCAAGGCATGAGAGAGTAAGGTATAATTTAGTTATGTTACAGCAAATGGCAGTGCGAGTACATGTTTATTTGGACGTTCCGGATATTTTCACACTCGTGGTGTAGTCATAATCGATAGACGGGATCACGGATTGAATGAATTTCAAGAATATAAAGAGATAATTGTCGACGGGGATTTCACTGGAGTCGGCGATGCTGTCAATAATGCATTTCATGGTCGCTGCATGCTGACAAGGGTGTATTGATAGCTGAGGAATACCAAGATGTGGATGCGACTCTATTGTTACAGTTTTATTGACGTAATCAGGCATGATATCTTCAAATATCAACTTGGATCCCAACGGATTGCCTCCCTCATCGTAGCCCAACAGCCACACCCTATGAGTTTAGTGAGTAAGATAGTTAGTAGAAATCGAGTTAGTGAGGTAGTACCTAGGTGTCCGGTAATAATTGTCATAGGTCATTGATATATCGTATCTCCTTGTGTGTATTTTACTAGCTAATTCATTTAAATTTACAAAAACATCTGCTGTGTTGGAGTCCAACGCCAAGTCGTCGTCCTCCATATCAAGATATTCGCTGTCTCCATCTTTTGCTGTTTTGCTACTTCCTACTTGTGATTTTGATGGTAAATCTGCTTCTACTAGTACACCTGCGACATCTTCATCTTCTGTAGCATCATTTCCTTCTAACGCTGAAGTGGCCTAAATAAGCGAATAAGTGAGTTATTGAATGAGTGAATCAGTCAGTGAGTGATATAACTACCATCCATCCATCATCAACTATCTCATCATTATTATCTACAATTTTGTTTCCTGAATTTTTCATATCCTTCACTCTTTTGGTAGAGAGACAACCTTGAATTAATAGAAACTGTTTGTCAGTTGGCAAATAATTGCGTATTCTAGCTGTATCACCAGAACACCATCTCCATGTACGACATTTTGACACCTTTAATTTAGTAAATGAGTGATTGAGTTAGTGAGCGAAACAGTTAGCGAAGAAGTAGAAACTAACCAGTAGATCACCAGATTTTACGAATTCTTCCGGCGTCACCATACCATTACTTTGGAAGTGTGATTCCTTTAAGATTGGCATCAGCGATTCACGCGCCTGTCGCATGAAGGAGAACATCTTTTCTAACTTCTTTG
>JACCDO010794379.1_pt1 | contig 13106 bp, 11 predicted proteins | sample 7446101 | NCBI WGS metagenome assembly JACCDO01 (sample SAMN15323440, study PRJNA562643) | freshwater metagenome | isolation source: river surface water | place: USA:Blue River Watershed | collected 2017-08-16
GGTTCCTACAGGTTCAGCGCCGCCAACTGCCGAGTGGCGTACCGTCACGGGCTCTACGCCGTCCACCGGAACAACCACGGGGGCTTGCGTTTGTTGAGGTGCGAACCTTGACCCATTGTCCCTTGTGCCCCTAGAAAAAAACAATCAAACAGAACCTAAAAACCACCCCACCCCCAGCCCCAAAAACCAACTAATCAAAGACAAAATGCGAAGAATTTTGGCTTTCTTCCAACATCCCCCAACCACCTCAACCCAACAATCACCCCCTCATAGATGATCAAGATGCGAAGAATCTTGATCATCATAGCATAACTCTCCAATCCCCCTGATTCCCCAAAAATCCACGTAGAATCAAAACCCATGTTATTGGAAAGAGCAAGAGCACAAAATTGCTTGCATTTTGTGCTCTTGCTCTCTTGCGGTAACCATTAGGGCCCCGAAAACAAAAATGCATCAAATTCAAAATATTGCTAAAAGATCACTCAGTATCTAACCGCTATAGATGTGCTGACAATGACCGCTTTGATTACAGAGGACTACACCTACTAAAACCCTAATCTCTCCCACCGACGAATCAACCGATTCGCCTCCGTAGAATCATAAGACAATTCCCCTTTCATCTCAAATCCCCCCAATGCCCACTCCGGCCGATGCATCGCCAAATACTGGTAAATCACCACAGTACTACCAGTATCCGCCAAAACAGGCCATACCTCAGGACTAATCACAGCCCGACTCACCAACTGAAGTTGTGAATATCCTTGAATCACAGATGGACAAGGCCAACGATCCCTAAACACCTTCACTTGCTTCAACCCCAATTGATGCGCACAAGTATTCAAAAACGCAGTTCTCTTCACCAAAGGTTCCACCAATAAAATCTCCAATTCAGGGCAAAGACAAGCCAAAATCATCCCTGGTACTCCGCTCCCAGTGCCGACATCCACAAGAGGAATATCCTGTCTAAGCACAGAGTAAAGCGCAAAACTATCCAAAACATCATTGCGACAATCTTGTAGTGCCTGAGGTCCACTCAAGTTATGAATCTTCGCCCATTGAGTCCTAAGTTCCAAATACTTGACAATACGATCAATCCCAGCATCCAATAAATCCCCTTGATCTAAAATCATGGGAAATTGCGATGATAATTCTTTAATTTGTGTACTATTGAGTTTCATCAATCATCACCCTATACAGAAAATGCTTGAAGAACAGCATGAATTTGAGGGTGTAACTTCTGTGTAGAAGCGATCATCCCGCGTCCACTCAACCAATCACGCCCCCCCAGATCATCACTCACCACCCCACCCGCTTCTTCCAAGATCAAAGCCCCAGCAGCCACATCCCAAGGTTTTAATGCATATTCCCAATAGCCATTGAGCCAACCGCTAGCGACATAAGCCAAATCCAAAGCAGCAGAACCTTGTCTACGAACACATTGACAGCGTTTCAACATCTCTCTTAATTGATCGCAATTATCTTGTTCCCTACGATCATAAGGAAAGCCAGTGGCAAGAATGGCTTTATCCAAAGTATCAGAACTCCCCATCATTTGATCATTCAATAACAATCTCTTCCCATTGCGCCATGCCCCCCCACCCTTACTGGCATAGAAGCAAAAATTTCGCATGGGTTCATAGATCACGCCTACTTTAACTTGATGATTTTCAACCAAGGCAATAGACACGCAAAAATGGGGCAAACCATGGGCAAAATTCACAGTACCATCTAGGGGATCCACAAACCAAACTCTACCAGGATGTGCCAAAGCTTCTTTGATTTGTCCGGATTCTTCACCACAGAGCAGATCATTAGGGAAAGCTGATTTCAAACCTTCTAGAATCAATTTCTCACTGGCAAAATCAACTTCACTGACGGCTTCAATATCATTCTTATAAAAGACTTGCACATTCTTTTCCCAAGATTGTTGAATCAATACACCAGCGCGCTCAGCCAAGTGCCTTGCTACCCATAATTCTTTGCTATCTTCATTTAACATAGATCACTGCTTTCTCTTTAGTTCTTTTTGTCTTTGTATTTTTCAACCAATTTTAAGATCTCATCAGCGGGTTTAGCACCGACAAAAGCCCATTGATTGATGATAAAAATAGGTGTACCTTGCACACCAATCTTGATGGCAAGATCGATATCATCCTTTAATCTCTGTGCTGTTTCTGGACTACTTAAACAAGTCTTAAACTTCGAGATATCCAAAGATAAATCACCTGCATATTCCATCAACTCTTCTTCTTCCAAATCCTTTTGATTTTCAAACATCACATCATGCATTTCCCAAAACTTCCCTTGGTTCTGTGCGCAAATTCCAGCTTTGGCTGCAATACACGCATCTTTATGCAGATCAATGGTCATTTTCTCATTACAAGTAGAACTCAAAGGATAATGCTTAAACACATATTGAATTTTGGGATTTTGAGATTGGGCTTCTTTGAGATTTTCTGATAATCTCTTGCAAAATGGACATTGGAAATCACTAAACTCATAAATCGTGACTTCACCATTTCCCTTGATGGGACTTTGATCAATACTCAAACCAGTAATCAATTTAGGCACTGGTTCTTTGTATAACGCCTCTTTGTGTTGAACTCTTAATTCCTTTTCATACCCCAATGTATGCAATTGAACCATCAATAACAATCCCATAAAAATCCCCAAAATCAAGACATACCAAAATGAAAGATAAGGCTTAATCGATTGCCAAGTCCAAATCTCATTCCCAAAAACGCTTAACCTTGGCCATAATACCCAAAATATCAAAGCATTGACAACATATAACCCTATACAAAATGGACAGAGTTTCCCCAGTGAAAAAACGCTGACTCCTGCAAGAAATAGCGAATATAGCAATGACATGACTGCAGAGATTTGTATGAAAAACAATGCAGCATAAAACAATGAAGAATGTGTTTTGATTGGGACCAACGCCGAACCAAAAATCTCCGATTCACTGACTTGATTTTTCTGCGCAATCCACATCAAGATCAACAGCATAAGCAATGCGATGAGATAATAGCTCTCGCCAATATTGGCAATAGAAAATCCCAATATTCTGCTAAATTCACTATTGGCAGCTTCATGACAAGAAAAAACATCATAAGCCCCACAAATCCCATCATCGCTGTTTTTATTTAACAGCTTGGCAATTTTAGCATCTACATGCTTTGTCGATAAATAATAGCTAATCCCTACACCTAAAAAATAGAGGAAAGCTAATATTTTAGAGATATGTTGTTGATAAAATTTCATCATTTAACCTTTAGTCATTAGATTCTGTGTCAATTGAAATAAGAGTTCCTTCTTAGCATAAAAATACCAATCATCTCCATCTCTTCTCAATAATAACCATTTCCCATAGAATTGCGATAATTGAGCGATCCCATCACGCCCAATATGCCAAGCGATATCTTCATACTCAGACCGAAGTTCTTCGGCCAAGATCGGATGATCTTTGAGATCAAAACTCGCTAGCCCATATAACCTTGAGATTTCTTCTTGAGGATGCTCATATAAACGACAAACCAATAGCAATGATTTGATCTTATCGAATAGATAACTCTCTTCAAATGCCACATCCCCAATCTCCAAAGGCTGAAATTGCGTGATTTTCATCTCTTTCTTAAATACCAATCTTTGATGCTTTTCTTGATATACCAAAGGAATCACTTTTAACTCCCAATCGATAAAATCAGCCCTTTGCTTAGAATTTGCCTTCAACCCAAGCATCGCTTCTATCGTTAATCCAGCCCACCCCTTATGTTGAATGACCCCTTGTGTAGGAAAACGCAAATACTGTGCAGCCAAATCCCTGATATTCTTGTTGAGATAGGGGGAAAGACGTTGAATCGCTTCTGCTTTGGATAAGGGCGCTTCATCAAAGAGAAGCAATTGGGGATCATTGAGATTGATTTTCATGGCTTACTCTTAAAAATCACTGATTTGATCGATACTCTCTGGGCAATCAATAAAAGGATTTCGATTGCCTTGGTACTTTTCAATCAAATCATTTCTTTTCTTTTCGCGATCACTTACCGGATCTTCTTTGGACCACTTCTTGAGGATTTCTTCTTGATCTGGATAGATCTTGATATTCCAACGCATTGAGAAATAAAGCATTGTCCTTGCCACATCACCCCGCACTTCTGGTCTAGGCATAAATACCCTTTTCCCAGCTTTATTCTTACCTATCGCCGATGGACTGACAGATGAATCTTCATTTCTTAATACTTCACCAAAAGGCAGATTTCCTCGGATTCTATTCACTGTTTCTAAGGCTGGAAAGAGATTATGCATATCCGATTCTTGATCCGAAAACACACTTTGATTGCGATCTGCCATCCAAGACCTAGGCCATACATGTTCGCAATTGATCTGTGAATCCCATCTGCCCTTTTGAAGCTTAAACATCTTACCTGTGTATAATGTTTCGATGCTTTGATCATTTAACTTGGCTTCAACATCCTTAAACACAATCCTTTTGGCTGTACCATATTTACTCTTCCTTCTCTTCTTCTTCCCATTACCCTCTTCATCTTCTTCATCTTCGCTTTCATCTAAACTTTGATTTTGTTGAGCGGCTTTTTGGAAATAAACCAATAAATCTTTATTCTTGAGTTGAGTCGGACAAGTGAGATTTTTGGCTTGAACTGTGCTAAACCCCAAAAAAGCAAAGATCAATAGGAAACATAAACGGGATTGAAATAACTTCATCGATTTACCTCATGGAAAAAGAAAAGAGAAGGCAAAGCGATCTTAAAGCAATTTGAAATGAAAATCAAAATCCTCTTAAACGATAACCAATATTTAAGACAAATACATAATACCATCCACCAATCACCTTAAACTCAGTGACATCTGCCTTACTTACTCTCTCTTCTTCTGTCGCTGGCCGATAAGAAAAAGACAAAGGATCAAAGAGATAAGAAGCAGTAAACTCAATAAAGAACCTACTCCTTGAATCCCAATGCCATGCATAAGCACTACTTAATGAAGGCCCAACCCCATATTGATTGATCTTCCCATTACTATAACCAAAAATAATATTTTGTAAGCCCATCCCCAACTCTACCCCATGTCTTTGATTTTCAAAGAGATAGTATTGCGCATAAGGACTAAAAAACAGATCAATGCTTTGATATTCTATGGTATTTCTATAATTCACACCTAAACCCAAAGCACTCTTTACGCCTAACTCCCAATCCCCAAAACGATATCCTAAACTTAAACCAAATTTGGGACGCCTGCCTTGAAGTAAGGTGCTTTCCCTAGCATCCAAATACCCTTTGACTTCACCAAAATACAAGCCAAGATCGCTGCCCACTTGTAAACCTTGTTTTAGTAAACGAATATCATAAGTATACTGTTTTTTTGGCTGAGAGATAGGGGTATCTAAGATCGAATTAAATTGAAATGCTTGTTCTTGAGCATAAAGACAAACTGGAGATAAGATGAAAATTAAGCAAAAGAATCGTAGCATATATATTGAGATATAGATTTATATTAAAATCAGATTACTCTTGAGTTCTATTTCTGTCTTTGTACTTCTCTTTGAGAGATTCAGCAACTTCACTTGGTACTGGCGCATACTTGCAGAATTCCATGGAGAATTCGCCCTTACCTTGAGTACCTGAACGAAGAACGTTAGAGAATGCAAACATTTGCTCTAAAGGTACTTCTGCTTCAATACGGGTGAAACCATCTTCTTCTGTTGTATTGGTGATAATACCACGTCTTTGCATGAGCATACCGACCATACCACCTTGGAATTCAGTTGGACCTTCTAAGGTAACTTGCATGATAGGTTCGAGGATGATTGGCTTTGCTTGATCGAAGGCTTGACGGAATGCACCACGAGCAGCTTCTTGGAACGCAATATCAGAAGAGTCAACTGTGTGGTATTTACCATCATTGATGACACATTTTACATTCACAACTGGGAAGCCGATTAAGCGACCCTTAGCGAGCATGGACTTAAAGCCTTTTTCGCAAGAAGGAATGAATTCTCTAGGAATCACACCACCGACGATTTGAGATTCAAACAAGAAGTCTGCCACTTCACAAGGCTCCATCCAACCAGCAACGTTACCGAATTGACCAGAACCACCAGTTTGTTTCTTGTGGGTATAGTTAAAGTCAGATTTTCTGCTGATGGTTTCACGATAAGCAACTTGAGGTGCACCAGTGTCAACTTCAACTTGGTATTCGCGCTTCATACGTTCGATATAAACTTCTAAGTGCAATTCACCCATACCAGAGATAATGGTTTCACCGCTTTCTGGATCAACAAAAGTCTTGAATGTGGGATCTTCGCGGGTAAAGCGATTTAAAGCCTTGGATAGATTGTTTTGAGACTTGTTATCTTTGGGCTTAATCATCAAGCTGATCACAGGATCTGGTACGTGCATAGAAGTCATGGCACAATTGATCTTTTCATCTGTGAATGTATCACCTGAAGCACATTCGATACCGAATAATGCAACAAGATCACCACCACATGTATCTTCAATATCTTCCATTTCATCAGAGTGCATACGGACCAAACGGCCAACTTTTACTTTCTTACCATTACGTACATTCACAATGGTATCACCCTTACGGATAGAACCTTGATATACGCGGATATAAGTCAATTGACCATAACGACCATCATCGAGCTTAAATGCTAAAGCGACAAATGGAAGAGAAGGATCAGAACTGAGCTTGATTTCTTTTTCGTTGTTATCGAGATCTAAAGCGATATTCTCAACTTCATTGGGGTTAGGTAAGTAGTTACCAACACCATCGAGCAATGCTTGAACACCAACATTCTTATAAGCACTACCACAGAATACTGGGGTGAGTTGTAAGCTGATGGTACCAATACGAACAGCTCTCTTTACCATTTCTTCAGTGATTTCGCCACCATCTAAGTAAGTCATGGTGAGTTCATCATCGAAGTTACTGATGGCATCAATTAACTTTTCTCTGTAGATATTTGCGTGATCTACCATGTCAGCTGGGATTTCAACTTCGCTGATATCTTGACCATTTGGACCAGTGAAATAACGAGCTTTCATGCTGACCAAGTCGATGTGACCTACGTGCTTATCTTCAAGACCGATAGGAAGTTGAACCATCACTGCATTGTGCTTTAACTTCTCTCTGAGTTGATCACAAACTTTGTAAGGATTAGCACCAGAACGATCACACTTGTTCACAAATGCAAGACGTGGCACATTGTAACGACGCATTTGTCTATCAACAGTAATAGATTGGCTTTGAACACCAGCAACAGAGCAAAGAACGAGAATTGCACCATCGAGAACGCGTAAAGATCTTTCTACTTCTACTGTAAAATCAACGTGTCCGGGTGTGTCGATGATGTTAACATGGTAATCTTTCCAAGTACAGTGAGTGGCTGCAGATTGAATGGTAATACCGCGTTCTCTTTCGAGTTCCATTGAGTCCATCTTTGCACCAACACCGTCTTTACCACGAACTTCATGGATTGCGTGAATACGGTTGGTATAGAAGAGGATACGCTCGGTAAGAGTTGTCTTACCAGAGTCGATGTGGGCACTAATACCGATGTTACGAACTTTTTCTAAATTTGTGATCATTTTGGGCTCCAAACATGACAATGTATTTTATCATTTTTGGCGCAGTCTATTGATTTTCTATTTTTTTTCAATACTATTTTTGATTATTTCTTAATTTAAATCGTTTTTATCACTTAATTGCTTGTAGGCAATGATAAATTCAGATCTTGTCGCCTTTTGATCTCTTTGAGATTTTTATCCATGGTTTCTATGGTTTCTTGGGTTTCATCCAGTAATCGCTTTGAAAATCCCTCAAAAGTAGAGATTTTCCAAATGCCATCTTCTAAGAGTAGATCGATACGATCTTTGGTTCTGGTGAAGATATAGGCTTTACTGGCATCTTCTGCATTGAAATGCACACTTTTAGCATTGAAATATTGCTCAATCTCTTCTGCTGGCTTGCCTTTGAGAAGATCAAACTCGTCTTTAAGGATCAACATAAATAAAGCTTTACCATCATTGACCCCATCATACTGATTCTCTAGATCTTTTTTTGCCCATTTTTGTTGGGCACTGGGGTAGGTAGAAGCTAATTTGAGTCGTTTTTGGAAAAGAACGATTAAATCCTTGAGATTTTGGTGGGTTTTATTGGTTAAACGCTCATATAAGAGATCATGTTTTTCATAAGCAAAGCTTTTGGCAAATTCTCTCATCGCACCATCAGGTGTGGTAGGGTCTAAGTTTTGAGAACAAGCAGTAACTGTGATCATCAGTAAGGGAATGAGCAGTAAACGAAGCATATCATGAACTCTTTTCTGTCAATTGTTTGTGTTTGAGCCTAAATAGAAAATAAAGCATTGCATTGCAGTATTGTCAATTTTTTAGTATTTTGCTAGTAACAATTTTTTCAACCCCAAACCTTTAGTTTCTCTTATGCGTTTCTTGATTTCTTTGATTTTTATCACTTTCTCCCTATCTACACTCACCCAATGTTCTCCACCTGCCAAAGACCCAGCATTGATTGCTTATGAAAATTTTGTCTTTGCCCTAAGGAGCAAACAAGAATCTAAAATATGGGAAAGTCTATCGATCAATAGCCAACAAAAATTCAAAGAAAAAATGCTTACTCCTTTGCCAACGCAAGAATCCAAGCCTAATATCAAAGAAAATCGCCCATCTGATGATGTCAAAATAGAAGGACTATTGCGTATCAAGTTAGGCTATGCCTTTGAAAATAGTTTTGCACAAACTCCCAAAATCGAAGCAAATGAGATTCATTTGAGCAATTTAAAACATGTATTAGTCTCCCAAACAGATCAAAGCCTATTGAAAATCCCTATGGTATATGAAAACAACGCTTGGAAAGTCGATCTAAGCGAAGCAAAAACCATTGAGTAAAATCAGTGAAAACATGAAGAGATAATGTAAAAAACCAGATAAAATCTAAAGCGATTGCTTTTTAACTTTCATCTTTTGATCTTTTGCATTAAAAAAATCTATAACCCAAGTTAAGAGACAAAAAATATTCAGTAATGGTGGAAAATCAATTGAGAGAACTCCCTAAAATATATGACATTGGACAGAAGATCGGTGATAAATTCACTGTGGAAGCTGTGAACAAAAATGATTTTATGAGTGTGGTTTATTCTGTTCGTCATGAACAACAAAAACAAACACCCCTCGCTTGTCATGTGATTCAATTACCACTAAGCCAAAGTCAAAAGCTTTCTTTGGTAAGAGAACAAATACAATCCTACAAAGATCTCAATTTTAAATCCTTTCCCATGAGTAGGGGGATGGGTAAAGAAGGTGGGGTAGGTTATATCATTGCCCAAGAAATCGAAGGTGCTACACTGACCAGCCATCTACAAAAAAGACAACAAACAGCCAGACCCTTTAAAACCAAAGCCATTTGTTCTTTGATGATGGAAGTCATTCAAGCCCTAGAATCCCTCAAAGAATTCCCTTCTATTCCCCAATTCCATGGACTACTCACCAGTAATTCAATATTGATTCAAACCAATAGTAAACCCAGAGTAAAAATCAATGATTTGGGCTTATTTGTGATTAGAGATGAATTATGCCTTAATAGCGAGCATAACGATTGGGTAAAAGGATCTATTCCAGAATTAAGAGGTCAAAATACACCCATTGATCCAGATATCTATAGTTTAGGTTCAATCTTCTTTGAGATGGTTCAACTTTTGCCTTTTGATGATCAATGGAGAAGCCATTTGCCTCAAAACTATGCCAAAGATAGCGTAGTAGAATTGATGATCGATATTATCTCTGATTGTGTCGCAGAAGTCCCAAGAAAGAATCTCTCATCCCTCAAAGAAGCACTTAAAGAATTATCCATCATGTCTGGAGATGATGATGTGGTGACTCAAGATTTAAGCCATTTGAATCAACAAGTGAAAAACTTTGTGGCAGAAACCCCCTTGCCATTTCAAGCCAATGCGATGGATGTACTCCCCAAAGAACCTACAGCGCCTTTCCCAGTATTTAAAACCCCATACCCATGGGATCAACCCAATGATCAAATCATTCACCCCAATCTCAATTCATCCACCATGATTGGGGGCCCAGGTGTCAGTGCTGCTATGGAAGCAATTGGGATCAAAGCCATGACACCTATGCCAGACGTTCAACCTACCCTACCTTCAAGCCAACAAGAAACAGACTTCCAAAATGCGCTCAATTATGCTGCCAATCAAAGCGCTCAAACTGAAAGTCCCCAAATCTCCACCTACAAAACCCCTCAACCCTATCAATCAAATCTCATTGTTGGCGAATCCAAAGAGAGATTGGCAGAAAAACTCACAGCGATGGAAACTTTTCAAGGGGTAGAGTTTATGATGGAGAAAGAAGAAGATGCTGTATTCTCTTCTTCCACTGCCATAGATCTAGGACATTTATCGGGTGAAGCCCCAGTGATGCCCAAAATCCATACACCTCCAGTTTCCACTGTCAACAAAGATCCAAAACGTGCCAAATGGCTTGTGACTAAAAAAGGCATTGATTACGGACCATTTAATTATGATGAAGTGATCAAACAACTCTTTAACCATGAAATCGATGTACAAACAGAAATCTGTGATTCAGAAACAGATGATCGCAAGAGTTTGGCGGAATTCGATGATTTTCATGGTGTCTTGGCTGAATGGAATGAAGCCAAAATGGAAAGAGATAGGCTCAAAGCAGAAGCAGCAAAACGCGCCAAAATGATCAGACAAGTATCGATGGTCTTAGGCATTTTGCTGGTGGTAGGGATGAGCGTCACTGCCGTATTTTTTGGACAAGCCATCTATGAATCTACCTTGCCCACGCCCTATCCAATGGCACTCAACACTTGGGGTCAAAAAACCAAGATTAAACCTGTAGAAGCTTTAAAACGCTTAGAAGAAACAACTGAACAAAAAGAAGCCAGAGAGAAAGCAATACAAGAAGCCAGATTAAGAGAACAAAATTTACAAGATGCCAGAGATATGGCTAAAGAAGCCAGAGAAGCTAATGCAGAACAAGAAGTTGATTTGGATCAAAAAGGAACAGGTAGAACACTATCCAAAGCAGAATTCCAAAGAGCAGTCAGCACAAGATCTGGTAGATTGATCTCTTGTATCGAAAGAGAAGTAGATGCTAATCCCAATCAAAAGAAATTTGTGGTAGAAGTCACCATTCAACCCTCTGGTAAAGTATTAAATGCAACTTTGAGCGGTGGCACAAGCAATGGTACTAAATGCGTATTCAAAGCCTTACAAGGCTTAACAGTAACACCCTTTGATGGTGGTAATTATAAAGGTAAAATCCCATTTGAATTGGAATAACTATCGATTGTAATGCCCTAATTTCTGTTCTAATTCTAATCTAATATCTTGGGGTGTCCCCAATGCCACCAAACCACCAAGCGCTTCCACTTCTGATTTTAAATGATATGCAGATACCCCACCGATTAACCAAGGAATACCAGCGCATACTTGAGCATACTGTGGTAATAATGCTTTGACTCGATCTACATTCTCTTCGCTGGTAATCGATAAGCCCACCATATCGGGTTTTAATGCTTTAATGGAATCCCCTAATGCTGGTACTGGTGTATTAGCACCAAGCATAATTGTTCTATACCCCCATTGCATAAAATGTAATGCAGAACCATATAAAGGCAAAACATGTTGTTCATGTTCAACACAAGTCAATAAAATCAGAGGTCCTTGATCATTGCTTTGCAATAATCGAAGGAGATCTCTGGTTGCATTGCCGATATATTCAGTAGCCAGATGTTCTTGAGCTACTGATAACTTCCCTAAACTCCACTGAGTCCCCACTGTTTTGAGCACTGGTGAGAAAATCAAATCAAATACTTGTCGGGCAGAACCGATTAAAAGGGATTTTCTAATGGTTTGTTCAAGCACAACTGGTTGATAATCATAAATTGCAGTCAATATCGTTTCTATGATCTGATGAATACCTTGATCTAATGCTATATTTTGATGAGATTCTACTAAATTTTGATTTGTGATTTCAAATGGGTTAAAACGCTGTTGTTCTGGTATCTCTTCATTTGATTTGACTTCAGTAGTGATCAAATGTTGATAACTAGAAAGTTCTTGGTTTTGTCCTTGAATCAAAGGAATGGCTTCAGAAGGCGCCAAACCTTGATCACATAGCTTTTTCAGTTGCTTTAAAAAAGAAATATCGTCTTCACTATACAACCGATAAGAAGAACTTTCACCGCGAACCGGACTAGGAACGCCATATCTTCTTTCCCAAGCTCTTAATGTGGCAGTAGATATCCCCGTCATTTGCGATACCGTTTGAATACGATAACGACCTTGCTTTGTCATTTTTTATCTCAACTATCATCGATCTATGAATATAGCAAACACTAAACAATCCTTAATCAAGGATATAACAAACCTCTATAACATTGTTTTAAGCAAAGAGAAAACAATAAAAGTGATATTGCGCAAAAACATTGTATAAAGGCTAGGCATCATCTCAAAAAAAACCTTGGAGTGCATCATGGGAAATCAAGATTTAATCGCATTTACTGGTGGTGGGAGTGCTGGGCATGTGACCCCGAATTTAGCATTAATCGAGAATTGGGTGGCACAAGGAGGCAAAGCGATGTATTTGGGTCGTAAGAATAGTATTGAAGAGGATTTGGTTCAAAAACAGGGGATTGCTTTTTATGATCTCCCTTCTGAAAGATTAAGAAGGTATTTTGATTGGCGAAATTTCCTGATGCCTTTTCAAGTGATTTTGGGGGTATACAGGGCTTATGCGCATTTGAAAGCACAAAAACCCAAAGCCTTATTTTCCAAAGGTGGATTTGTTTCTTTGCCCCCAGTGATTGCTGCATGGTTGAATGGTATCCCTGTTTTTATCCATGAATCAGATGGTTCACTTGGGCTGGCCAATCGTTTATCATTGTTTTTTAGTCAGTATATTTGCTTTGGACAAAAAGAAGCTTTTCGCGAATTTATGCGCACAAAAAACATCAAATACAATGATCAAGATCAAGTCGTACATCTAGGTAGTAAACAAATCATCTATGCTGGTACACCGATCAGA
>JACCDO010426243.1_pt1 | contig 13105 bp, 10 predicted proteins | sample 7446101 | NCBI WGS metagenome assembly JACCDO01 (sample SAMN15323440, study PRJNA562643) | freshwater metagenome | isolation source: river surface water | place: USA:Blue River Watershed | collected 2017-08-16
TCTTGTTTATAAAGGTTTGAAAGATTCCTATTTTACCTAGGGAAAGTGGCTCTTTACAGGATTGACTTATCTGTTTAGTGTAAGTGTCTTGAGAATCGGTAAATTCAGGCTGATAAGCCCTAGGACTAACCCTGATAGGGTGGTAACTTTCGTCCAATTGTCAGACAACTGTCAGTCCACGCCCCTAATCTCAGAATTTGTCTAAAACACTGCCTAGAAAGTAGGAGAAAAGTATGTCCGGTATGGAACAGATGTTGGTTGAAAATCGCGTATTTAACCCACCGAAAGCGTTTGCAAAGCAAGCAGCCATTACAAGCATGGAGCAGTACAACGCCATGTGCAAAGCCTTTGATAAAGATTTCAATGGCACATGGGCTCGTTTGGCCAAAGAGAATCTTTTTTGGAAAAAGCCCTTCACAAAAGTTTTAGACGAATCTAAGGCGCCTTTTTACAAATGGTTTGAAGATGGTTTGACCAATGCTTCATACAACTGTATCGATCGCAACATCAAAAATGGTATGGCCAAGAAAACTGCCATCATTTTTGAGGCGGACGGCGGTGAAGTCACCAAAGTGACTTATCAAGAATTGCATGACCGTGTGGCCACATTTGCCAACGGTTTGAAAAAACTCGGTATCAAAAAAGGTGACCGTGTTGTGATTTACATGTCCATGTCGATTGAAGGCGTGGTCGCAATGCAAGCCTGTGCTCGTATTGGCGCAACTCACTCAGTGGTGTTCGGTGGATTCTCAGCCAAATCATTGCAAGAGCGTATTGTGGACGTCGGTGCCGTGGCTTTGATCACTGCAGACCAACAATTGCGTGGCGGTAAAGCTTTGCCATTGAAGACCATTGCCGATGAAGCATTGGAATTGGGTGGTTGCGAAAAACTCAAGCACGTGATTGTGTATAAGCGTACTGGTGGCGATGTGCCGATGAAAGCCGGTCGTGACAAGTGGATGCATGATGTGTCTGCAGGTCAACCTAAAGTATGTGAGCCAGAGTGGGTGAGTGCAGAACATCCTTTATTTGTGCTTTACACATCAGGTTCAACAGGTAAACCAAAGGGTGTACAACATTCAACAGGCGGTTACCTCTTGTGGGCCATGCTCACAATGAAGTGGACCTTTGACTTGCGTGACAGTGACGTCTTCTGGTGTACAGCTGACATTGGTTGGGTCACTGGCCACAGCTACATCGCTTACGGTCCTTTGGCCTGTGGTGGCACACAAATTGTGTTTGAAGGTGTTCCAACTTATCCAAATGCTGGCCGTTTCTGGGAAATGATTCAGCGTCACAAAGTATCTATTTTCTACACAGCACCTACAGCGATTCGTTCATTGATTAAGGCTTCTGATACAGATCCAGCCGTTCATCCAAAGAAATACAACTTGAAGAGCTTGCGCTTATTAGGTTCTGTGGGTGAGCCGATTAATCCTGAAGCATGGATGTGGTACTACAAGAACGTAGGTAGCGAGAAGTGCCCAATCGTGGACACATTCTGGCAAACAGAAACCGGTGGTCACATGATCACACCATTACCAGGTGCCACACCTTTGGTTCCAGGTTCTTGCACTTTGCCATTGCCAGGCATCATGGCAGCAATTGTTGATGAAGCGGGTGGCGATATGCCGAACGGTCAAGGTGGTATCTTGGTGGTTAAACGCCCATGGCCTTCTATGATCCGTACCATTTGGGGTGACCCAGAGCGCTTTAAGAAGAGCTACTTCCCAGAAGAGTTGGGCGGTACGCTTTACTTGGCGGGTGATGGTGCCATTCGTAATAAAGACACTGCTTACTTCACGATCACAGGACGTATTGATGACGTCTTGAACGTTTCAGGTCACCGCATGGGTACGATGGAAATCGAATCATGCTTGGTCGCTAATCCATTGGTGGCAGAAGCTGCCGTGGTGGGTCGTCCAGATGACATGACGGGTGAAGCCATCGTGGCTTTCGTGGTTCTCAAAGGCAAGCGCCCAACAGGTGAAGAAGCGAAGAAAATCGCTACTGATTTACGTAATTGGGTGGGTAAAGAAATTGGACCCATTGCCAAACCTAAAGAAATTCGTTTCGGTGACAACTTGCCTAAGACTCGTTCAGGCAAGATCATGCGCCGCTTGTTGCGTGTCTTAGCGAAGGGTGAGGAAATCACTCAAGACACATCAACACTTGAAAATCCAGCCATCTTGGAGCAACTCAAGCAAGCGATTTAAGTTTCCTTAAAGTAGCAACTTGTAGTGATTCAGGCCGGTTACCCTAGGGTGCCGGCCTATTTTCTTGGCACTGAGTCATAATCTGCCTATGCAAATGCGTTCCGAGTCCAAAAAAATCGGTTTTTTTTATCTGTTGTTCACGGCAGGCTTTTTGCTGTTCGTCTATTTTTTAGGGTTAATGGAGCGGCGGACCGGCCCAGGTATTTGGCTGGGTTATGTGTTCCTATTTGTCACCATAGCGATCTATGCCAGTATTGGCTTGATTTCTCGCACATCAGACATCAGTGACTATTACATCGCTGGTCGTAAGGTACCTGCGATTTTCAACGGCATGGCCACCGCTGCTGATTGGATGAGTGCCGCGACCTTCATTGGTTTAGTCGGGATCTTATTTAGTTCGGGCTACAAAGGCTTGGCCTTCATTGTGGGTTGGACCGGGGGCTTTTGTTTGGTAGCCATGCTGATTGCACCTTATCTGCGCAAATTCGGCTCTTACACCATTCCTGATTTTTTAGCGATTCGTTATAGCCAAGGCAAAGAGGGTGGAAGTCGAACAGTTCGCATGGTGGCTGTTTTCACTACGATTATTTGTTCATTCGTGTATTTAGTCGCCCAAATTCAGGGGGTTGGTTTAATTGTCAACCGCTTCATTGGTGTTGAGTTCGGGGTAGGGGTGTTCTTTGGTTTGGCCGGTATTTTGGTCTGTTCATTTTTAGGTGGTATGAGGGCTGTGACCTGGACTCAGGTTGCGCAATACATCATTTTCATGATTGCTTTGTTGCTGCCTTTGAGCATGATTTCATATAAAAAACACAATTCCATTTTTCCTCAAGTCAGCTACGGAAAAGTTCTAGAAGAAATCGAGTTCCATGAAAAAGATTTTGAGGTCACTGCTGAGGAAGTCAAGGTGCGTGATTTTTATCACAAGCGAGTTATCTCGCTGGATAAGAAAATTCAAAATTTACCGCAGTCCTTTTATGACGGTAAGAAGCAAGCAGAAAAAACATTGCAGGATGCTAGAACTCAGCAGTTACCCCTCAAAGAATTAAAAGCCATTGAGAAGAGATTGGCTGAATATCCTAAAGATCCTGCACATGCTTATGAAGTATGGCAGACTCAAAAAAAAGAAGCCCAAATTAAAAGTCAGGCTGCCATTCCATCTATGGACCCCAGTTCTAATAAGGGGGTAGGTGTCTCTAATTTAGACAACGTCAACTTTGTACTGCTTATTTTCTGTTTGATGTTTGGTACGGCGAGCTTGCCGCACATTCTGACGCGTTACTACACTACCACCAGTGTGTCGGCCACACGCTATTCTGTATTTTGGACTCTGTTTTTTGTGGCTTTGTTTTATTTCAGTGTGCCTGCTTTGGCAGCTATGGTGAAGTTAGAACTCTTTAAAAATTTGGTGGGCGTCTCTTATGCTGATTTGCCCACCTGGGTCTTGCAGTGGCGTAAATTAGATCCTCCCATCTTATCCATTAGTGACATCAATGGTGATGGATTTGTGCAGTGGGCAGAATTATCGATTTCACCCGATATGGTCATATTGGCTGCGCCTGAGATTGCAGGCTTGCCTTATGTGATTTCTGGGTTGGTAGCGGCAGGAGCATTAGCTGCTGCACTTTCAACGGCTGATGGGCTATTGCTGACAATTGCTAATGCGATTTCTCATGACGTTTACTATCATGTGATTGATAAACAGGCTTCTCATCAAAAGCGTGTGACTGTTGCCAAGATTATTCTGTTAGCGGTGGCCTTGTTTGCAGCTTATGTCACTTCTTTGCGACCGGGCGACATTCTCTTTCTGGTTGGAGCGGCCTTCTCATTGGCAGCATCTAGCTTTTTTGCTGTTTTGATCCTGGCGGTCTTTTCAAAACGAATCAATCAATGGGGAGCCATTGCTGGCATGCTCACGGGTTTATTGGTGAGCGGGACTTACATTGCCTTGAACTACCCCTTTGTATCCCGTCTGACAGGAGTTTTCGGGGATCGATGGTTTGGCATTGATCCGATTGCTTCCGGTGCATTTGGTATTCCCGCCAGCTTTTTGGCAGCATTTGTGGTGTCTTACTTAACCAAAGACAATCCAGCCGTTATCAAGCGATTGGTGGATTACTTGCGAGAATCTCGCTCAACAGTCTAGCAAACTCACTTTTTCGGAAATAGTTTTTTCCAACCTGATAAGCCCAGCTTTTCCATTGTGGCCATATTGGTTTCAAAAATGGCTTCAGCTTGTGGAAATGCTTTTACAGCTTCATCAATGCTGTCTTCCCGAATTAAGTGGAGGGTAGGATAAGGTGATCTATTGGTGAAGTTGGTGATGTCATCAATGTCAGTGCCCGCAAATTGATAATCTGGATGAAAGCTAGCAATTTGTAGTTGACCATCTAAATCTAAATCTTCTAATAATTGATCGGCTAATTCTAAAAAGTCGTTGTAGTCTAAAAAATCCTGTAAGACCTCAGGGTGGATAAGTAGCGTGGTGTCGACCTTGTCTCGTGGAGATTCTGCTAAAAACTCTAATTCTCTCGCAAGCTCTTCCAATAAAGCTTCTACTGTCTTGGCCGAACTCACGCAATACCGGATTTGATTTTTAACATGCACTGCTTTGGCAAAGGGACATAAATTCAAACCAATCACCGCTTGTATAAGCCAGTCTTGAGTTTCTTTCATCACAGCATTATCTTCAGGAGTCATCAATTTCATTCGTTCCAAGAGTTTGTGTATCGTATAGCCTTATGATTCGTATTACAGAACTGCGCTTACCGATTGATCATGCTCCTGAGGAGCTAGAGGCCTCTATTTTAAAGCGCTTGAAGATATCTTCCAAAGATTTGATCGACTTTATTGTCTTTAAGCGCAGTTACGATGCCCGAAAAAACACAGCTTTGTCATTGATTTACACCTTGGATGTCACTGTCAAAGATGATGAGGCGATTTTAAAGACTTGGGGTCATGATCCCAACATCCGTCCTGCACCTGATACCAGCTATCACTTTGTCGCTAAGGCTCCTGACTCTATAAGCGAGCGTCCTGTAGTCATTGGTTTTGGACCCTGTGGTATTTTTGCTGCTTTGGTCTTGGCGCAGATGGGGTTCAAGCCCATCGTCTTGGAGCGTGGTAAACAGGTCCGTGAGCGCACGCAAGACACTTGGGGTTTGTGGCGTAAAAAGATTCTTAACCCTGAATCTAATGTGCAGTTTGGTGAAGGGGGCGCAGGCACCTTTTCAGATGGTAAGTTGTACAGCCAAATCAAAGACCCTAAATTTTACGGTCGCAAAGTCATTCAAGAGTTCATTAAAGCGGGTGCCCCAGAAGAAATCGCTTATGTAGCCAAGCCTCATATTGGCACTTTTCGTTTGGTGGGGATGGTGGAAAAGATCCGCCAAGAGATCATTGATTTGGGTGGTGAGATTCGTTTTCAGCAGAAAGTCACCGCTTTTGATATTCAAGACGGTCAGATTCAAGGTTTGCGCTTAGAAAGTGGAGAAACAATACAGGCCAAGCATGTAGTTCTCGCTTTGGGTCACAGTGCTCGAGATACCTTTGCAGCGCTTCACCAAGCAGGTGTCTATATTGAGCCCAAGCCTTTCTCTGTGGGCTTTCGAATTGAACACCCTCAGTCATTAATCGACCGTGCCCGATTGGGGCCGCACGCTGGGCATCCATTGATTGGCGCAGCTGACTACAAACTGGTTCATCACGCTAAAAATGGCCGAGCGGTTTATAGCTTTTGTATGTGCCCGGGAGGTACTGTGGTGGCAGCCACTTCAGAGGAGGGGCGAGTGGTCACCAATGGCATGAGTCAGTATTCTCGCAATGAACGCAATGCCAATGCTGGGATTGTGGTGAACATTGATCCCAAAGATTATGGGGGCACTTCTGAAAACCCATTAGCAGGCATTGATTTTCAGCGTGCCTTGGAGTCCAAAGCTTTTGAGTTGGGCGGTCAAAACTACGAGGCACCTGGGCAATTGGTCGGAGATTTCATTGCTGGCAAGGCATCAACTGAATTCGGTCAAGTAATTCCATCCTATAAGCCAGGCGTGCACTTAACAGATCTGGCGCAAGCCTTGCCAGATTATGTGATTGAAGCCATGCGTGAAGCTTTGCCTGCCTTTGAGAAGCAGATCAAAGGTTTTGCATTGCCTGATGCTGTCTTGACTGGCGTAGAGACCAGAACGTCTTCACCATTGCGTATCACGCGCGGCACTAATTATCAAAGCTTAAATGTTAAAGGTCTTTACCCTGCCGGTGAAGGCGCCGGATATGCAGGAGGTATTCTTTCGGCAGGCGTGGATGGCATCAAAGTCGCCGAAGCTTTGGCCTTGGATATGCTAAAAACTTAAAGTTGCTCAAGACTCATAAAGTATTAATGTTTATTAAACTTCTTTTTTCTGACTTGATTGAGTGAATAAATCAAAATGGCGATGATTGGAGCTGAGATGCCACCAATCAATTCTGCGGGTAAAGTGACGCCTAAATCTTTGAAACCCTTGGCCATATAAATAATCAAGCTCACGGCGTAATAGGTCAAGACCAGAACAGAAAGTCCTTCAACCGTTTCTTGTAGACGCAGTTGTAATTTCGCGCGGCGATCCATGCTGGCTAAAAGCTCTTGAGTTTGACTTTCGTTGACATACTCAATACGTGTGCGAAGAATTTGTGTCGTTCGTGAGATACGATCAGATAATTCCCGCAAGCGACGTTGTGTCCATGAGCAGGTGCTCATGGCTGGTGCAAAACGACGATCCATGAACTCCGATAAGGTTTGAACACCAGGTATAGAGCTTTCATTGAGTTCAGATAAATTCTTTTCAACTAGCTGGCTATAAGCTTCAGCCGCTGTAAATCGAAGACCATGTTCAGAAATCCACTCTTCAATTTTGGAGGCAAGGGCAGAGATACGTTCCAAGAACTCGCCATCTTGATCTTGATGACCATGATTTTCTGGGTCACGAGATTGACCTTGAACCATCGAAATTTGTTTAGATAGTTCGGATAGCTCGGCTTCGGCATTGCGCAAGGGGCCGGATAGGCTCTTGGCCACCGGAAATGCCAACATCGATGCCATGCGATAAATTTCAACTTCAGTAATGCGTCGAGCCACGCGACCGGCTTGTCGAGAACCCATGCCTGAGTGGGGAACCAAATAAGAGATGTAACCATCTTCATTGACTTGAAGGTCGGTCCATAACTGTGCATTCTTATTGGTTAGGATGGTGCTACCCAATAAAGTATTTCCAGAAAATAAGTGAGAGACCTCGTCAGCAGCTTTGAACAAAGGACGATCTTCAAAGGCAATGTCAATCGCTGCAATGCGTAAACCACCTGATTCATGCATCGGGGCAACCTGAAAGCTTGCCAGTAAGTCATTCACTGCTTGCTCAATCTTTTGTCGACTGATCATGGGCGCATCATTGATCAGGGTCTCTTGTTGCACAATCGCTGAGATCGAGCAAAACTCGCCATGCAATTCCCATTTGATGATCACACGATGGGGTGCAGTTTTTAATTCAATGATTCGAAAGGTCTGGCCATGATGAGGGTCAATTGTTTGCTTGGATTGAGCGCTAATGGCATTGATCCAATCAATTTGTTGTTGGCGATCATTGCCTCGCAACATAAATGCTTGATTGAGGATGCGGTCTTTGGGCCAGAGTGCAACCGGAGGTCTAGCGTGAACTTCTTCGTGAAGAACCGTTCGCAATGGGTGATCGTATGAGCGCATGCCTAATCTTTTTCCCTTAATGATTGGATAGTTTGAATACTATCTCTTAAGTAACTGATTTAATCAATAAAGCAATAAAAAATGGCTGGTATGTACCAGCCATTTCATTTGGAGTGTCCAGTAAATTACTTGGCGCCGTCCAAAATCCACTTAACTACAGTTTTCGCATCAGCTTCGCTAATTGTTGCATTGGCTGGCATTGGGATTGGACCCCAAACACCTGAACCACCGGCTTTTACTTTTTTAGCCAATTTATCTACGGCATCTGCTTGACCTTTGTATTTAGCAGCGATGTCTTTGTAAGCAGGGCCAACAACTTTCTTGTCCACAGCGTGGCAACCCATACAAGCATTCTTAGATGCAATTTCCTTTGATGCAAATGCTGGTGCAGACACCATCAATGCAGATGCTACCAATGCGCTAATCAATTTCATGTGTTCTCTCCAAGTGATTACTAAACAGACTAACTAGCTGAAATTATAAAAATCACGATTCCATTAGTTAAGAGGGTATTAATACCTAGTTGTTAAGAAAAACCACTAAGTGATTAGCACCTGGATCGATATTTTATCTAAAGATTTTGCTTTTGGTGGATTTTAATTTTTTGCAATGATTAAAGCCAAATAAGCTTGATTCAATCAGATGCAAGGATTGATTCAAATCAGTTTTTGAATACTTAGACATTTGTATTAATAATCCGAAGACTTTCATCCTGAGTCTAAATAACCACATAAAAAGTCAACAATTCAAAAAACCACCCAATTCTTAAATTTGTGCTAGATTTAGACTATGAGAGTTGCTACCAAAGGTCGTTACGCCGTTATTGCCATGGTTGATCTAGCGAATTTTTTCGCATCCGATCAGCCCAGCCAAACTTTGGCTTCAATTAGCTCAAGACAGAAAGTGTCTTTGAGTTATTTGGAGCAGCTATTCGCCAAACTGCGCCATGCTGGCTTGGTTGATAGCATGAGAGGGCCAGGCGGTGGTTACACCTTGGCCAGAAATCCCAAGGATATTTCCGTGGGTCAAATTATTTTGGCTGTGGATGGTATCTTGCCTGAGCAGAATGATCAGCCCTTGGCCTGTCACGCTCTTTGGGATACTTTGCATCATGAGATGTTGGGTTATATGAACTCTGTTTCATTGTTTTCATTATTGGATCCAGAGACTGCCAAACAAATTGCCGCGGGCGTGAAGTCAGGCAAGACTCAATTTGAGTCAGTGCCTAGCTCCAGTGCGAAGAAAAAAGTTACCAAGCCATTGGCAGTTCCCAAGAAGAAAGCCAAACCTGCCCCAGTGGTGAGCTCAGTTTTTAACTGGGGTGCTTACTTATTGAAAAAGAAAAAGCCAGCTTGATGAAGTAATCAAGACTCTAGATCTGAGAGTCTTCCAATAACTATTAAGAGCCTTGCCAACGAGGACTTCTTTTTTCCCCAAAGGCTGTGATGCCCTCTTTAAAGTCAGCGCTGCCATAACAGGATTGAATCAAATCATCACAGTTGGGTAGTTGATGTTGATGGAGGCGACTGATGGTTAATTTGGAGGCTCGCACCGTCAAGGGTGCCAAGCCAGCAATCTTTTTAGCCATCCCCATAGCTAAGGCTTCTAACTCTGAACTCTCCGCCACCGCATGTAAATAACCAGACGCCAATAATTCAGGGGTCGGAATGAGTTCAGCCAATAACAACATTCGCTTGACTGTCGGTATTCCTAGATGCGCCACCAAGCGAGCAATGTTGGTTGGAGACAAACAATTTCCTACTGTTTTAGCAATCGGTGCGCCAAAGCGAGCACTTGGATTGGCCAAGCGAAAATCACACGCTGTTGCTATTGCCAAACCACCCCCCACAGCCAAACCATCAATAATGGCAATGGTAGGCATGGGCAATTGTTCTAGGGGATTGATGTGTTCATCAATCAAGCGCTCATATTGAATGCCATCATCACCATTTTTAAATGACTGAAACTGTGCAATGTCAGTGCCTGAAACAAATGATTCACCACCCACGCCACGCAAAATCACTGTTTTGACTATTGTGCTGACACTTAAGTCAGTGCAAATGGTTTTGAGATCAGCATACATAGACCAGGTCATTGCATTGCGTGAGGCGGGGCGATCAAAGGTAATCCATGCTACGCCATCATTAATACGAAGATGAACCTTGCCTTCAGAAGGGTTTGAATGATGGCTATTCATGATTTCAACATAAAACTCAAAGTGGATTTAATTGGATTCTGGTGAAAACGCACCTGCGGTTTCAAAGGCTTTTAAATCTTCGGTATTAAAGCCGATTTCACGCAACACTTCTTCAGTGTGCTCGCCTAGTAAAGGAGGGTGACGGCGCACCTGTTGAGGAGTGCCTTGCATTTTCACGGCAAACCCAATATTGGGAACTTTTCCTTCTAGGGGGTGGTCGATCTCAATCTTCATCTTGCGATGCTGACCATGTTCACTGGCAAAAGCTCTTGGATAGTCCAAGATTGGACCTGCTGGAATGCCTTGTGCTAATAGTTCATCAATCCAAACCTCAGACTCTTTGGTGGCAAATGATTTTTCTAGTTCAGTGATGATGTATTCGCGGTGGGCCAGACGATCGGCGATGGTTTTGCAGCGCGGATCATTGAATAAGTCATCGCGATTTAATATCTGACAAAGTTTTTGCCACAGTTTGTTATTGGTTGCCCCCATGACAAAGTAATCGCTCTTTGCTTTGACCGCCTGATAGGGGGCGCTCATGCGATTGGCTGTTCCTAGTGCCACTGGAGGTTTGCCTGTGCCCCAATACTCAGCAGTATCCCAGATGGAAAAAGCAATCGCTGAGTCAAAAAGAGAGGCATCAATGTATTGACCAAGACCCGTATTCTTGGCGCCAATATAGGCTGATAAAACACCATACGTGGCAAATAGAGCACATCCAATATCAGCCACTGGTACACCCGCCTTAACAGGGCGACCATCGCCGTGACCTGTCATGGCCATCACGCCTGACATGGCTTGTGCCATCAAATCAAAACCAGGTCGATCAGCCCAAGGACCGCTTTGACCAAATCCAGAGATGCTGGCGTAGACCAAAGCAGGATTAATTTTGCTCAGTACCTCATAAGAGACACCGAGTTTTTTCATGACGCCTGGTCGATAATTTTCAACCAGGATGTCCGCATCTTTGACTAGTTCAAATAAGATTTTTTTGCCTGCTTCAGATTTGAGGTTTAGCGTGATGCTGCGCTTGTTGCGATTCATATTCAAAAAGCCCATGCTATCTGGGCCTTTCATCTTGAATCCCATGGCGCCGCGGGTTTGATCGCCTGTGCCAGGGGGTTCGATTTTGATCACATCAGCACCCATATCTGCCAAGAGCATGCAGGTGTAGGGTCCTGCCATAACTTGGCTGATATCAAGCACCTTCACCCCCACAAGGGGGAGTGGGCGTGAAGCGACTTGTGTGCTGGGTGTGTTCATTACTCAGCCTTGACGTTCAATTCTTTGACAAGCTTGGAGTACTTATTTAATTCAGCTTTTAAGAACACTGAGAACTCATCAGGCGTTGCTGGACCGGAGGTTTGAAGACCTTGAGCATCTAGGGTTGTTTTGATCTTTGGATCGTTCATTGCTGCACGAACCGCGGCATCAATTTTTAAGACCATGTCCTTAGGCATGTTCTTGGGACCCATGACGGAGTACCAGTTAGTCACTTCAAATCCTTTGATGCCCACTTCTTCGAATGTCGGGACATCTGGAAGAATGGACAAACGCTTCGGTGTTGAAATCGCCAATGGCTTTAACTTGCCAGCTCGAATATGAGGCAAGACAGGTGGAAGCGTATCAAAGTTCATGTTGATTTGACCGGCCATCAAATCCACAATGGCCTGACCACTGCCTTTGTAAGGCACATGATTCATCTGAACTTTGGCAATCTTAGAGAACAAGGCGCCTGCTAAGTGTTGAGTACTGCCGATGCCTGATGAGCCATAAGTCATTTGGGCCGGATTATTTTTTGCCAAACTAATCAACTCAGGAACAGTTTTTGCCGGAATAGACGGATGCAATACCAAAATGTTTGGCACGTAGCCGACGTATGTAATGGGGGTGAAGTCTGTTGCCGCATTGAATGGCACTTTAGGTAATACATAAGGAGCAATTGCATTGGAGTTGGAGTGGCCCATCAATAGGGTGTATCCATCTGCAGGAGATTTGGCGACCACATCAGCACCAATCGTACCCGCTGCACCAGAACGGTTTTCAATCACAATGGATTGACCTAGGATCTCACTCATTTTGGGTGCCAGGGCACGGGCCACAATGTCTGTGCCGCCACCAGGAGCAAAGCCGACCACAATCCGAATCGGTTTTGTGGGCCAAGCTTGCGCAAGCACGGGACCTGCTAGCATGGAAGTGGTTAAAGCTGCCACGGCTGTGGCAAGGATTTTGCGTCGTGTGTTCATGATCTCTCCTCGTTGAACATTAATGACTGATACATCTTCTTGTTAAAAAATACTCAAACTACAACTGCATGAATCCAAAAAATTAAAAACAAAATACAACTAATAAAAATCAAACAAAAACAAAAACAAAAAATTACTGCAAATGCATTTCTAGAATTCTTGCCACATGCAAAGCTTCGCGTTTGGCCCCATCTTTAATTTGATGCCGACAACTTGAGCCATCTGCTAAAACAATGGCGTCTGGTGCTTGACGAATGGCAGGTAATAACTGCAATTCAGCCATCTGCAAAGACACGGCATGATGTTCACTTTCATAGCCAAAGCTGCCTGCCATACCGCAACAAGAGGACTCAATTAATTGAGGCTGCGCATTTGGAATCATCTTTAACAAAGCAATGATGGGTTTTACAGCATCAAATGATTTCTGGTGGCAATGACCATGTAGCAAAATTTGCTTTTCACACGATTTGAGCTTGGGTATAAAACGACCCGCCTGCGCTTCAGACACTAAAAACTCTTCAAAGGTTTGACTGCCAGCCGCTAGCTTTTGAGCTGAGGGACCGAAATTCATCACCAATAGTTCATCTCGTAGAGTCAAAATACAAGAAGGCTCTAAGCCAATGATCGGAATATTTTTATCTGTGAAGCGGGTAAAGGTGCTTAGTAATTCAGCGATGCTTTCTTTGGCACGATCCACCATGCCGCTAGCTAA
>JACCDO011809802.1_pt1 | contig 13104 bp, 7 predicted proteins | sample 7446101 | NCBI WGS metagenome assembly JACCDO01 (sample SAMN15323440, study PRJNA562643) | freshwater metagenome | isolation source: river surface water | place: USA:Blue River Watershed | collected 2017-08-16
GTTTGCATTACCAGTGTTGGAGAAGGAGTTAGAAGGTGCAGCAACAGCTTCTTGGGATAATAGCAACATCTATATTAAACGTGATGATTTGTCATCATCTGATTTATCAGGAAATAAAGTAAGAAAATTGGAATTTTTATTGCCTGAAGCATTAATGAATGGATACGATTCTGTTATAACAATTGGTGGAATACAAAGTAACCATGCAAGAGCAACTGCTATTGCATCCAGACAATTGGGCTTAGAGCCCCATTTGATACTACGAGGAAGGCAGAATCCTGAGGACATTACACCCGATGGAAACGTCTTATTGGATAGATTAGTAGATTCGCACATCTATACTGTTACACCTGCAACCTATGCCACCATCGGCAGTGTCTCGTTAACATCCCAACTGAAGACGCAGTTAGAAATGGAAGGGAAAAAGCCGTATGTTATCCCCGTCGGCGGTTCTAATCCACTCGGAAGCTTTGGGTATATGGAAATGATCAATGAGTTGAATCAACAAGCGGAGTCGCTGCATAACAACGGTCACTTGAGGACTCCTTACTTCGACCATATAGTATTCGCTTGCGGTTCGGGTGGCACCGCCTCTGGCATCGCAATTGCCACCAAATTAAGTGGATGTAAATCGAAAGTTCACGCCGTCGGTGTGTGTGACTCACCGGACTACTTCTACCATCACATCGAGCAAACTATCAAGGATTTGAACATAAGCAATATCGGCGATGTGCGGGACTTTTGCAGTATATATAACGGTCAAAATCTGGGTTATGCGCGCGTGTCCGACGATGAAATGGAGTATCTATTGAAGGTGAGCGCCACCACCGGAGTCATCCTGGACCCGATATACAGCGGGAAAGCCTTGTACTACTTCGTGAAGAACGTGCTGAAGACCATCAACACGGCGCAGGAGAGCGTGGTGTTCATTCACACAGGGGGTGGATTTGCTAACTTCGCAACTGAATATTCCGAGAAAATTAACAAGGAATTGAAGAAAGACTTTAAAATTAAGAAGATGATTGTGCATAATAACAAGTGAAAATAAAACCCTCAAGAACTCTCTCCTGCACACTCACCACTCTCTTCGCCTCACTTCCTTTCCTGCGACCTGCCTGCTTCCACACCTGTGCCGCTTGTGTGTGAAGGAATCGCTGAAAAAGGAAATGAAATGAGTTCGCGCCTGGTAATATTACGGCATAAAAAGTGGAATGTTTGGAACCCAGATAATCGAGAGCGTGTGCTGCGTGATGAGCGGTTACACAAAGAGTCTTTGGAACAAGCGCAAGTAACGGAAAGGTTGCATACTCAAGACAAGATATATGAAAGTTTGACGAAGAAGAATGATGGAAGTAAAGAGGGAAATGTTGAACCATTTCGGTTATTTGCAGATATTGAAGCCAGAGAAAAGAAGAAAGGAAACGATGAATATGCCAAAGAAAAAGAAGAAAAGCGTTTAGCTGAATTGAAACGGGAAAATATCGCCCCTTGGGAATTGGGTGAAGGATCACTGGAGAAGACAAGCGTAAAACCTTTTTGGTATTCTAGTGATGCACGAAGTAATGTTGTTTCTAAAGGAAAGTTGTTGAGTGGCAATGATGCTATAGAGGCAAAAAGTAGAGACGAAAAAAGGAAACGAGATTTAGATCCGATGGCATATCATTTCATATACGATGAAGCGCCTTCCAACAGCACGTATTACAATGTAGAAAAGAAGCGCAGTGACAGCATCAGCAGCAGTATCAGTAGCAGCAGCGAAAGCAGTAGTGAAAAGAAACATAAAAAGAAGAAACATAAGCGAAAAAAAGATTCTAAGAAGAAAAAGCATAAAAGGTAGTGTGAGGTAGTATAAGCATGTAGTTATGTACAAATTGTTCAAATATATAAAACTGCAATCATCAGGCAGTCATGCGCCGCGTAGCGCAGCTTCGCCCACACGTTCCCTTTCTTCATGACATCCTTCATCTCGACACTATTAACCGCGGGAGATTTCTGCTTTTTCTTGGAAATAGGGATCTTGATGTTGCCGTAAGACGCTAATATTGCGTACTTCCTACTCTCCCAATTCAACTCTTTGAGAATGCCCAGATGACGCGGTCGGGGACTGGACATGATCCCCTGCCGCGCATAACGCTGATGACTTATTAGTAGTATTCTTGCCGATAATGGGTCGTCATACAAGCCGTACACCTTGACTTGCTTCTTCTTCGTCGTTGTTGGCTTCAGCTTCTCTAATAGCGTCTCTACAGGAGTCACAAAGAAGTTGTTCTGAGTCACTAGTAAGCTGGGTAATTTCTTAATTATTTCCCTGATAACATCTCTGGATAATGATTGATTGTTCTCTTGAAGGCACCTCGTAGCCTCGCTCGCCTCGTCTTCATCGTCGCTATCACTCGCCACGTCCTCCTTCGGCTTGTCCGCGTCTTCATCTATCTTCAAATTACTCAGTTCTTCTTCTAATTCCCTCGTTGCTTTGAAATGATTCTTTCCAATTGTAAGTACTGCCAAGTGCAAGCTAGTTTTCCCTTGTCTATCGGGGATGGACAGCGCTTCCTCGTACGCATCATAAAGTATGTTGAAGGCTTCCGTGTTGGTACTCGACATGAGCAAGCAATGCATCGGTAAAAGTCCGTGATTATTCCGCACACTGCAACCTTCGCGATGTCTTCGGACTAACATTCGTAAGATATCAATGTTTGGATTTTCACGATTAACCGCGAAATGAATAGGTAACGAGCCGCTGGCGTTGAGCTGCTTCACACTGTCAGGACACAGTTTACAAATAGTTTTTGATAATTCAAAATCTGAATTATCTCTCATAACTGTTAGAAATAAAGGATACCAACCGCCTTCTTCATCGGAATTTTTCATACTACATGCTTGTGGATATGCAGATAGTAGCAAGTATGCTGCCTCTTTAATTATAACTGGTTGAGATAGGCATAAATGTAGTGGTAGATTGTTCTTGCGATTTACTCGCTGAATACCAATCGGACAACGACTTAAAAGCAACGGCAATAAAATCATTACAACGTCTCGTGAATAGTCACTACCAAGCAGCAAGTGATACGCATTATTACCCAATTCATCGGTCAATAACCCAGCATTAGGATCCTTATTTATGCAATCCTGACATGTTGTGACGTCAATAAAGCGACTACCATGCTTTAGTTCTTCCAGGAGAATCTTGCTGTATTTACTAACTGGGCGAGTTATTTGCATTTACAGTCAACAGATTCTCACACTTCAAGCGGCGGTAAGTCGAGGCTGAGGAAGAGAGAGATCGACAACAACAATGACTCACAGGCAGGTGGAATTGGCGAAAAAAATTCTCCCGAAAATTTTGAAAGGAACCAAGTATGAAGGATATTGGATGCTTTCGAAAGAAATCGGAAAAGGGAAGTAGACTCCAGAGATTTCCTTTAAAAGGGAAGTAGACTCCAGAGATTTCCTTTTCTATGTCAACTGCATCAATAGCACTTGAGCTGCAGCCGCCGTATAGTAAGCTTATAATCGATGGCATCAAATTGATTGAAACAAGGCGCTACAAGCTGCCTCTGCACCTGATGCACCAGCCAATTTTGTTATTGCAGTCGACCAAAGGTATCGATGGTGTCAGCGCTTTACCCGATGAGATCGAAGCTAATGAAGATAGTTTATCTATTCTTGGAGAAATATTTATAGAGGAAGTATTTCAATACACTTCAGTAGATCAATATAATGAGGACAGAAATCTTCATTGCGTTCCATTAGATTCTAGTTATAATTACGTCGAAGGATGTGAGTTATTTGGTTGGCGCATTAGTTCTGTTGTAAAATATGACAAAGAAATGAATAATCCTAAATTAAAACGATTCATGAGGTCATTATTCAGTGTCGTAGAGTGATCATGGAAGAAACAATTAATTAAAATAGTCAATGGAACCACCCCAAGTAACATAGCACTCACCGCCTATAGCTATGTAATGAGTAAGCTCGATATCAAGTGCAATAAGATATAGCGGGTTGTCTATCAATGAGACCGCACCCTTCGCACTTAAGAACTGATGAAATTAGGTCAGATATGAATGTGTTTAATAGAACTATTTTCATATTATTGTCTAGAGAATCTACATTTTTACAATTATATTCGTATCTGCGGCGCCTTCAAGAGGACTTCCCGTAAGTGACGTACTCTTTGTACTTGACTAAGTTATGGAATTGCGCTGAATTTTGATTAAAAATGTATCCGTTCCTCCTTTTCTTCAAGTACAAGTACGCATCTAGAGGCGTCATGTTACGGTATTTAATGAAATACGCGCACACCATCGATGCGCTTCTACCCTTGCCGCTCTTGCAATGAACGTAAACATTCTGCTTTTTCGAGATGTACTTCTCAATAAAATTCGCTCCCTGGTCAAGCAGTTTACATGCTGGTGGCACGAAATCTGGCGATGGAATGACTAGCTGTTCTATCTTATATGATGCCCAAACACTAGGTTGTATTGGTCTGCCTATAAGCGTCATCGTCTCTAACTCGTAGCTTTCATTAACTGTTAATATTGCTTTAATATTCAATGTACTACGAATAGAATACTCCTGTCTCTCGTTAATTGGTATTGGACCTAAGTATATGCCAAGATCATCTACCAAATTGATTTCTTTTCTATTAAAATAATTGCACTCTACTGCATTAACAACAACTAATAATTCAAATATTAATTGTTTGCGATACCATACTAGAAATCCTACCAATGATGCATCAACAATCCGTAATAGTGATAGTAAAATGAAAGCTGGCTTCTTCCTTACTGCAAACTGAAATATAAACACAAGCAGACACGTAATCACGAATAATGCCAACCTTGATCTCATAATTGCTGATAACGCTAACCATAATATACGTGATCTCAACCGCTTCCTCGACTTATCATATGCAGCACCGCTCACATCCTTGCCTCCAACGGTCTTCATTAGCTACCTAAGTATTTCCTTGCTACTGAATTGCGTCGGATTAACTTCCTTTTTCCAAAAAAAATTCCTCACTTTCGCTACCGGTACCTCACGTTTCCACACCTCTTTGTTGGTAGGATGAAGAAAAGAGGAAGGAAAAGTCCTTGCGACTCGTTCTTTATGTCGAAACTCAGTAGGTTACTAGGCTTTGCATCGCTAATTCCAGTGGCGGTATTGACCCAGGATAGTATTATCGGAATAGACACAGTTCATGGGCATTTGTTAGATAATTCAGTAGTTAAAACAAGCGTTAGTACGGCTCCAAAGAATGTAATACATCGTCCGACGGAGTCAAAATATGATAGGTGGGGTGGTAAAGAAACGGCAACAGTCGTGCTGCCATCAGGCAACACGTGGTGCTTGCCCCTCAATAATAGTGATACATCTTTAATATTGGTTAATAAATTATTTTATGCTCTTCCTGAAGATAGACAAGTTCAAGTAGGAGACATCGTAGTTATGTACGATCCTTATGATCCTTCAAGGAAAATCATGCGAAGGGTGAGAGCAACTAATAAAGAATGGGTTCGATATCAAGTTGGTGGTGTAGAATATGTAACTATTGTTCCTACTGGAAAATGTTTTGTGGAATGTGATCCGACAATTAACGATGAAAAGCAACAAGATAGCAGGCACTTCGGCACCATACCGAACAGTTTAATCATCGGAATTGCTTGTGGGGTTGTTTACCCGTTCAGCAGATTCCGTGAGTTAAATAATACGTATGAAGAAGTAGTCGTCAAAGATAAGTCAGTTGAAGATGATGAGTACGAGATCAAAGATGACGTCAATGAGAGATAAGCCATTGAAGTTGAGCCACAAATGTATCATATCACATGTAATTACATAATGTACAAAGTCGACACGTCTCACTTCGGCGCAGCACCCGAAAACGATAAGGAAATCCCTGATTCACTCAATATTTCTTCACCTTTCGCTATAATCGGTCTACCGCGTTGGAAGTACGTGTTCACATCACCGGAGTAGGCGCATGCTAGACACGCACTCATCAAGGCGTGCCGTATCAGCGCATTGGGTCTGCATTGGGACCAGTTAGATCGGAAACGCACGCTATAGTAACCTTTCTTGGGCAACGTCGCCTCGTGGATCCAAGTCAGCGGGGTCTGCCAGCTGTCATCTGTCTTATTTTTCTCTACAACTTCACTATCAATATAAAATTTAGATGAGAATAAATTGAGAGAATCAACGTCTTGACCCAGCAAGTCGTCGTCACCTTGGGCTGCACTTTGCGCATTAACTGCCACATTGTCAACGACAATATTCTCAAGTTGCGTGAGCTTCTCATAGAATGCAGTAGCAATTATTAGCTTCGCCACCATTCTCTCCTCGCGGTCAAGCAAGTTCAAGTCGAAGTACACACCCTCTAGCTTCAAGCTATTAATAACACACAACCAACCTAGGCGGTAGATCAACATGGCTTCCTCCTTCGCCGTCAGCACCGACAGCACCAAGTCGATGTTAATCAGGTCGGAAAGCTTGTTATATAGCTTCACTGTCAGCTCAACGCGGTACGTGCTGAATGGGTACGATAACACTATATCCGACGGCAAGAACTCCAACAGGATCACTAGCTGCGCACAAGTAATGAACTTGCCACCCAACACATCGAGGAATGCCGCGATTATTCTGTTCAAGGTCACGTTCGACGCTGCAGATGACACTTGAATGTCTTTGCCACCGCGAGGGGATAACGCAGGCATGGTTAGTGTGCCACCAGCCGCAGATCGAGGAGAATTTTGAGTACTTGAAGCGCCATCTTCTGCTTTACGCGGCGATGTTGCTGCGGATATAGTATCTGTACTGAATTTCCGCAACTGCTTGATGTATGTGCCATACAAGTCTACCAAGGAGTTCGCCTTGTCCTCTGCTACCACCGGCGCTACAGCCTCCACCTCATCGTCAGAGTATTTCCTTACATTTTTCTTTGGTTTATTCGCTCGCTTTTTCGCTTCAATATCATTTAGAACCCGCAACTCTTCCTTTAGCAACTTCTCGTTGTATTTGGCACTAGCTTGCTTCAACGGCAGCATGTGGAATGCGCGCTTGCCGCTGTACCTGGATATCCTATCTAGCTCATTCCGGAAGCTCTCATTGAAATTCATGTGACGAGTGTGACCCCCAAATCCCTTGGAGGACTCCCTCCCTGCTTTCGACAGCTCCTCCAGCTTTTTCAGGGTAACACCCATATCCGTGACCTTCAGCAGCCCAAGTCCCACCAAAATATTACATAAACGAGTGTTGGATACGGCTGCAGTGCTGCCGGCGTAGCCCAGCTCGGTGTAGTCAACATAGTGCACATCAAGGGTGCCTTTCGTGGGTAGTTCCTGCTTCAACCAAGCCGCGGTTATCACAAATGGCTTCATATCCAACACGGCATTGCGGAAGCCCAGGTACTCGCCGTTCTGCGACACATCGCCGTATCCTTTCTTCTGGCGATCACTTGCTACCATCTGCGCGTGCTTTGCTAGCTTGTCTAACATTGTTCTATCTAACTCATTCGCTAGATTGAAGCTGTAGAATCCGTTGTAGTAACCGATGAACAGCTGCCAGTACTGTCCTAGCGACGACTGCACTTGGATCTTGTCCCTCATGTTGCTCGTTACCATGGTTATCAGGCGCTGGCAGTCGCTGGGATCGATGACGCGGGGCAGTATCTGGATCAGCACCTTGTACACGTCCCCTGTGTCCTTAAGCATTTCTCGAAACAATAAGTGAGCTTCATCGTACTTTAGATAGATAGACTGCAAGCTGCAGCGCAACAAGGTGGCGCTGTCTGCCACGGCGCGAGACGCAGAGATGATGGCGGATATACTGTCGGCGGTGACAGTCTTGAAGAATCCATCGGATACTTCGTATAGGAAGCTGCATTCAACGGTTCCAACCTCGGGAGGCATGTAGGGTTCGGTGTACTTCTTGTCGTTGACCTTGGCGGTCACATATCTGTCGTAGTTCAGCCACTCTTTGCTCTTGTTGGCTGCATCTTGCATGGACTGCAAGAATCCCGCGAACTCCTCCAACTCCACAGTGCCAGTGCCGTCAACGTCATACTTAGCAAGCATCAAGTCGATGTTCTCTGCGCTATGATCAAATCCCAGCTCCTTGAAGAGCAGCGTGAGCTCAGCCTTGTCCAGGAACCCGCTGTCATCCTTGTCGAACTTGTGAAACAGGTACCTTGCGTTCGTCTTATCGTCCTCGGATATCTCCTTCACCGCAACCTCACTGACAACCTTCTCCTTGCGCTCACTAATGAACTCGATGTTGTCCTTGTACCCCTTCCCCTCGTCTAACGTGAACTTCTTGCACTTCAAGGAGTCGTCATCAGCTAGCTTGCGGAGTATTTCAATGCAAATAGACCGGTCGTAAGGGATTGACAGATCCAACTTGTAGTCGTGCACACCAGCCTCAACAAGCTTGTTGGAGTCGAACCAGCACGTGGTATCTGCAACTCGCACCACGCAACCGCTTATATCTATGTTGCATCTAGAGCCCAGGATACTTTTTGTTGAGGAAACCGCTAATATCCCGACCTCGCCGATAGGGTTGTGGGAAATATCCACAGCCGTAAGGGACTCACACGAGCGGACTCCACTCATCAGGACGTACACTGCCCTCGGACGGATGTTGTTACTAGATATATTCAAGTATTGCAGCGTTCTATTACTATGCAACGCATTCCCAAGTGCTTCTCCTCCCTCCACACCCATCCCGTTGAATGACAAATCTAAATGAGTCAATGAGTGATTCAACTTGATTGCTTTGCCTATAGCAACAGCACCGTTAAGTCTAATTTTATTCCATGCAATTATTAACGTCTCTAAAGCGCAGTCATCCGACTCCAGCATCGCACCGATGGCTTGGCTGCCGATGACGCCATGCTGCTCGGCGTCTATCTCGTGCGATCCCAACAGGTTACTACTCATATTCAAGTACTTCACAGTGCGGCGCCGAGTTAGGGCTTCGATGAAATTTGCAACTTCAACATCGTCAATATCGGACTCCATCAGTACTAACTGCTCTAAATTACAGTTTTCACAGCATAAATAACCGCTTAACGACGCGGCAGCTTTCGAGTCAATTTTATTTTGCGATAAATTTAATTTCTGAATTAACGGACACTTGCATAAGGCGTCCATGATAGCCTGCAGACCGGCGTCATGAAGGTTGTTATTAGCAAGGTTAAGCTCGGACGTATGCGGCAGCTCATCGAGGACCGACGCCAACACAACGGCTACTTTGTCTCCAATATATTTCGAGGATAAATCTAGTAGTGAAGACACGGATTTGCGGATTATAACGGACGGTTTAGGCGGAATATTCGCGGCAACAGAATTAATAATGAATTTTGAGCGAGCAGATAGTGGCCGCGCGACTCCGTCGGCGTCAGGGCTCTGCAAGTGCACATCTAATAGTTTTTTCTCGAGATTTGTGATGATTTCATCGTATTCTCCCGCTTCCTCGGTGGGTTCCAGCAGCAACTCACTCCTGCTTTCACTCATCATTTCACGTTGAGATTTCATGCTTTCTAGTGAGTTTGGGGACCCTTTGTCAGGTGTATAAGACTGACTTTGCCGTGAGATTTGACGGTAAAAATCAAAGAATTGTGACTTGCCAGAGGCGCCGTAGTAGTTCTCCTCGTCGACAGCTGTCAATGGTGGTAACGTTAATTTCTCACCTGTTTTAGGCGAACTTATTTCCTTTCGAGATGCTGATTTAGGTGACTTTAAAGCATCAAATAGAGTAGATCCAATAGTTTCTTGCTGTGTATCTGGAGGGATTTCAACTTGCAACTGCTTTTCTGCTTTTTCTTTTTCTAATCTTATTCTTCTTCTCTCACTATACGGCAATATAGTACTTCCTTCTGCATTATTATTTCCCATCGAATGCACCATATACTGGCGCTTGAATCCGTTCTTGGGATTCCCAAGTCGCTCCGAAAGAGGCAATCCAGTCTTTATATCAAATTCTAGTTTATTCTTTCCGCATTCGCTATTCAACCACTTATCGAAGAACGAACCATCACCATCCCCAAATTTTGATCTATATCCTAAATTCTTTTGGTATTCTGCAGACTCTTGGTTCATTAGAACCTTTGGTTTATATTTCTTGAATTCATTGTATGCATTTATATCAGTTGCTATTATTAGTGATTTAGTTGTATATGTCGAATTTGTGGTAGTTGTAGCTTCTTGGTAAGGTTTCTCAATAAATTTCATTACTCTTCTCTTGTTAATATCTAAGAATGTATCTCCATTATCCTTGTTTAGCCCATTGTTGTCCTTGCTTGCAGCTAATGAATCAGCAAATCTTTTCAACGCGGCAAGTGGAATCACCGAATCATCTTTCTTATTTCCTCCTCTATGGGTATCGCGCAGCGCATCATCCGGAGTTACAATTTTACGCTGATTCAATGGACTTGCAATGCTGCTCCGTTGCCCTAGAGGGACTTCGCTCATCTAAGGTGAGAACTTCAGGTATTTTTCTGTTACGAACTGGCGATCGACACCCTGACCGGCTTTGAATGACTGCTCTATCGAGCGTAGATATAAGTATAAGTCGGAGATACTACGTGTGCTTGCGAGTATTAGATCGCTGCTCCATTCCTGTCTCTGTTAGTGGAGAAGAGAGGAAGAGAATTGAGGCACTTACATTCCACACCCATTCCAACGACGCGCAAGCAAAAAGGCCCAAGCATCCATGACTCATTGGACCTGTTGTTCTGGTTGTGCATTTAGTCGCTGATGTATTAGAATGATTGCATGATAACAATTAGTTAGATATAGATAAGTAGGATGGACTTATTCCGAGTTACTGCGTTGATATTTCTACTCTTTCTTATGACAGAAAGTATAGACAGTGTTTTATTAGTAAGCTTGCAGTCTCAAGCGGGATCAGAGAGTGCGATGAAAGAAATTGCATTCTGTATTGATTGCCCCTCTCCTGCTGACGAAGGTTCGCTTGTCTATGGTTTGAAGCCAAAGCATGGTATTCAAACATATTCTGTATCGGGGGAAGTAGTGTATTGCATACCTAATTTGGCAAACGGCGAAACTTTGTTGAACAAATATGAATTCCATAATCGTTTAGTATTTGTGGATCGAGGTGTTATATCTCTGCAGCAGAAGGTGTTGCAGTTACAACAAGCAGATGCTCTTGGTGTTATTATAGCCGATGATGGACACTGCAATAAAGATTTTACATTTTGTGGACCAAGAATAGGAGGTAAGAACGATGGCGGTTTTGCTGCTAATGACGACAAACTCTTGTGGAATGATATCCATATTCCCGCGGTGCTAATTAGTGTGCAAACCGCAGATATATTTAGAAAATTCATGAATATTAAACGCGTAGATGTCCCCGGCTTCGGGTTCCAGAACGTGTCCGTGCTGCTGCCCAAGAATGACGAGTTGTAGGTACTGTATATGATTATTTTACACTGTAAGTATTACTGATTGGCTCTGTTACATGCGGCAATCGATTTCTTCGCCTTCAAGACATCTGGATGATTCTCTGGGTAGATGAGAAGCAGGCTATTCAACATGCTTTCGAATAGCTTCTGCGCACGATCATATTGTTTCGTGTTAAACTTCGCTATAGCATCCATTCTGTATTGCTTGACTTCTTGCTGCACCGTTTCAAGTATCTGACTATCGACACTCGCCAGCTCCTCCGCCCTCGTCGGACTACCAAGTTCCTTGATTCCATGCAGAATATTATTATTTTCAACAGTTTCTACCTTTAAGGAGCTAGGAACCTTCTCTCTTGGGTCGATGTGCCACGTGTTGCGCAGCAGCAGCTCGAAGTACTCATCATTCTCAATAGCTTGACTGACATTGATGTAGTAGTTCTGGAACTCCTCCTTGGACACATAACCGTCGTTGGATACATCAAATGTTTCCATGAAATTTAATAACGCATCGTTAGTTGTCATCCTTCGGGCCATCACTTCAGGGTGCCTTGTTGCATCGTAAGAGGAGGCCAGATAGTCCGCGCTGATACTGTTCTGCTTCTTGGTATCTAGTTTATTGAATGCGCAGTTGATAATATACATGCGGCGCTCACTAACAGGCTCACGGAGACCGTCAATGAACTCGTTCAAGTCAATAGAACCGCTTCCATCCTTGTCGAAGTAATTGAATAACTGCCGCGCGTCCACGTCGTCGATGGCGATATCTATCGACTTCAATCCATTCTTTAGTTCCACGAGGTTCAAAGTGCTGTTGCTGTCGGTGTCAAGCGACTTGAACATGCGCACCAAGCCCGTGTAACCATGCGCATCTCTGTTCTTCAGTTCATACTTGATTTTGTCGATTATTAGTGTCACACCAGGAGGTGGAGCTAGCTTGTGTGATTGGTTCGTCAATATCGCTGTTGTTATCTTCTTCTTGGTGTTTATTGACGCGGTGGATGGATTTATCGCCTGCGCAAACGATGGGTTACTTCTGAGCTTTGGCCCTGCGAGAGCAATTTCTTCTGGTGTTAGTTCAGGTTGCGCAGGTTTCTTGGATAGGATAGCAGGAGCAGGTTTCACTCGAACTGGGGATGCAGATGCAGGGTTTACCTTGCTGTTTAGACGAGCTAACAATGAACTGGATGGAGCCTTGGCTACCGCTATGGCAAGTTGTCCGGCGTTCGTTTGAGGCTCGTCTACTGCGCCGGCATAGTCCACTGATACAGCATTCGATCCTTGAGCTCGCAGCCTTGCAACCATGCCATCTTTGTCTTTCGCCCGCAGTCCGAGATCGTTCTTGATCTCTTCGACGCCTTGTGTGCCATCGGCTCTAGTTACGAGTACCCTGGTGTTGGCGGTATTAGCTGCCATACCCACTCCTCCACTAATGCGCCACGCATTGCGGATCATCAGCTCGAAGTAGTCGTCGCTGTCGATAGACGCACCGATGTTGGAGTAGTAGTTCTCGAACTCGTTCAGCGTAACTTTGCCGTCTACCTCGCCTCCTACATCAAAACTATCCAAGAACTCACGCATCACCTGCTCCTTCGTCTTGCGCTTGCTTAGCACCTCTGGGTGCTTGGAGGTGTCGTATATCTGTATCACGTCAGCGGGCTCAAGCACTCCGGAGCCGTCTTTGTCCA
>JACCDO011825136.1_pt1 | contig 13104 bp, 16 predicted proteins | sample 7446101 | NCBI WGS metagenome assembly JACCDO01 (sample SAMN15323440, study PRJNA562643) | freshwater metagenome | isolation source: river surface water | place: USA:Blue River Watershed | collected 2017-08-16
AAGCTAAATTAAATCAGGGAACTGAAATATCTATCGATACAGGAAGGTGATCTGAATAACCGCCAAGGTATTTAGTTCCCACATATGTTCTGAACGGTTGCTTGTTTCCTTTGAATACTTCAATAAGGTAGGTGAATTCATTTATTCTTCCTGAATTTTCAATTAATTTTAATTTGCCGTTTTTCATTCCGTTCGATACAAAAATGTGATCTAACACATCCCATTTTCCCTTGTATTGATGTGTACCTCCAAAACTTCCTGATTTTCCTGTAATTTGAGGAGAAAGCCGAAGCGCGATTTGCTGTGGCGCTTTATCTTCCGGATAATCGTTTAAATCACCCATAAAGATTATTTTCGAAGATTTATTGGCATTTAGTAAAGAGTCTATAAAAGCTGTTGCATGTTGAGCGGCACACATTCGTTTTGGTTCAGATTCTGTTGTCCCTGACCTTCGGCTGGGCCAGTGATTAACAAGGATAAACAGCGTATCTTTTTTACACGAAAACTTACTCCATAAAATATCGCGGGTATTAGGTTTTGCTTCTCCTGGTAGAACAAAGCGAATAGTTCCATTTGAAATTAACTTTAATTTTGAACTATTGTAAAGTAATCCAACGTCAATTCCTCTTGGATCTTCACTATCAAAATGTGAGATTTTATAACGTTTGAATTTCTTATTGTATGTTAAATCCTTTAACACCTGCTTGTTTTCGATTTCGCACAAACCAACGGCTATTGGATAATTTAAATCTCGAATAACTTGTTGGATATGATTGATTTTTTCGTTGTACTTTGCTGAATTCCAATTCGAAGCAGCTGCAGGAAGAAACTCTGAGTCATCATTCGGACCATCTATGGTATCAAAATAATTCTCGACATTATAGAAGGCAATTTTCTCAGTTTTTTGTCCAAAGGTTGCTATCGTTATCAATAGACTAATTAGTAGAGGCAATGATTGTTTCATTTTCGTTGTTTAAATATTGAGGTTAGTAGAGGAGTTAGAATTGCTCCAAAACTTTAATTCTATTTTCGATAGGTGGATGTGTCGAAAATAATGCTCCCATAGACCCCATAAATCCTGCGGAACTTCCAGGTGGATTTTCTATGAACATTTCTTGAATGTCCTCACTTTTTACAGCTTCAACCTCAGCATTACCTGAAATTTTTCGAAGTGCAGAAGCAAGTGCCAGAGGATTTCTTGTCATTTGAGCAGCTCCTGCGTCTGCCATGTATTCTCGCTTTCTACTTAGCGCAAATTTGAAAAGTAAACTGAGTATGTATGCCACAATAGACACAACCAAAATAACCACCATGAGCCCTGCTCCGCTATCCTTTCCATCTTTTCGACGATTCCCTCCTGACATCGCACCATACAACAAACTTCTAAAGGCTATTTGAATGAGAAATGAGAATATGCCAACAAAAATGATACTTATAATGAGTAAGCGTACATCTCTATTTCTGATATGCATCAGTTCGTGAGCAATTACACCTTCTAATTCTTGGTCATTTAGTGTATTAATTATACCTCTCGTAAGCGTCACCGTATAAGTTTTTTCCGTAATTCCACTTGCGAAGGCGTTTAAAGCATCAGATTCTATAATTTGTAACTTAGGCATTTTCATACCAACACTCATACACAAGTTTTCGGTGAGGTTGTAAACGCGCATGTGTTCTTTTCTCTCCAATGTGTGTGCGCCGGTTGATAGGTTAATCATGGCACTGTGAGACAAATAGGCGATTAAGAACCAAATACCTACAGCTAAAACCACCATCGGTAAACCAGAAATGAAAGCTTGTGTCGCTAATTGAGAATCAAATCCGCCATTACCATTTCTACTTGCAAATGCAACAATTGCATAAAACGCTCCCAATACCAATGCTGGAAAAGCTATTAAAAGTAAAATTGATCGTGTGTTGTTACGATTTATCTGCTCTTGTAGACCAACGTATTCAGACATATGTTCACCTAGAATTTAACTTCAGGAGCTTTGTCCATTGTTTGACGATTTGTTTCTCCAAGATCAAACATAGCCTCAGATTTAAAACCGAACATTCCTGCAAAGATTACATTTGGAAACTTTTGAACGGCAATATTCAATTCTTTCGTTGCTGAATTAAAGAATCTTCTTACTGCAGCAAGTTTGTTTTCAATATCTGCCAATTCGGTTTGAAGATTCATGAAATTGGCATTCGCTTTTAAATCTGGATATGCTTCAACTTGAATACTCAATCCAGAAAGCGCATGAGATAATTCCTTTTCCGCAGAAATTTTATCATTTATACTGGAAGCTCCCATGGCGCGCTGTCTAGCATTTGTTACAGCCTCTAGGGTTCCTCTTTCGTGTTCCATGTATCCTTTAACGGCACCAATCAACTGCGGAACAAGGTCGTGACGTTGTTTTAACTGTACGTCAATATCCGCAAATGCATTTTCACGATTTTGCCTCAACCTTACCAATCCGTTGTAAATTACAACAACCCAAATAACGAGAATAGCGACAACAATAACAATAATCCAAGTAGTACTCATAATTTTAATTTTAACAAATATAGTATTTGTGTCGTTGTAAAAGTCTTTAAAAGTGAATTTTATGAAATAATAACATACAATTTAATTTCCACAAATTTCTTCATCTAACACTTGGAGGTACCACTGTCCTTTTCCCGTAACGTTTGCTAAAAACTCTAAACGATCTGTTTTATTTAAGTACATTAAGTCATTGATCACAGCATCTACATCCATCAAAGCTTCATATAGATAGAACAATTGAAGTCCATCTAATTCTTTAAGGTAATTTGATAATTGATATCTTAAAACAGAAGGTTGAGCATCCGGCTGAATACGATGACCTTTTAAATCACAATTTGCGATGATGAATTCACAAATGTAATTTGTGTTTGAAATTGTATTTCGCATTTGTTCAATTGACACCCATTGACTACCAATGCCAATTACTTTCCACATGTCCTGTTTTCTTAGGAAGCTTCTGAAGTTTTGATCGTTGGTTAATAGTTTCATGACCTTGTATTTTAAATTATGTTTTTGGTTTTTTCAAACGCTATGCCATCGACAGCCGATTTAATGACATTAACACTTATTTAACAAAACGCAAGTTCGATTTATGTGTAACGAAACATTAGGCATAAATTATGCAGGGACACAAAAAATAATTGTTATGAAGAACCACACTCTTTTCGTTTTAATGTTTTTACAAGTAACAGTTTTTGGACAAGATGTGAAAGTTTTAACACATCGTCAGCATGTAAAGATAGTCCCGGTCAGCATGTTAAATTCTGCATACAGAGAATGTAATTTAAGTGTTTCACCAGATGGAAGATCACTATTTTTCATGAGCACACGGCCATCAAAAATTAACAAAATTGGTGGTGATGGTGATTTGTACATGAGTACTTTAAATTCAAAAAATGAATGGGACTCACCGACCTATATGCGTGAACTTAATACCACGAGTGGAGAGGATGAGCCCTCGCTTTCGGCGGACGGAACCAGTATTTATTTTCAGAGTTGGAATAATACTTGGATTAATAAGAATGGTCCATATTATCAAGCGAAAATTGAAAAAGGAACATATAAGGAACCTGTTGGTTTGGGCGGTGGAATAGCTCAATTTTTTAGAGAAATGTACCAAATGTATTCGGGTTTTGGAACGGATGGAATGGCAATTTCATCTGATGGTAATCTATTTATTGTAGCATGCGGTCCAGATTATTATGGACCAATGGATTTATTTTATGCCGTCAAAAAAGAAGGTGTTTGGTCTTATCCAAAAATAATGGGAGTATCGACTGCAGGAGATGAGCGAGCAGTGTTTATTGCTGCCGATAATAATACCATTTATTTTTCCTCTGATGGACACGGCGGATTTGGAGGGTTAGATATTTTTAAAACCACTATAGTGGATGGTAAATTAGGCGAGATCTTAAATCTCGGCGCTCCTTTTAATACGGATGCTGACGATCAAGGATTTGTCATTACTAAAAATGGTAATGCCGCTTTTTTGATCAGGGATTTAGATATTTATTTCGCTGATCTTAGTCAACTTTCCACAGAAATAAAACCTAGCACGGCAATAATTGAGGAGTCCAAACCAATTGTTGAAGAAATTATAGACCAACCTATAAAAATAGAACGTATTGAAAGTAAAAAAGCTAGTTATGTTTTAAATTTCGATTTTGATGAATTCAGTCTCAACCTTGATGCTGAAAAAATCTTGAATCAAATTATTCTGGACCATCAACTCGGTCAAAAAATCACATTGATCGGACATACAGATAATGTTGGTGCTGATGCTTATAATCAAAACTTATCTTTACAGCGTGTTTCCACGGTTGAAAGTTGGTTAAAGAATAAAGGCTTTGAGAATATAGACGCTTCCGGAAAAGGTGAACATAGGCCTATAATCATCAACACAAATGAGTTGAACAAAGCAAAAAATCGTCGTGTAGAAATTATTATAGAATGATTCGTTATTTCTTAAAAATATACAACGAATTATCACAGCACTCACCCTGGAATAAGTTTAGCTCAAATTGTGCTTCTTTCTGATTGTAACGCAACAGGGCAACATCGGTGTTTAAGTCTAACAAATCTAGTTTGTTCATCTTTCGATTTGTTAAACGATCTGAAGCCATTAGGTAAAGATAAAAACCAGAAAATGTTGTAGACCTTTCGAGCTTTTCAGGCAATGGAATGTAATCTTTCCCATTATTTTTCAATTCAAATAATAATTGATTTTCGCTGTAAGGAATTTCGATTATTGGTTCTTCATTAACGAATACACGAACGTTTAAGTTATTATCAATTTCAATCGATAAACCATTCAATTCGGAGATGTTTTTTTTATCAAGATTGATCGTATATGATTCGCGCATTCCATCTGATATAGCAGAACCAGTTGCACTCCAAGCCCCAGACTCTTTTATATAATCAAACATTCCGTTGGCGCCAACACTGGCCTCAATTGCAGTAAGTTGATAGTTGCCAATGCAGGACAAGAGTACCTTTCCTTTTTTTCCTTTCACCGTAACAGCAGGTAGAGCTTCTGTAAGCGCTGCAGAATCCACATTGGAGGATGTGTTTTGTGTTTTTTTCACAGTTTCCTTTACTTCTGTTTGAACAGAATCTTCATGGTTGCCACATGCAAAAAACAGAAATAAAATACAACAGGTGAGCGAAATACGAAACATATAGCTTTATAGATAGCGAAGTAATGAAAAGTTTTTGACATCTTAAATTTCCTCACTTTCTTTTTATACATTTGAAATAAAAATTCATGTTAGAAGAAGAAAAGAAAATTTTTGAAATCACCATGTCCCATTGGGTAAAATCCGGATGGTATTCGTTAGGTGGGAGTGGAATAATTTTGTTTCTATATACGACGGTTAAATGCTATACCAACGATTGGAATTTTCTATTCTATTTATCATTATTAGCCCTTATTTTTTGTAGTGTTTTTACCTTATACCATTACATTCTGTTGAAAACCACTCGGTTTAAAATTACGAGTCAACGTATTGAGAAAACGGAAGGAATTTTATCGAGAAAAACAACAAATTTGGAATTGTATCGCGTAAAGGATTTGCAAATGAAACGTAATTTAATCGAACGAATAGTGGGAATTGGATCAGTTCAATTAACCACAAGCGATCAATCGGATCATCAATTTCATTTAAATGGTATTCAAAATTATGAGAAGGTTTTTACTACTATCCGCCACCAAGTTGAAACGAATCGAATTGCGAGGGGAGTGCGAGAAGTTGACCAAAATGATCATTTTGTAAATGACCATTGATAAAATGTCACTATCCGTTCGTAATTTTGTTTTCCTTTTGTTTTCTTTAATCGTTTCGTGTAATCAACAAGAGTCATCTAATGCAAAAGCGTATAACAAAATTGAAAATACGACGATCAAAACAGGAAACGCAGAAATTCATATTCCGGATATATCAATTGATGAACTAAATGCATTAGGATTAATCAATGTAAAAAATCCTTCAGAATGGGAGTCATTGTCAATTCAGCATAAACCTCTATATCAAGTTATGACTTTAAACGGAAAAACGGATATTTATGTTAATTTCCACGCGGCTTTAGTGTTGCATCAAAATAAAAAAAATATACTTCCGTCTATTTCTGAAAGTTATCGTTTCATGGAGCAATTAAACAGTAATCCAAGTATGTTTCTTTCTTATGCCAATGAAAACACCTCTTTTGTTCAGTACAAGGGCAAGGTTTTTGATTTAAAAGTGGCTAATTATTGGTTATTTCAAGACACCATTCAACGTCCATGTTCATTACATGTACTAACAATATCGCCCGATGAGAAAAGAGCCTACATTACTAAAAGCTCATGCCAAAGTGCTTACCCATTAAGAAACGTAAAAATAGGAAGATGAAAATAGTTAGTGTTTTATTTTTTTTGGCATCTTTTTCTTCTTTTTCACAAGAAGTCAAGCAGGTTTCAATTGGAACGAAATCGACCGGTACAGGAGAAATTTCACTTGAGTTAATTGCCAGGAAACAGAGTTATTCTCAGCGTACCGAAAATGATAAGGATGTCTATGAAACAGTTATTAACTCACCGAAATCCGTAGTTTTTACAGAAAATGGGGCGAAATTTTATGTTCACTCATTGGAAGGACATGAAACAGGTGTTTTTGATGCTACAACCTTGCAAAAGATTAAAGTAATTCGACATCAATTTGATGTAAACAATAGAGATCGTCTTTTCTTGAATAATGAAACAACTGTTTTCGGATACCCATATTACGGAGAAGAGGTCAGTAATAAGAATCATTTTTTAGGCAAGCCCGTAGAAAGTTGTCTTTCGCACAATGGTAAATACCTTTGGGTAACCTATTACAGAAGAAGTTATGATCTAAATGCGCAATGTCCTTCTGCGCTAGCTATAATAGATACCGAGAGCGATGAAATCGTTCGAGTTATGCCAACTGGGCCTTTACCCAAAATGATTGCATGTTCTCCAGATAATAAGTTCATTGCAGTAACACATTGGGGTGATAATACTGTCGGAATAATAGATATTGCGTCGAATGATCCTTTTAAGTTCAACTACATCAAACATTGTGTGGTAGACAAACAATTGGAAATGAATTTTAGTAATGCGGAAAAGGTAGACCGTGATGCAGATTGTGGTTTTTGTCTAAGAGGCACCACGTTTAGTCCAGATGGGAAATTTTTGTACGTAGGAAAAATGGGTGGAGGTGGTGGTATGGCTGTTTTTGATACCCGAGATTTCAGTAGTTTAGGGAACTTAACAGGAATGCATTCAAATTTAAGACACCTTATCATTAACGGAGAATATTTATACCTAAGTGCCAATAAACCAGGATATGTACAACGTGGCTCATGGCGAGAATTAACGAAATTCAGAATCGAAAACCCGGGAACATCCTTAAAATATGAAAAATGGGACGAGGTTTATGTTGGAACTGGTGCAAGAACAATAACGGTTTCACCTGATGGTCAATATGTCTTTGCTGCTGTAAATACTTTGTCTAAGGTTGTTGCTGTAAATACGAAGAACATGAAGGTTGTGGCCGAAATACCAGCAGATTCTTATCCTGTTGGAATGGATATTTCTCCTGATGGAAAGATGTTGGTCGTTACCGCACAAGGTAAATCTAATGGAGGTGGAAATTCTGTTATGATTTTTCGTATTAACAGAAAATAATCAACTAAAAAAATAGTAAAAAGGTACTAATCAAAAGTACACCATAGCATAAGGCAAAAAATAAAGAGTTGTTGAAAGACATGATCGATTTTACTCATGTAATATTAAAAGTGATTTTAGTTACACTTATGAATAAATATTGAAATTGTTAAATAATCCTAAAGTGTTAGTTTACATGTGTTTAATCTGTTCTTTTGCACAAAAAAACTCATGGTATCTCTTCTTATTTCTTTATGTTTTTCTGGTAGTGTAATGCTAAAGCAAGCAACATTTCCGCAGGTTTTCAGCTCTTTAGAATCAATCGAAACACCGATTGAAGACATTGTAATTATTCCAAGTACTTCAAAAAAGGGCACATTGGTCATCAAGGGTACTCCGGGTAAACTTTCAAATGAATCAATTTTAGTTGAAATCTTTAATCTAAAAGGTAAAAAAGTTAAAGAAATAAAACCTGAAAGTATGGATGGTACTTATGAATTCCAAGTTGATACCTTACAAGAAGGAGAGTATATTTTGACCTTTACGACAGTTACAAGTAAATTCCAAAGTAGGTTGATTATTACGGATTAAAACCAAATCATAGTACATTATTAATTATTCGTTTGATTCGTTTGTCTTGACAAACGATGAGTCATTTGTGTCAAATTGTCTGATTTTTAGATTTTTGATTTGTTTTGGCATGTGGATTGAAATGTCTCGTCAACTGCTAAAATTAAAGACATGGAAAGTTTAAACAGTACAAATAAGATTCCGATGAAGGAGCAATTGATAAATTTTTTAGAGCATATCAATTACACATACAGAATCAACCTAGACGATGATGAACGCTTAATCATTCAAACTGGGGTCGTATTGCAATCGGGAAATTCGGATGTTTATTTGAGGTTTAATAAAAAATTAGAGCTCGTTGAAATTTATGCTTATTCTCCGGTAAAAATACCTGAAAATAGGCGTCAAGAAGTTGGTAAATTTTTAGATTTCGCAGATTCAATTTCTTACCTTGGGAATTTTCAACTCAATCACCTAGAAGGAGATTTGCGTTATAAAACTTATTTTTTAGAAGGTGAAAATCCTATCGAGACGCGAATTTTAACTGATAATTTTTTTGAGGCCTTGCGTCAATTAGATCGTTTTTTACCAAGTGTGATGAAAATAACCTATGGTGGCATTGACGCAAATCGTGCTGAATTTGAATTTACGGGAAATGTAAACCCAAAGGATAATTGAATGGATTTTGACGGGACTAACTTATGCTTGAATTAGATTCGTATTAGTTTTTTATAGCTCCACTCGGTAAACATCCGTTCTATTTCTGCGAATATTTTCTACACAGAAACCTCCTGGTTGATTTATTTCTTCGATGAGTGAAAAGACTTTACAATTGGAGGATAAACCAGCAAATATTAAGGTGAAATTAAAGGTTCCATGATGGTAAATTGGGGTCCATTGCGGAAACAAGGAAATTCCATCCCAATAGAGTAGAGGAATACGTTCCCCTTCCTCTGTAAGCAGATAGGTGGATTTCCAAATGCGGACTAACATGCCGGGATTGCAACTCATTGAACAATGAACGATTACTTGTTTTTCCTCTAGGATTTCTTGCTTAACTTCAATTTTAACTTCCGGTTCAATTACCTCTACGCTGTTCTTAAATGTGTTATTCATCATGCAAAAATATTTACTTATACCAATTGCATCAAGAGAATAGGAGTGAAGCCATATTATTTTAAGCTAATGCTTCGCATCTTTTTTCCACCGTGCCTTGACAGATCGGTTGGCATTTTTAATGTGTAATTAAAAAAATCTTGATGACGCGTTGACTAACGCAGATTAATTCTTTTGGTTACAGGTTATATTATCTGAAACTGAATTACTATTAAACGTTAAAAATTAAGTTAAAATTGAAATTAAACATTGTGAAAAGCTGATTCAATAGTATTTTTGAATGTATCCAGATTAAAAAATGATAAGAGTTTCTACTTTCATGATTTTGTTGTTCGCGCTGATTTATTTGTCTTCAAATCAAGTACTTTCCCAGTTGAGCTACAAGGATGAAGCAGAATTGAATGATAGCACGAAGACACCAGAAATTTATTCGTTTCGCTTCAATAAAATAATCCGTGATACGATCAGTTTGGAAATTAACGACATATTGGTTTGTGACTCGTTTTGTGCACAGGGGATACCCTATACATACGATGCACTTCATTCATTTAATGCACGTAGAATGGATCGGTTTGGGGGGTATTTGAATGTAAAAATTAACAAAGGACTAGAAGAAATTAGAAATAAGGGATTTCCATCAGACATCAAGAAACTACACATCCAAATCAACCCTGTTACCTTAAAAGTATATTGGTTTGCCGTTTTAGGTCCTAGCACAGATGGTAAATCTTATGTGCGCGTTGACAGTCGCGGTTCAGCAGGTGGAGGTCTTCCAGCAGTAACAAAGCAATTGCCACGAATGCATCGAAATTACGATGGGTTAAGTGCTCATAAATTTTTAGAGTTTAATGAAAATGTTAAAGTGTATTACGATTGGAACGGCAATCAATTGTGTGATTTTAAAGGAGCTGTGAATATTAGACAGCATTTTTATAAGTACGGCACTTATGATGTTTCTAAAATTGAAACTGTAGTTGTTGATTCTTCACAAACATCGGTAAATAAAATAGTTGCTCCTGAAATTATAACTACACAACAAAAGATACAAGTAAAAACAGTTACGAAGCCAAGGTATAAAACCTATAAAGTAAAATCAGGAGATACGTTATCGGAAATTGCTGCTAAATATCATGTTTCAATTTCGCACTTGAAAAAATCAAATAATCTCCGTTCCAATACGATTCAAATTGGTCAGATTCTTAAGATTCCAAATTAGATTGCAGCTTCCTTTTTAGCTTTTTCTTTCGCTTTTTTCTCCTCTTCTTCTCGTTTCTTTTTATTGGCTAGGAATTCTTTGTTGTTTTCTTCCAACTCTTTCACGGGGATAAAACCTCTACCTGTAATGGGGAATTCTTTTTGTAATTCACCTGAGTAATAAAATTCAAAACAGATACCACCAAAAGTATATTCTTTTTCTCCAATTACAAACAAGGATCCTCCAACTTGTGGGTCTTTTTTAGGTTTACTTTTTTCATAACCCAAATTAAATAGGGTTCCAAGAACATCAGGTCGATTTGCAAGTGAGTATCCTGCGCGCTCCCATTGCGATTGGTATTGACGAAGAAGTAGTGCTGTGTACAAATACGAATAGAAATGATCACCACCCTTTATTAAACGCTGAATGGTCTTGTGCTTGTGTGCGGCGATGGTATCGTTTACTCGATCAGGAAATGAATCCTTGAAATTCACAACATGTTGGAAGTAATCGCCGGGATAAAATTCATTTTTTGGTTGGAGTAAGGTGCGTTCGATGCGCAAGGCCGTGTGTTCAAGTATTCCAGAAACACCATAACCTCTGTTGGTGGGTAAGATCAAGTTGGCAAATGGGTAAACGTATTCTTTGAATTTTTCTCTTCCTGAATTGAACATGCGCAATTGTTCTGCAATGACACAAACAATGATTGTTCGCGATTCGACACCTGTTAGACGCGATACTGAATCAATAGCCTTTTTGTCTTTTACCAATGCTTGGCTGAACTGCTTCCAAACGGTATAATTAGACCACTCATAAACGGATTCTGTGTTGTATTCGGTTTGAGAACCCACCTTTGAAAGTTCACTTGTGAAATCCTGATTGTCTTTCATCATTAAGGCAAATGCATCGATCATACGATTCGCCGTTACTAAATTCCTGTCTGCCAAATAGGCTTCCATAATGGACTTGGCATTCGCAGGTCTGAATTTTGCAATCACACCAATTTTCTGAAATACGAGTATTTCTTCCTTTGGATTTGAAGCGCCATCCTTTATGAGTTCATCGCCGTATTTATCCGCGATGTCAGAAAAATAGCGATTTTTAATGTCTATTGCCCCTTCTACATTCGTAAGTTTAAACTCTACGGCAATGTACAAACAAACAATAAAACCTCCCAAGGCTGCAAGAAGATAGAGCACAGTCAAATAAGTGTATTTGAGCCACTTTTTCCACCGTTTTGTTTTTTTCTTTTCTTGGACCTCTTCTTCCATTCGTGCGAATTTAAAGGAAAGGATTTGAAAATAAAAATATCAGCACTTTATTACAATTATTTTGATTTAATTGATGCAGTTTTTACTATCCTAAATTTAAAAGGAATCCCTCCTGTGCACCATCAAACAATTCCGAGTAATTATTAAAAGTTTGCAGCATTCTATTCTACGAAAATGTTTAAAAGTTTAAGGAGGGAAATTGTTGTAAAGGATTCGATTATTTTGGGTCAGGCTTTATGAATTTATAGGAAAAACCGATGCTCAATTGCGAATATAATCCAGTTACGCCTGGTAAAAAACACAATCCGTATTCAGGTCTTATCGCCCATTTTTTCAGGTCATTGCTTGCTGATAATCCTAGGTTGAACGCAAAAAAGTTTTCATTGTCAGGGTCAAAAGTCCATAAATATTTTGGTGAAAAATTAAGATCAATTTTATCGTTTAAAAGAGGAAGAGAAAATAGCATTGTTGGATGAATCTCAAATAAACCAATATCGCCTGCACCATCTACTGCAAAACCTACTAGTAGCGAGGCGGCAATTCTATCTTTAAGAATGCTGTATTTAGGAGCCAAACCGATTGTGTGAATACCATCATCCACGATGCTTCCATTTGTCAACCAGACACGCTCATAGCGCAAGCGAACATCTACTTTTGAATGTATCCCATATGCTGCTTGAAAGCCGATACTATTTTGTACTTTTTCACCATCTCCATTTTCTCTGAAATTTGTTAATGTACCTGTTGGCGTTAGTTCCAGATTGTTTTTTCCGGTCATCCTTGCACCTTGAATATCTGAAAATACTGGAGCACAACTTGAGAGAAAAATTATACTTGAAAGAAAGGTGTATAATATTGTGAAGATTTGTTTCATGAGAATACATATTATAATGTCAAAAATAGGCAGTTGGCACCTCGATATAAAATTGAATTTCACAAGTATATATCCCTAAGTTGCGCTAATCACAATTTCTCTTTTAATTGAAATAAGTTTATTGACAAATACTGCCTCTTGCCATTAAAAATACATGAAAATTATTACCATTGGAAATCGAATTCAAAAGTTTTATAGTAGTAATTTAAATGATGTTTTTCAGGCATTTAATTCGTTTAACTACGCTATTTTTCAAACTAACACGAGATGAAACGTAAACAATGATCGCACTTATTTTTTATTGATGAATTTCTAATGGATTAGTAAGTAAAAAACCAAAATAACTTAAGCCTCAACCAAATTAATATCCCCAACTTCCCG
>JACCDO010766872.1_pt1 | contig 13102 bp, 12 predicted proteins | sample 7446101 | NCBI WGS metagenome assembly JACCDO01 (sample SAMN15323440, study PRJNA562643) | freshwater metagenome | isolation source: river surface water | place: USA:Blue River Watershed | collected 2017-08-16
AGAAGCAGGTGGCTGTGCAGGTGCAGGGGGTTGCGGTGCAGGATCGGGTTGCGGTGCAGGAGTGGGTGCCGATGCAGGAGCGGGTGGCGGTTCATGATCGGTTTGCGATACAGGAGCAGGTGGCAATGCAGGATCGGTCGGCGGTTCAATAGGTTGCGGTGCAGGGGTTGGCGGCTTTCCATTGCTAGCTTCACTTATAGTAGTGTTTCCAAAGCCTACCCCTGATGTTTGAATTTTTTTATAAAAAACAGGTCCCACTCCTAATGATGGACTTTCACCCCGAAATTCAGATTTACCCATAAATAATTCAGCTGTAACAGGCGGATTCCCAAGCGCATCCTTAGCTTCTTGAAGAGAGCTTCTTGGGGGGGGTGGGGGAGGTCCGTCTCTTTCTTTATCATCGGACGGAGTTGTATTTTTATCCTCGGGGGGCTCAGATGACAAAGCGGCAGACTCAGTCGAAGTTGTTCTTATCGGTGCTGGAGCGGGCGTACTAGTAAATTGATATTTCAAAGCATTAACGGTAGACGAGGACGAAGGTGGCGAAGCTGAAAATAGTGGTAGCTGTGGTTTAGTATGATCCTCAGATGGCGAAGCATGAGCGGAAGCTGGAGCCGAAGTTTGTTGGGTAGGCAAATAAAAACCAGTTATAGCACTAAATACTCCAGTGACCAGTTCTGTCGTAGGCTCTAAAATTTTATCACTAGATAGTTCACTTTGATTGATACTCCTATGTAATTTATCAGCAGGACTTGCAACCAAATTAACCCTTTTACGAAGTCCCGTGGCTAATGTACCCAAAATATCCTCGCCAGCTTTAGGAGGCTGTCGGGTAGGGGCTGAAGCTTGTGGCGGTTTTTTGTCTTCGTTCCCAATTCCAACAACTTCTAAAAAACTATTAGCTCCAACATTGACAGACCTCGCTATACCTCCCAACCAATCTCCTTGCATTTTTCTAACCTCGAATTTAAAATTATTTAGCTATTTAAGAAATTGTTTTCAAACCACTTTTCTTTGGCAATTTTGATAAAATATATTCTAAAATTTTTTGAGGCAATAAGTTTTTTAAATTTATAACATAAAATAATATTTTTGGGAAAATTATTACAGCGAGATTTTTTTCAATGCCACGAATTATTTTTTTGCTAGCAGTTGGGCAATCCATTAAAAATGGCATGTAAAAATTATTAACCGCGGTCATCGGAGTTTTGATATAACCGGGGCAAACAATATTAACCTTAATGTTAAATTGTTGTAAATTAATGCGAAGGGCTTCGCCATAATAACGAATGGCAACCTTGCTAGAGCTATAAGCAGGAGAGCTGGGCAAAGCGATAAAACTTGCCATCGATGAAATAATTACAATCTGCCCCGCTAAACGATTTTGCATTTTAGAAATTAAGGGGTTAATAGTGTTAATTACTCCAAAAAAATTGGTTTGAAAAATCTCGTTAATTTGGTTTTGGCTCTCGCTACCATTGGCGGTGCCAGCCGAAATCCCAGCATTGGCAATCACTAAATCGATTGGATGATTTTGCTCAATTTCATCAATCCATTGTTGAATTGCAAATTGGTCTTTGACATCCAAAATTTTTTCATGAATATTGGCAGGAGAATTTTTGCAATATAATTTAGTTTGTTGTAATTTTTCTAAATTGCGACCGCAAATAAAAATATTTTCGGCGGTTTTGCTAAGTTCAATTGTCAGCGATTGACCCAAGCCAGAGCCTGCTCCGGTGATTAATATATTTTTAAATTTTGACATAAATGACTAAATTTCGTTTTATTACATTTGAAGGAATTGAAGGCTGTGGCAAATCAACCCAAGCCAAAAAACTTTACGATTATTTTTTAGCAAATCAAACAGATTCTTTATTAACTCGCGAACCGGGTGGTACCAAAGTTGGTGAAAAAATTCGCGAGATTTTAATTGATGATTCGATTGATAAATTATCGGCAAAAACTGAATTATTGTTAAACTTTTCGGCTCGCATTGAACATGTGCAGAAAGTTATTTTGCCAGCAATTGAAGAAAATAAAATTGTGATTTGCGATCGTTTTTTTGATTCAACTTTCGCTTATCAGGGTGGGGCGATGGGCTTGTCTGACGAGCAAATTGATAATATAAAAAATTTTGCCATTGAAAATTTTTCTCCCGATATAACTTTTTTAATTAACATTAGTGTCGATGAAGGTCTATCAAGGGTTGCTGGCAGATTACAAAATAATCGCTATGATAAATTAGGTAAAGATTTTCACCAAAAAGTTCAGGAAAAATTTTTAGCATTGGCGAAAAAAAATTCGCGAATTAAAATAATTGATGGACAAAAAAATCCTTCGCAAGTTTTTGCGGAAATATTAAGTCATTTACAATAAAATAAATTTTATGAACAAAAGAAAAAAAATAGCATTAGTTGGAGCTGGCAATATTGGTGGCACTCTAGCACATTTAGTTGGTTTAAAAAATTTAGGCGATATTGCCTTAGTCGATGTCAATGATGGAGTCGCTAAAGGCAAGGCTCTAGACATTGCTCAATCATCGGTGGTCGAGGGTTTTGATTGTAATATTGTAGCTGGTAGCGATTATGCAATTATTCAAAATGCTGATGTGGTAATTGTCACCGCAGGTATTGCCAGAAAGCCGGGGATGAGTCGCGATGATTTGCTTGCAACTAACACAGCAATTATTAAATCGGTTGCAGAAAATATCAAAAAATTTGCCCCAAATTCTTTTGTAATTGTTATCACCAACCCATTAGATGCAATGGTTTATGTTATGCAAAAATTTTCGGGCTTACCACATAATAAAGTAGTCGGAATGGCTGGGGTGCTTGATTCGTCTCGTATGTCATATTTTTTATCGCAAGAATTTAATGTATCGATCGACAATGTTTTTGCTTGTGTTTTAGGCGGTCATGGCGACACCATGGTGCCATTAATTCGTTATTCTACAATTGCTGGAGTGCCAGTGCCAGATATGCTTAAGATGGGCTTTTCATCTTCGCAAAAAATTGATGAAATTGTGCAAAGAACTCGCGATGGCGGTGCCGAAATTGTTAAATTGCTCGGCACGGGCTCGGCATTTTATGCTCCGGCAACTTCGGCAATTGAAATGGCAAAAAGTTATTTACTCGATAAGAAAAAAATCTTACCAGTGGCAACTTATTTAAACGGCGAATATGGTGTTCGTGATTTATATATCGGAGTGCCTGCTGTAATTGGTGCCAATGGTGTTGAGAAAGTTATTGAACTTTCGCTCGATGCTAGCGAAAAAACTGCTTTTGATAAATCGGTCGATGCGGTTAAAAAATTGGTCGCTGAAATAAAATTATAAATTGTGTTTAAATGAACGACATCAAAATCCCCTTCGGTAGATTAAAATTTGTTTTTTTGGCAATTTTTTTGGTATTTTCATTTATTATTTTGCGAATGTTTTATGTGGTTTTGACCAAAGATAAATCAAGCATTAAAAATATTTATGAATCGAGAAAAAACACCAGAAGAGCCGATATTTTTGACCGCAATGGGGTTTTGTTGGCAACCGATTTAAACACTAAATCATTATATGTTAGCTCGGTTTTAGTTAGAGATGTTAAATCAGTAGCTCGAGCGATTAGCGACAGTTTTCCAGATTTAAAATATGAGGATATTTACAAAAAAATCGCCGATGGAAAAGCCAGCAAACACTGGATTCTGATCCGCCGAAATCTTACTCCGTCGCAAGTTGAGATGGTCGAAAGATTGCAAATTGCTGGTTTAATTTTTGAAGATGATTTGATTCGAGTTTATCCGCAAAAAAATATTGCCAGCCATTTAGTGGGTTTTGTCGATCTTGATCGCAAAGGATTGTCAGGCATCGAGATGCAATATGATCGAAAATTGATGATGAATGAAAATATTAATCTTGCGATGGATGTGCGAATTCAAGATATTTTATTTGATGAGTTAACTAAAGCCAAAGAAGAATTTAGAGCAAAGCTCGCTTCGGGCATTGTGGTTGATGTCAATAATGGCGAGGTTTTAGCAATGGTTTCTCTGCCATCTTTTGATGCAAATTTGCAAAATGAAGCGACGATGGAACAGCGATTCAACATGATTACTGGTGGTTCGTATGAGCTTGGATCGGTGATGAAAATTTTTACCAATGCGATGGCTTTTGAGCATAATTTAATTAATATGGAAGATGTATACTCGGTGGCTGATCCAATTAAATATGGGAGATTTTCAATTAAGGATCATGACAAGCATGACGGCAATATGACAGTCAAAGAAATTTTTACCAAAAGTTCTAATATTGGCACTATTAAAATTGCAGAAAAGATTGGCATTCAAAATCAAAAAGAATTTCTTAATAAATTTGGTTTTTTAAAAAAAGTTGATGCAGAATTTCCGGGGCTTGGCAGGATAATGGCTCCGCTAAAAAATTGGAGCGAAATTAGTTTATACACTATATCATATGGCCACGGAATTGCCTCAACCCCCTTGCACCTTGCCATGGCGACATCGGCTATAGTTAATGGTGGTTATCTTTACAAACCCTCATTTTTAAAATTAAATGAACAACCAAAATTGCCAAAGAAATTAATTAAAGATGAAACGGTGGCAAAAATGAAAGAGATGATGCGGGCCGTTGTTAAAGAGGGCACGGGCAGATATGCCGATATAGATGGCTACGAAGTTGGTGGCAAAACTGGTACCGCTGATCGTGCCGAATCAGGTGGCTATAATGAAGGTCAAACTTTGGCTTCATTTGTTGGAGTCTTTCCGATTAGTTCGCCAAAATATTTAGTTTATTTGGTTTTTGATCGACCTAATTATACATTTAACACCGCTGGCATGGTGGCCGCGCCATCTACAGGAAGAGTTATAAAAAATATTGCACCATTATTATCAATTGAAGCAAAAAATAATAATTAATTTTTTATATTATTATTTGCAACTGCCAAGAAAATACCGCAAGAAACAGCAATATTTAAAGATCGTTGACCATTCAACATTTTAATAGTTATTCTTTCATTGGCAATATTATGAATAAAATCAGGTACTCCAGCACTTTCCATGCCAAATAAAATAAAATCATTTTGTTGAAATTTAAAATCAAAAATATTTTTTGATGATTTTGTGGTTGCTAAAATAAGCCGATTTGTGTCATTAATTTTGGTATTATAAAAATCTAAAAAAGAATTATGGTGTTCGATTTTAACATGGTCAATATAATCTAGGGATGATTTTTTTACTCGATTAATATCAAATGGAAAACCACATGGACCAATAATGTGTAGCTCGGCATTAAAACAGGCACAACTGCGAATTATGGAGCCGACATTACCAGCAATTTCTGGTTGAAATAAAACTATTTTTAACATTTTAAAAAATAATGTTTCAATTTAAAATAACTTAAATAAAATTTAATAAAATAATATTATAATTTTGCTTGATTTGTAATTACAATAATAATAAAAATTATTTTATTTAAAATATTAAATATTTTTTAAATTTAAATCGATGTCTGAAAAGGTTAAAATCATATTCATAGAAAAGGGTGAAAAAAAAGAATTTGAAGTGCCGGTCGGCTCAACAGTTCTTGAAATTGCTCATAATAATAATATTAATCTTGAAGGGGCTTGCGAGGGTTCGCTTGCTTGTTCAACCTGCCATGTTATTGTTGATAAAGATTTTTATGATAAACTTAATCCACCATCTGAAGATGAAGAAGACATGCTTGACTTAGCATTTGGTCTTACTCCAACTTCAAGGCTGGGTTGCCAAATTCACATGACCAAAGAGCTAGATGGGTTAACTATTATGGTTCCTGACGAAACTCGAAATATTTCAATAAACAATTAATTCGCAAAAAAAACTATGAAAAAGGGTTTAATCATTAAATTAGCAATTGTCTTGATAGTATTAGTTCTATCATATTGTGTATTTTGGTTCTTTAAAGCTGGTCAGTCAGAAAAACAAATCAATAAATTTATTGCTGATAATTCAACAAATTTATCTAGTGGAGAAATTGCTGTTTCGGGCTTTCCAATTAACCAAAAAATTGTTATCAATGATTTAAAAATTACTGTTCCAGTAAATTTAGTCGCTAAAAGACAAATTCATTTTAAACAAATCGAGGCAAAATCTAGTATTTTTTCAAATAAGTTTGTAGTTAATTTTACCGATGTCGTTAAAGTTCAAGAGATAGAAAATTCAGGAGAAATCTATGATATTGAATTTGCTAACCAGCCAGAGTTAAGTTTTACAATTGCTGACGGAGTCATTTCAGAATTAACATATATAGATAATGGTTTCAAGGTCATGGATGCTGAAAAAAATATTGTTAATTCAACAACTGGCACCACCATTAATTCTACAACTACAATTGGTGAGGCTGATGTCAAAACTAGCAAAATTCAAATTTCTTTAAAGGAGCTCGAAGGTTATACATTAATTGATTTTTTCAAAAATGTTCTTGAGAAAAAAGTTATTGAAGGCATCAAAACTGAAGAAATTAAAGTTGTAGAAATTTCTCCAAATCAACTACCTTCATCTGATCCAAATGTTCCTGTTATGATCGATCCTAATGCTCAATTAAATCCAAATGCAGTTCCGCCAATGGTCGTGCCAGCTCCAAACGGTCATGTTGATGCTAATCCAACCCAAATACCATCTCCTGCACAAATGCCTGCACCATCTAATAACGGTCAGATTGTAGCAGTTCCCACTTATTCACAATCTGCTCCTGTTCCAATTGTTGAACCTAGTGTTGCAGTAGCCGTTCCAACTGTTGCCGATGTAAATGCAGTTCCTTCGCAACCTACTGATGTTCCTCCGGCAAATCTTCCAGTTGTTTCGAACGATCCAAATTCTCAAGCCCCATCTATTCCTCCCGTCGCTCCTGATGCAATTTCTGATACTAAAATTGTCAAAAGCAATGTGGTTTTAGATTTTACTATAACTACAACTCCTTCAATTCAAGCCGAGTCTGCCGAGCCTTCTGATCCATCGCAAATCCAAGAGTTGCCAGTGCAATATGTTCAAAATATTAAAATTGATTTGCTTGAATTTTCTAATCCATTATACAAAATTAATGTCTCTGGAAATGTCGCAATGTCATCGGATGATAATTATCCATCTGGAGGAATTACCGTTAAAGTTGAAAAAATTGTTAATTTATTAAGTCAACTGAAAAATCAATTTAAGCAATTATCAGAGTCTAAAAAAGTTAATTCATTGCAATCTGGAGCTGATCTATCTGTTGAGCAAGCTCAATCATTAAATTTAGCTAATTATCAAATATTCTTAAGCAATATTTCGATTAAAATTATGGATGTTGCCATGGAAAATGCCATTAAAAATTCTGTAACTAAAGATGATATTGCTCAGTTCGATGTTCGTCGCGAAAAGAACCTTGAATTCTTAATAAATGAGGTTCCAGTTCGAGAAATTGTTGGTAAATTCTAGCGATATTTTTTATCGTGATAGTTACTGATGCTATTAATGAGGCGGTCTTGATTTTAGAAAAATCAAAGATCGCCTCATCTTATTTAGATGCAAGATTAATTCTTGCTCATCTCTTAAAATGCGACATGCAAGAAATTATCCTTAATCGCCATAACGATATTTTGCCTACAAATCTATATCAAAAATTTATTGAGCAAATTGCCCTGCGAGCAAAAAAAATACCCGTTTCGCACATAATTAATAGTCGAGAATTTTATAATAATAAATTTTTTGTAAATAATTTTGTCCTTGATCCCCGCCCAGATTCTGAATGTTTGATTGAATTAATTATGTCTAAATATAAAATTGATTCACAAATTAATATTTGTGAATTAGGTTGTGGCTCGGGTTGTTTAATTATTACCTTGCTGAAGCATTACCAAAACTGGAAAGGTTTAGCAATTGATGTTTCGCCCAATGCTCTTGATGTTGCAATTAGAAATGCTCAAACTATTTTATCTGACCAGCGAATTAAATTTTTGCATTCCGACATGTTTAAAAAAATTGGCGATAGTAAGTTTGATATAATAATTTCTAATCCCCCTTATATACCAACTCATGAAATTGCTAATTTACAAGATGAGGTGAGGGTGCATGAACCTACAATAGCCCTAGATGGCGGAGATGATGGTTTGTTTTTTTATCGTGAAATAGCCAGAAATTCACCTCCGTTTTTAAATGAATCGTCTAAAATTTTCGTTGAGATTGGAGATGGTCAATTTCTTGCGGTTAAAAAAATTTTTGCAGAAAATAATTTTGATCTTGTAGATTACAAAACTGATTTAAATAATATTATACGAACACTAGAATTTAAACTTATTAATTAATCTTTTTATGAAAATCATCCTTGGAATAGCCCAATTAAGAAAAATTATCGCCGAATATAAACTTGCTAATCACAAAATTTCATTTGTTCCAACTATGGGTTCATTGCATGATGGTCACCTTTCCTTGGTAAAATATTCAATTGATAATTCTGATAAAACAATTGTAAGTATTTTTGTAAATAAGGCACAATTTAACGACGAAAATGATTACCAACTTTATCCAAAAGATTATAATCGAGATATTGATAAACTTAAAAATCTTAATCCCGATATTGTTTTTATTCCTGATATTAACGAGATTTATGAACATGATTTTGCCGTTAAAATTTCGCTAACAAAATATCAGGACTGCTTATGTGGTAAATCACGGATCGGTCATTTTGATGGGGTGGCCATAATTATTACCAAATTATTTAATCTTGTTAAACCAAATGTAGCAATATTTGGAGAAAAAGATTTTCAGCAATTATTAATTATTAAAAAATTAGTTAAGGATTTAAATTTTGATATTGAAATTATAGCTTTACCAACCATGCGAGAAGCAAGTGGTTTAGCGATGTCATCACGAAATTCTCGATTATCTACTCAAGCAAGAAGTAGGGCATCTTTGATTTTTAAAGTTTTGAATGAAATTCGTGAAAATCCTTCATTGATCGAAAATAAAAAGAAAAAACTGCTAAGTTGTGGATTTGAAAAAATTGATTATCTTGAAATTAGAAGCGAATATGATCTTAAATTGATTAAAGATATAAATTCTAAAGATGAAAAAAGGATATTTATTGCCATTTACCTCGAAGGAATTAGGCTAATTGATAATATCAAAATATAAATATTTTTAAACATGGTTTATATAATAATTAGTAATATTGGTCTGGCTTTAATGATGATTTATATTTATTTTCGTTATAGTCATTTTAGATTAACCTCTGCAAAAGAAATTAAAGAATTAAGAACAAAAAACGAAGTTCAAACTTCAGAATTAAGAAATTTTGATGCCAAATTATTGGCTTCGGTCAAAAATTATCAAGACCGAATAGAAGAATTACTTATCGAGGTTGGAAAAGTCCGTCAAGAAAAAGAAAAAGAGCTTGAAAAAAGAACCGAAATTGAAAAAAAATTTGAAATTATTTCACAAAAAAATGATGATTATGAAGTGGTTCACAACGAAATAACCAATGCTATCATGAATATTGTTAACGACACTCACGAAACCGCTAAGAATTTAGGTAAAGACTTATATGAAAAAATCACCGCAACTTATAAGAGCGAATCTCTTGAAAATCAAAAAATCATGACCAAAATCAATCAAAATGTCGCTGATTTTGTCGCTAAATTTAATCAGTCGCAAATTCCCGCCAAGAAAAAAGACGAAGTTGATTTGCTCGATTTATTTCCAAAATCAGATGTTGCAGTGTCGCAAAATTTAATTATGGATGCAACTGATATAATCAAAAATAAAGGCTTAATCGAAAATAAAGATTTTTTTATTCAAAAAAATATTGATAGTTCAAAAGTCAAGCTAATGGTCGGCGATTTATTGGTGATTAAAAATAATTTACTTCATATATATGATTTTAAAGCCACAAATTATTTATTTGAATATTTTTCTTCTAAAACCCCAAATTTATCGACTGCCGATATTCAGTTGTTAAATGATAATTTTATTAAAAAATTTAATAAATATTTACAAATAATTTCTCATACTAAATATCATGAAACTATAAATAACTTGATTGTTTATTTAGGTTTAAATTATAATTCTCACAAGATTTATATTGTTTTATCTTCTCGTAGTGAACTTAGAATTTTAAAAGAATTAAAGCTATTTGAGAAAGCTCAAGAATTAAAAATCGAAATTATCAACATTGAAGAAATTGAAGAAATTTATTAATTATGGAAAACTCATTACCTAAAATTTCGCAAACTGCCCCATATAAAATTGATGTAGTCGCTGGCAAAAAATATTCATGGTGCTCTTGTGGCTTATCGGCAACTCAACCATTTTGTGATGGTGCTCATAAGGCCTATAAAAACCCTGATGGCTCTAGTGTTATGAAATCTGTTTCATATATCGCCGATGAAAATAAAACAATTTATTTTTGTGGTTGCAAACATAGTAAAAATGGTATTTTTTGCGACGGATCTCATAATAAATTATAAAATATGAATTTAGCAAATTCGCCAAAACATTCAAAACCGCAAGATAATTCAAAAAAATCTTCAGTAAAAATATTATTAAAATTAATTCCGTTTTTTTATCCCTATAAAAAGCAAGTTTTATTAGCTCTATTTGCTCTTTTATTGACAGCAATAATGGTGTTATTTTTCGGCACGGCAATTAAATATTTAATTGATTTGGGTTTTGCTCGCAACGATCATTTATCGCTAAATATCGTTTTAGTGATATTTGTTTTGGGTGTTTCAGCCCTTGCGGTCGCTGGTTATTATCGCTCATATCTAATTAATTCTGCGGCCGAAAAAGTTATCGCCGATTTGCGAAAAGTTGTTTATGCACATGTAATAAAAGTTTCGGCAGAGTTTTTTGAAATTAACAAAGCTGGCGATGTGGTATCTAGATTAACTCTAGACACTAACATTGTTTATACAATGCTTACCAACACCATTTCTTTTTTATTAAGAAATTTAATTTTATTTATTGGCGGATTATGTTTTTTATTTTTTACTAGCCTCAAATTAAGTATAATATCTTTTTTATTAATCATAATTGCCATTTTACCGATCATTATTTTGGGCAAGTTAATCAAGGGCTTAAGCCATAAATCGCAAAATTATATTTCGCTGGTTTCTTCTCATATCGAAGAGTCGGTTAATGGCATTAGAACCATTCAATCATATTTATGCGAAGAAAGAGAAATTAAAAATTTTAATAATTTTATTGAAAATTCATTGCAATCGGTAATCGAAAAAGTGCGAATAAAATCATTGCTGGTCGCCATGGTAATTTCCTTGGCATTTGGCTCGGTTGCCATAATAATGCTTGTCGGCGGTCATGATGTGATTGACGGTAAAATGACCTCGGGGGAGTTATCATCTTTTATTTTTTATTCGATAATTTCGGCGACATCTTTGGTTTCTCTAAGCCAAATTGCGGGGCAAATTCAAACGGCAATTGCATCGATCGAAAGAATTTTTTCTTTGCTCGAAATTTCCTCGCCAGTTAAAGAAATTTCTTCACCTCAAGAATTTAAATTTAGCAAAAATGTTGAAATAAATTTTCAAGCAATAGATTTTTCTTATCCGAGTCGCAAGGATTTTAAAATATTAAATAATTTCAATTTAAAAATTAATAATGGCGAAAGGATTGCCATTGTTGGTGCTAGCGGTTCTGGCAAGAGTACGATTTTACAATTATTACTAAGATTTTATGATGTAAATTCGGGCAAAATTACCATAAATAATCAAGATATTAGCCAAATTTCCTTGAAAGATTTACGACAAAATTTTGCTTATATTTCGCAAGATTGTTTCATATTTTCAGGAACAGTCTTTGAAAATATCGCCTATTCAAATCAATCAATTCTTGCCAATAAAATTGAACAAATTGTCGAAGAAAATTCTTCGCTACATTTTATTAAAAATCTTCCAGATGGTTTAAATAGTTTTGTCGGAGAAAAGGGCATTAAATTATCGGGCGGAGAAAGACAGCGAATTGCCTTTGCCCGTGCTTTGGTCAAGGATTCGCCAGTTTTGTTGCTCGACGAAGCTACATCAGCTCTTGATAACGAAAATGAGCAATCAATTAATCGTGCAATTATCGATTTAGCCAAGGATAAAACCGTTGTAATTGTTGCCCATCGTTTAAGCACAATTATGCATTGCGATAAAATTATATTTATTAAAAATGGCGAAATAATCGAGTCAGGAACTCACGAAGAATTGCTGGCAATTGATGGCAATTATCGAAGGATGTATGAAGCAGAAATAATATAAATTCATTATGTTTAATTACGACCTTATCCTTTGGTTAGAATCGTTCCCCCAAGTTCGTTCATTATTGATTTTATATCTAAAACTATCATTTTTGTTAAATTCTCCTAGGCTAAGATCGTTAATTTTTACTGTATCAGAATTTCTACTATCTGAAGATTTATTCTGTGGATTGTCATTATTTTTGGGACCCTGAGCAAATGTATTTCCTGATTCGTAATAGTTTGATCTTGGATAATTAGATTCCGAAGGTTTATAATGAGATGTTTGATTATTTTTGCCACTTGGAGCAAATGTATCTGCGGGTTCAGAAGGTCTTGGTCTGGAATTGTAAAATCCTGAAGACCCTCTTGAAGACCTATAGCTATTATAATCTTGAGAAAATGTATCTGCGGGTTCAGAAGGGCTTGGTCTGGAATTGTAAAATCCTGAAGGCGTATTCTGCGAATGATTTTGATTTGGGCGAAAATCTTGAGAATATCGCCCAAATATAATTTCCTGCAATATTTTCTTTAGATCATTTGATGACAATCCTTCGGTTGAATTATTTTGTTCTTGAGAAAAAAATCCTCCCCAAGGATTAGTTCCTGATTTGCCTGTATTAGTTTGATTGGTATAACCACTTTCTCTTGTTTGATCTGTAAAATTGGTTTGAGAGGAAGGTTCTCTTTGAAAGCTAAAGCTAGCCGGTCTTTGATTAGAAGCGGAATTGCCGATGTTGTGAACATCAAGTTGAGTTCGTAATTCTGCTTTAGCTGTTTGTCTTTCATATTCGGTTTTACCCGAATCATTTAGCCCAAGGCTTTTAAAAGACTCCATAACATCTCCCAGAGCCT
>JACCDO010091838.1_pt1 | contig 13101 bp, 9 predicted proteins | sample 7446101 | NCBI WGS metagenome assembly JACCDO01 (sample SAMN15323440, study PRJNA562643) | freshwater metagenome | isolation source: river surface water | place: USA:Blue River Watershed | collected 2017-08-16
AATGACAGCACTTCATAGACATTCCTTCTGCTCCGAAATAACCACAGCATAAGCAAATATAGCCGTCCTTTTCTTTGCAAATTTCGGATTGATATGAATCTCTGGAGACGACACTGGAACAATCTCTATCCTTCATAATAATATCGGGTAGCTTATTGGGAGACTCGTCTTCATAGTTCCAGATATACAGCTCAGGCGGAAAATCGTCTCGATTTTTGAACAACTCAACACACTCTTGGAATTTAGCTTCATCATCAATCAAAACCCGCTTATCAATGGAAGTAAATTTATAAGGAAGTTTATACACGCTAAAGATTTTGGTTGTAATTTCCTCAGAGAACGATGTTCGGATACGCCATACAAAGTCTAGAAATGTGGTTGACTCCGATATTGGTATCTTCTTCTTCTCAAGTCGTTGCCAATGTGTAACTGGGACATTCAAGAATTCAAAAGTAACTTTCGGTTTCGGCTGATCACCTAGAAAATATTTAATGAAATGAAATTCATCTGCTGAAAAAACAATTCAATTCATTACCTTGTGCAAGAATCAAAGCCAAATGAAGCTTTTCAAGAGTTAAAATTAATTCTCTCAACTGTCTGATATCATTATCCAGCTTATCTTTTCTAGCAAGATCTTCAGTTTTCTTTAATTCTGCTTTTAATTCAACAATTTCAGTCTTATAGTCTTCTATATCCTGTAAAACTACTTTCATTTGCTCAAAGTTTGACATCTTGTTTGATGTCTTCTACTAAATTTCATCATTTATTTAGGCTACGTATGTCCTAGCAGGCTAGTAGCAGCTGCTACTACAGAGTACCTATTGTAGGAATTTCTGATACGACGGCCCTTAATTAACATTATAGGTATAAGTGTTTATAACCTTGTTATATATATATACATTAATTTGAACAATTTATTCATTTATTTGAAATAAGTAAATGGTTTAATTCGTTGAATATTAATTCTGCTTTAATATCAGGTAAACCTGGCATACAATAGTGTGTACAATCATTTCCTCCAATATGTAAATTTCCTAATTTCAAATCATCAAAATGAATAAGTTTATGGATTGATTCCCCTTCAATTAAATATTTTTCTTCTAATTCTTTTCTTGGATTATGTAGTGATTCTTTTATACAATTATTATTATCATCATTGTTATTATTAGGTCCTATATATGTACCATTTTTATTAAAGTGTTGTGTAGAACTAGTTATATATACTAGATATGGAGTAGATTCGTTATGATATTTTAGAATTTGTTTTCCAACTTCAATAAATTCAAATAGTTTTATTTTAAATGAATTTATATCATCCTGATGGAAACCTAAATTAATGATTACAATATCATTGTTAGATAATATTGTTGATGAAATATTATTATTTGGAAATTTATAAGTTGGCTCATATGAATGTATATATTTGAATTTATTTAATTCATTGGCAAATCGTTTTATAATATTTGATTCAATATATCGATAACCTCCACCTAAGGATTGAAAATTTAATTTGGCACCATTAAACCACTCAATATAACCAATATTAAAACCACTATGTAATCCAGATGAAATACAATGACTTAAATCTTGATAACAAGGCCAATACATCCAATCAACATAATTAAATATTACATTTTTTATGGTAAGACAACTTATTGATACAAAAAGCTGTCGTGTAAGAGAATCTCCAACTAATAATACTGTACGATTTGTTAGATTAACTAACGATTTATTTATATCATATTGATGTTTTGACTTATAATAATTATTACTTTCTTGACTGTTGCTTGAATTCTTATAAATACATGAATATCTTGTCCATTCAAATGGACAAGAAAGATTATAATAAGGTAATTCTATTGTTGATGATAATAACGATGGTGATGCTACCAAGGATGAAATCACATTGCAAAAAATTAATATAAACAATGACGATAAACGCATCCATAAAACGATAAGCATTCTAACTTACCATCATTTTTTTGGTATTTTTTTTCAGTCGTCTAACTAATATCTTAATAACTTGCCGGAACCTTTCCTTTGGAATAAATGTCAATGTAGGAGTACAGTATCAGGGGTTTATGTTATTTGTTCCATTCAATTGCTATCAATAATTAATATTGATTCCACTTGAGTATTACAAAGGCAGCTTTAATTGACTAATTTTTTTTGTCTATGTTGAATTGTACCTAACGAAAATAAATTTATCTCACATGATTCTTACAGATGATGACTTAAAGTGATAGATAAGGTTATACTATTGTATTTATATTAAAGTCTTCAACAAAATTCAACCCGGTTTGTCGCCGATTTTTTTGGAAATATTACATATAGTAGATACATAACTCAAAGATCAAGCTATTTATTTATATATCTACTTATAAATTAAATAGCCTGTAATATAGAACAAATGAATAATAATCCGTCCCAACAGCAGCAGCAACAATCCAATGAAGTATTATCGCTAATCATTGGTTATTTACTTGAACAAAAACTATTTTCATCTGCTGTAACATTAAAAGATGAAGCAAATATTAATATAAATGATTCATTATCAAAATTATCACAACTTTCTCGTATAAAAAAGCTGATTATAAATGGTGATTGGTCAAGTGCTGAACAATTATTACAAAAATTAACAATAAATTATCAAAATAATCATCCTTTTATGTACTATTTATACAAACAAGAGTATTTAGAGCTGATAAATTCGCAAGAAAGTATACGAGCATATGAATTCATTAATAAGAAACTGAAGTTTTATGAAGATATTGCAAATAACAATAGTACAAATGAATTTTATTCCTTGTGTTATTTATTAACTTGTAAGTGCGTGAATGAATGTGATACATTTAAAGAATGGAAAAATCCAGTGAAAGAAAGAGAGTTACTAGCTGACAAAATATGCGACAGTTTGGCTAGCTATTTTCAAAGTGAAATTGATGTTTTTAGTGGTATTATTTCGAGTAATGATGATGACAATGTAGTAGCGAAAGAAGAGAAATTACCAACTGCCAATCGATTGTTACAGTTACTAAACCAGGCAGTACTATATCAGATGAGTGACTCCTTACCGCCTGCAACAGCAACTACTACAGGTACTAACTATACAACAGCAAGTGTAAGTTTACTTGAAGATTATAAGCCAATGAATATACCAAGTACAGCTTACAAGGTAATGGGTACTAATGAAAGTAGCAGCATCAAATGCTTTGGTATCTACAATAATAACCACCAGGATGTTGTAGTTGCAGGCACCGACAACGGCTGTCTTTGCTTATGGAATAACAACAGCAACAACAATAATAATAATAATAATAATTTTGAGCCGGTGGTGAACTTATCACTGCAAGAACCAGTAAGTAGGTTGCAACTCCTTAGTAATCACGCCAAGATTCGCGACGTGGCAATATCGCCGTATGGATCGATGGCTGCTACTGCATTCAGTAACGGCGATGTTGTACTGACCCAGATAAAATCATTAAATCATTACAATGCAGAGCTAGGTTCGATACTTGACCAGGTGCATGTAGATGACAGTTGTGACATTCATTCACTAGTGTTTCATCCTTCAACCGACCACATACTGTGTGGAGGAAGCAGTAAAGCAGTGACTTATTACGACTTAACAAACCTAGAAATTGTGCGGCAATTCAAAGGCCACAACAACAGCGTCACTCACATTTCAACGAATAAAATAGGAAATATCATAATTTCTTCAGCGAAAGACGGCAGTGTCAAGTTTTGGGACACGTTGTCGGGGATTTGCATCAACACCATATATCCGTTGGCTTTATCCACTACCTCATCAACACGGTCATCGTCTTCATCCTCATCAGTTGGTGGTGAAATCACATCGACTGTGTTGAGTAGTGATGGGTACTCTGTCCTTGTAACGTCCCGTTTCTCATCGCCAAGGTTAATAGATATACGCAATAATAAAATCATTACTCGGTACATCACCCCGTTATCAATCACCGACAACGCAAGTAGTAATGCAACTTACTATCGACCTTGTTTTGTTGCGCGCGATGACTACCTTTGCACGGGTGGAGTGGGATATGTGCATCTTTGGAACACCAAATCAGGCGAGCTAACCAACTCCATCATGCTTCCTCAAGCAGAAATGACAAAATCAACTGTATTTACTACCCTATATAGCAGTAACAACGGCTCTTTGTACGTGGGAACAGCTCAAGGAGTGAGTATTTTCCGCTAGAAAGAAGGTAAATAACGCTATGTAATTAATTAAAAATTAAAAGGAGAACAGTCCCCCGCCGCCGCTGCTGCTGCTCGCTGGCTTCTTGGTTGCTGCAGCTGGTTTACCGTCTTTACCGGTTGTAGTAGTTGGTTTTTTAGCAGGTGTGGTGCCACTCTTCGTAGTAGTAGTACTACCGCTCTTACTAGTAGTTTTGCCAGTTGTTGAACTCGTTTGTTTACTAGAATTGCCATCACTTTCACTACTAAACAGTCCCGCGGTTCCGCTGAACACGGACGCCATACCACCTGTGATGTCACCCATAACTTTACCTATACCACCACCAACACTTTTCGCTGCATCCTTCAACTCACCTGCTGCACTAACCATTCCTCTTCCTACCATATTTTCATTCAATTTTTCTTTGATATGATCCCCAACTTTATCAACCACTGCGCCTACTGCACCAGGGATTGGTAAGAAGGAACCTTTCTTCAACTCAACAATTCGATCAAGATCGGCTTGGGTACCGTCCACCCACAACAACTTAAACATTTCATTGAGTTGCTCATCTTCAGTACATACTAATTTCAAAATATTTTCAATATGACCGGTTCGAGCCGTTACAAAAGATTTATATGCTTTTGATACAACTAATGGTTCACTATCCTTAGGTAACCGCGCATTCGGTAGCTTCATAAGGTACTCATCAATCCCATTCAAATCCATCAATAGCTGCGCACCACCCGTTTTACTAACCCTTTTTAACCGCCAAATTGTTTCTAAAAATGCATCTAATACCATACTTGCCAAGTCATTCACAAATTTTTGGAAATATATTACGTGTATCTTCGTCCGCATGCGAGGGATGCTCGATCCCACCTTGGTCAGCAGGGATTTCACATAGGGACTGCTGTCCCCAACACTGTCAATATTCTGCCAGTTAGTTTTTCTCATTTCTTTTAACGGCTCATCTAATTTCTCTTTTGTACTCATGACAATGATATTGAAGGAGTAGTTGATGAGGTCAATAAACGCATCCATTTGCCCTCCAAAATCTATTTGGTTCTCATAAGAGGGGTGGATATGCCGCTTCATCATTGACTCCAACGGCGGTACCGTGTCCATGCAGTAGATCGCCGTGTTCACAATGCGACAGATAAAATCTTCTTTCGAACTTGTTAACTCGTAAACTGGCACTTTAGACACCACACCTAACGCAAGCAAGTAATAGTAAGAATGAGTGAGTGAGTGAGTGAGTGAGTAAGAGTGAGTGAGTAAGTAAGTAAGTGAGTAGGTAGTGAGTGAGTAAGTAAGTAAGTGAGTAGGTAGTGAGTGAGTAAGAGTGAGTAAGAGTGAGTGAGTGAGTAAGTGAGTAAGTAAGTAGGTACCTGTTGTACTGTTCTTAACGTCCTTGAAGGAGACCGGTGTTGGACATCTGAACTTGAGGGACTCGGAATAATGCTGTAAACATATTCGAAATTCTTTGGATAAAGATAAGTAAGTGATCCCAACGGAAAACTCGGTGCAACGCTTCAACGACTCTTTTATATAGGCAAACATCCGTTTGGAAGAAGGAAATTCTGGCTCGCCGGTACTTGCCGATTCAGCTGTGGATTCTTCTTCTTTCACTATACTTTGCATCATTTTTTCTAAATTTTCTCTTTCTAACTGCACATAAGGGCCTAAATAGTTGTCATAAGCATCCGCGATGGAGTCGGAAAAGGTCATGGTATTGACTTCATTGTTGCTCTTGACACTGTCGGTGTTGGCATCACCATCTTCATCACTTACTACTGCGCGAGTTAGTGGTATACTCAGTGACGCACGCATCTTATTTTCAAAGGAAATTATCATTTTTAACGACTTTAAAATGGTTTGCACGTGGGTATTCAAGTCGGGATTCTCCCTCTCGCGGCTTGACAGGACGTCGATGACGTGGTTCTTCGTGCGACGAGTAAATTCCATAAATAAGAAGTATGGTAAATGCCAATTGCTAGGGATTACTTCGGATAGCCTGGCTTCGGCGGCCTTCAAAAGCTTCTCAAACCAAGTAAAACGACGGTTGATATACTCAATACCCGAGTATTCCATACCAGATTTAAATAATTTCTCATATGGTATTAGTTGTAATTGAGCAAATCGTTCAAGTAAATCCTTTCTGAAGCCTACCCCTAAGGCGTCAACTACCAAGTAAATCTGGTTTAATGACTCAAGATTTATAGATGTTTCAGGTGCAGGTGCATCGGGATCAGCAGTAGGATCACTGTTAACTATTGATCCAATTTCACGAAAACTCCATTGCACTTGACGTCCGATCTCAAACTCGATAGCCGTTACCTTGTTTTTAATCAATATTATGTGTGGAATAGCAATAAAGGAGTCAAAATATACTAAATTCTCTTTGACTTCAGTTAAATATTCTGCAACAATACGATAGTAATCATACTCTGCCAACTTCAATTCATTCTCCAAATCGGCAACTAACTTGGTAAGCTTCTTGATTCGCTTTAATGTGTCAGATTTATTCAAGATTTTATTCGTTAAATCCAACTTTTTAGTATCAGCATTTGTCGAGATTGCTATTACACTTTCTCTTGCTAATCCAGTTTTTAATTTTATATCATGAATATGACCATACAGTTCCTTTGTTCTCTCGTCTATCATAATTGATGGAAGGTGTTAGAGAGAGATAATAATATGTGATTGTAACAGCACTATATAATTTACCTATTTTATCGCTTGCCGATGCAGCAGCTAGCTCATTATCAAGGATTTCTATTTGATTCGATACATTCGCTAGGATCTGTTGAATCAGCTCCGAGTAGTGGATATCTGGCGCATCCGGGACATCAATCTGACCTGCCTTGGGGATACTCATCGTGAGTTAGAGGTGACTACTTGATCATCATCGCAACAAAAACCAAAACGGCCCTATCGAGAGGGCCGCAAGAATGTTGGACTTAATGACGATTCAACAAGTGTGTAGATGAAATAAAGCTGTTACGTGTAGAAATCACAGCAAATAAACAATAATTTGGCGATAATTCGAAGATTTTTAATAATTTTTTTATTCGTAAGTATGGTAATTAATGAAAGCGTCATAATGAAAATTCAAGAATGCTGTTGGTATTCAACAGAGTGTGCTACATCGTCATAATAATGCCTATCTAAAGTTGCTTCCATTCTTTTATTTGAAGGAGCAGGAACCAATTTTGAACATCCCTCAAGATACAATAAAAGATGCATCGCCGAATCGGACTCTTCGCTCCTTGCGCCTTGGCGCTTTCCTCGTTAAGCTTATCATCTACGAGAGTAAGCTGTGACGTACCAAGCCAAGAAACTATTCTAAAGGATAAAGTCGTAATCGTGACTGGTGCCACCGCAGGTATCACTCATTAATACTACTTGGCTGATAATAATACTATTTGGCTGGACATCATCTACTCCTTTGTATATTTATACTCTTTTACCCACTCCAATTTTCTTCTTCTACTTTAATCTTACGCAATCTCATATTTCCTTTATTGTATTCATTATTTACTAGGCATCGGAAAGGCAATTGCGTGGAAGTTTGCTGATAAAGAAGCAAAATTAGTCTTGATTGGGCGTAGAGAGAATCTTCTAGAGTCATTAAAGCACGATATTACTGCCAAATATCCTGCTGCTAAAATTCATACAATAGCTATGTCTGTGACCGATTTAGAGAAAGTGAAGGATTTACCATCAACATTACCAGAGGAGTATCAAGACGTTGAAGTATTAGTTAACAATGCTGGTTTAGCACTAGGTGTTGCATCTGTAGATGAAAACGACATGAAAGATGCAGAGACAGTTCTCAATACTAATGTGCTATCTATCATCGCTTTATGCCGAGCATTAGTACCTGGAATGAAACAACGAGGCTCTGGACATATCATTAATATCGGTAGTATTGCGGGACATGTTTCTTATAGTCAAGGTTTTCACACACTCTTACTTACTCCTATACTCTTGCACTTACTTACTTACTCCTCCATTAAGGTACTACATACAATGCAAGTAAGTACGCCGTGGTTGGCTTTACTAACGCTGCTAGACATGACTTAGTTGGTACTCCAATACGTGTAACGATGATATCTCCGGGATTATGTAGTAACACTGAATTCAGCAATGTTCGTTTGAAGGACGACGATAAAGCTAAGAGTGTCTATGCGAATATTGAAGCATTGCATCCGGAGGATGTCGCAGATAACGTGATATATGCCGCAACTAGACCCAGACACGTGCAGATCGCGGATATCATTGTCTTGGCTACTAACCAGTCTGGTCCCAGGGACGTCGCACGAGTTGGTCCAAGTTTAGGAGCTAAGTAATTCATCTGATTATGTGTACATTAGGATAATCAACTATACAAACGTGGCTACAATCGGTTACATCAAACAGCTTTATCCTTTTGCTCTGACCTAACACAGCTGTTACTCCCCTATCCGTGATGCGGCAGCATTGCACGATCAGCTGTTTGATCTCAACCATGTTCTGCGCGATTACTAACAACGTAGTATCGGAAATGTGGCAGTAACTCATGTTTAATTTATTCACATTACATAATTTTGCCACCAAATTATTCAATCCGGACTCCGTGCAACGCCAGCAACCACTCATTTCAAACACCTCAAGTTGAGTCAGTTGAGGTATGAAGCCAAGACCTAAATCTGTGATCGCGCTGCACTTACTTATATTCAAAGCTCTCAAATTATGAAGATTTTCACAAACTCCCTTTATCCCGAGGTCCGTGAAGGTGTTCCCATAGCCCGCAATATTCAGGTAGTCCAACCCCTTCAGGTGCGTGGCTATGTAGTGCAACCCCACATCCGTCACGCGATTATTATTACTTATGACTAATCTCTGCAACTTCGTCAAGTTCGTGGCTATTCTTTGCACGATTAAATCCGACATTTTAGGGATGTGACTCACGTCGAGGACGCGCATTTGACGCATATTTTCCGCTATAAAACTGTACGCGCCCGCGGCGATTCGGTTGTTTCCAGACAGCGACAACGACAAGATTCTGTTGTTATAGGGCAGGTAAACCACCGATGAGTCCAAAATATCACCACAATTCACATGATATTGAGTTACACGAACTTTTTTGAATAGTATAGCATCTTCTGCCGTTATACTACTGGTGGTGATGTGCATGGCGTACACCTTGACCATCCGATTGAACAACCAAGTTAAGATGGGAGGGAAGTTAGTCACACATGACAGATTTACAGACCTTATCACAAAATCATCTCGTTTTATGACGTTTAAATATAGTTCGCGGAGTCCACATGAGGTGCACAATGCCTGGTCCAAGCGCGCAAGGTCCGTTATGTCGAGGTAAACAGATAAAATGCGGGAAAGAAGTGCTGGAGGTAACACGAAGAGACCAGTACTGGGTTTCTTTGCCTTCTTCTTCACTACTGCCTTGACAGGAATACCCTCAGTGCTTTGGACGTTGTCGAGAGTCGAACCAGCACTAGCTGTCCCATTGCTATTACTATCCTTGGTCTTGGAATCTGAAACTTTCTCAAACCACAAGCGCCGTGCTTCTGGGATGAGTTCACCAGTATTTTCATCTTGAATTATATAAATATTCTTGCGATCCAACAGATCTATCGCTACAACTCTACCAACCTTCAGAAGGGTGTCGTGGGGTGGTTTCATCTTAACAAGGTCGCCAACCACTACTTTCACAGCCTTTTTCTTATCTTTCTTGCCTTTCTTGTCTTTGTTTTCCTTTATTTCTGATTTCTCTTTCTTTTCTTTCTTCTCACTATTCTCACTCTTCACTTTCTTCTCTTTCTTCTCTTTCTTGGCATTACTGTTACTACTATTGCTGCTAGCAATGACCACAGGCGTTGTAGCTGGAATAAAAGGTTGTGCAACAGGAAGAAGATTATCGTTTGACTCCGGTTGTGCAAGAGACTGCGTTGACACTTGCAACGTTGGTCTTGCTTTCCAAAATGCAGAACGAGGTAGATCGCGTACAACTTCTCCGTTACTCTCATCCTTTACGACGTATATGATATCTCCGCGACGATCCACTTCGATCAAAGCTACAATACCACATTTAATACGATTATTATAAGGGTATTTGAGTTCCACCAGCTCACCTACTTCCACCTCCCCGAATTGGTAGTTCACTGAATCTATCGTGCTAATTTTATCAACTTTTTTATCAACTTCAACAGTTTCGATGACTGTATACTTTCGATACATTTGAGCGTATCCACTACTACTCATTGAACCTTTGAGTAAAAACTTGCCGATCGAATTACCCCCTTTGCCCTTGATGGCATATCCAGAACTATTATCCTTTTTATTAAAAGTTATATCTACTTCTTCATCTATCCGCATAATCCCAGCCTCATCCTTCAAGACAAACCATCCACGATACTTACCACTTACGGGGAAGTCAATTTGATTTGTACCATCTAATGCAGATGCTGCATCAAGCTGTAGTTCAAACTCGCATGGAACTCCGGGTATATCATGTGCATCATCATTTATTGCCCATAATCCTTGGCATTTACTGCATCCACCTTGCAGAGTGAACATGCCTCGAAGACTAGGCAAGTTCTCAAATATCCAAACATCACGACCACTCATTGCTACTTTCTCGCATAAATTCAAGTGTCCATCTCAACTCAAAACTGGTTATGACTGCATGCACGCACTCATTAGGACGTCAAGCTGTCTATCTTAGCTATCTTTGTCTTTGTCTTTGTCTTTGTCATCACGAACACCGGTACCATTTGCAAAATTAAACAGTTGATGTATTCATACGATTAATAGCTTGAAAAACGACGCTAGATAGCTGATAATCCGCATTGACAAGTGTTGTCTTATGCTCTCGCTATTATTATATCTTATTTAAAGTCTGGAGCAAAAGTACCGGCATTTTGAACATAAGAAAAAAGAAACAAAAAAAACATGAATGAATGTCTGTGTGACTATGATATTTTCCCTGTTGTAAGCTGGTTATAAAAGCAATGGATGCTAAGCGAGGTGCAGATGCTAAGCAGTCAGTTAGAGATGATAAAAACGACGACAAAATGAGTGTTAATACTGATGAAGAGTTATTGTGGTTATGTAATACATTGGAAGAGTACAAAGAACAGAATGATGCATATGCGAGTGAGATTACGGATTTGAGGGATAAACTTATGCGATTTGAGGAGTTAGAAAAGAAAAAGAAAACGGGGAAAGGTTCTATTGAATCAAACACGAATGAGAAGGAAAATCTATTATTAATTCATGATTTAGAAGAAGCTATCGTTATGTTAGACAGTACACTTATCCAAACACAAGACATGTTAAACCAAAAAGAAGTAGAAATACAAGAGTTGAAAGAAGAACTAATGATATCAACAAAATTAAATGAAAATTTAAATCTTAAAATTCAAGATAGAGATGACTATATTGAGAAAATACTATCAAATTGTCAGTTGTTGAAGTCCAAGAACAAGGAGCTGCAGCAGACGCTGGAGCAGTACGAAGACGACATCAATAGCAAGCAAAGCCAGCTAATCGAGTTAAAACAGCATAAAACAGCATTTTCACCATATAGATCACCTAAAAATAGTAAAAAATCACCATTGAAAGCAACATGGCAACAAGCTGCTTCCTCCTCGTCAAGCACAAATATAGTCGTTGGAACCAGCGAAGAAGAGACATTTTTTGGTGGTGTAAAAAGTACCCAATCAAGTAATAACTGGGCAGATGGTGGGGAGAAATATACCAATTTGTTCGCTCGAATAAACCTGCGAGGTGAAAGTGAGAGGGTTCAAGAGGACCGCATCTTTCTTGACGACGATTTTGACGACTTGATCATGAACGAGAGTCGGGGTAACAGCATGCAAGAGGAGAATACCGTAGTGAAAATACGTAAATCACGTCCTCCATTACCCAAGTCGAATATTCCACCGACTCTGTTATCGCGAGTCCGGGATATCACCACAAAACCGTTTGTTACTCAAGTTGCAAAGGATAAAAGTGACGTAAGCGACAGGTCATCGCCGTATGAAAGTGGTAGTGATACCAGTGCAACTAGTGCAGTAACGGCTAGGTCGGGATTGAGTGATACAAATAACAAGAAGTTTACTAGAACTAAAGGTATGTCCCAACCTCTTTATAGCACGACGCAACTCAATGCCGAGGCAATTCTAAATAATATATAAGTGTATCTTGATGTATGTATAGACAAAAAACAATATAAACTACCCGCCTTCAAGGCGCAACTCTCTACTCGTCTTCAGGGACGAGTCGCAGGATGGGATCATAAGAGAACGACTTGCCGTTTTCACCGCCTACAAGGCGCAACTCTACTCGTCTTCAGGGACCAGTCGCAGGATGGGATCATAAGAGAACGACTTGCCGTTTTCGCCGATGAAGCACTGGTCAGCGTTTTCTCCATCAAAATCACAAGGTTTGAACAACAATTCGGGGCTTTCACCGAAGCTATAGCGTCGCAAAGGGTTGTAGAAGTCCTCCTCCGTCTCCTCTCCGTCATCGAGGATATAGATACACTTTTTCTTCAGGTCGAACACCAACGGTACCGAGTTAGGAATATCGATCTCATGAATACGATCAGTAGGGATTTCACATAAATGCATCAATAAACCACGTATTGCATTCTCACTGGAAGCCACCAACACCCGCTTCCCCTTCTTGATGCTGTCCGGGACGATGACGTCGGTGTAGTAGGGAATAGTCCGCTTCATGCAGTCCTTGAGGGACTCGGATTGAGGGAATTTACGATGAATTTCAAATTTTTTATTAAAAAATGATCTAAATAATGTCTGTGATATCGACACACGCATGTCCTTGATGTACTTCATGTAACGGTCGTCGTTGCCTGGGTAGTACATGGAGAA
>JACCDO012181306.1_pt1 | contig 13097 bp, 10 predicted proteins | sample 7446101 | NCBI WGS metagenome assembly JACCDO01 (sample SAMN15323440, study PRJNA562643) | freshwater metagenome | isolation source: river surface water | place: USA:Blue River Watershed | collected 2017-08-16
GATTCATCATTAGTTGTGACTCGCATCGCTTGTCGTCTTGCCTTGTCGCTGCATTCACCGCGGAGATATATGACTTGAGTGCCTTGAATGAACAGCGCGGTGACCAGTCCCGCCCGCGCTAGCTCGTCTTAGAGTCGTCTACTAGCGGGAAGGTGGCTAGCAGCAGCAGCAAGGACAGGAGCAACGACACCTACTCCCTGAGAATCATCAAGTTGAAGTTATTAGGGAAATTCTTGGGATTATTACATTTTTATAGTCAGTGGTTTCTGTCGGTCCCTCTCATCAGCCCCAAGCACAAATGAGGGAATTAGCGCGGGCGATGGCGCAGCTGAACCCAGCGGCCCAATCTCGATGCTAACGTTACTTGCCTCCGTTACTGGCTGGCTAAAGTGACGGCGAGAAAGGGATGGCAACCGGCACTTTCCCGCCGCATTTCTTTGACGAAGGCAGTGGCGCCTTCAGTGACGCAGTTTTCAACACCTCAGTCACTTCCTGCATAAGTGCGTGCATTCAATATATGCGCGCGGCTTCTATCGCAACCAAGGCAACCGTCGTGAAGACAACGGCTAGTTCAGCGCGAGTGATCCCCAAGCACAGCACAGACTCCGATCATCAGTAAGACGCACGTCGACGCCACAACCCTACCTTCGCTGGATGCGGCGCCGACAACGGAACCCCTTTGAGTGTGCGACCCAAGAGCAAACGACAGCACTAACAGCTTGGTTACTTCGAGCGAGAAGAAAAGCAAGTCGAGGATCTCCCTCTTCAACCCTTCAGCGGTGGCACCTGCGAAGGGATTTAGTGAGATCAACACTCAATCCGCTTCTTTCACCTTCTCCGCACCTAGTTCCCCCAAGAAAGTAGCTGGAAGTGTTAGCTATGGAAGCTACATTTGAGCAGCCCGTCCATGAGCAGCCCGTCCATGAGCAGCCCGTCCATGAGCAGCCCGTCCATGAGCAGCCCGGCGAAAGGCGATGAAGTCGGCGCGGATTACGGCACGGCCGCGTTCAGACAGAAACACAGTAATTTATACCAAATTTGTTAGTTTTTAATAGATAATTTGCACACCGCGTGCACGGCGCACCTGAAGGACCGCGTGGCGGAGGCCATCCTGGATCTGTAACTTTAGTCGGTCAGCGGGCGCATGAAGCTGGCGTTAGAGAATATCTTGAGTAGTAAGAGCAGAAGCAGTAGCAGTGTGACGATCATTGAGTACCAGCGGGATTTGTCTGTCGCATTGAAGCGGTTGCATGAAGTCACCGTGAAGGAAGGCAATGATTTCATCCATTAAGACATTAATATAACTTAACGTTAGTTGCAATTGAATTATCAGAGAGACTTGAAGTAAGTAAGAATTATATAATGTTATGATATTTCATTAGTTACCACACACAGTCGATATTACTTTCTTCGTGATGCATTTTTAGCTCGTTCATACATTACTCTAGCACGAAATTCAGCTCTATCGTCTACAGTAGGACCGTAATTCCATGCATAAGGTGGTGGTATGAATTCTTGATTACTGACCTCTGGTAGTGGCACTAAAAATGGTAGGAATTCTTTATCGAAGTGTTTTAGAAGACGAGAGTCGTTCTCCTCTGTGTTAAGTGTAATTAATTTGATAATGGTGGGTGGATTTATAGTACCATCATCATCCCATAATTCCTGAGTAATTTTAAACAATGGTACGACTTGCGTTTGTGCCTGTGGTATGTCTGATACTTGTCCTACATGTTGCACAGTAGTAGGTAATAGCGGTGGTGTTGTTGATGATCGACGGAAGTATAATGGTATTGATGTTGATGTTGTAGATTTTGACAATACATTATTTTTATACTTAATCTTTTTATTTCTTGCATCTATTCCTTGCTGCTGAACAATTTTCATGAATGCATCAATTTCAGCAGGTACAGCGTTATTAGACATCTTGTGAATGATAGGTGATGCAAATTTGCTTTTGTTCCTTTGTGTTTTTCGACTCACCGGAGTAATCTCGAAGTGTCGACTTCCGGCCCGAAGTTCCGGGAACCGGGTACCGGCAATTTTGAAAATTAGTTTCAAATATATATACTTATCACTTGGGAATATACTATTCTTTAGTTTTTCTCGATCCAGATCAGAAAGTCAAAGACCTGAACAAGTTTCACATATGTCTAGTTCTATAAAGACTTGGTTACAACAATATTGCGTGTTGGTGAACAACTGAAACCCGCTTAGTCTGCCAAGAAAGTGGAAAGCTCAGTCAGTCAATTTAGAGAACACACGGCCCAGAGGGGCCGGAACATCTGGGATCAAGAGGAATTTCTATCCGATAGAAAATTGTGAAGCAAAAGAGAAGAAAAAAAGGAAAAAGAAGAAGAAATTCAATTAAAAATGGAAGGTGAATTAATTATCGCAAAGATCGTCGAGGAACATAAAAAATTATTATTAGATTTCTTCAATAATGTTGATGGAAAAGACGATGCCAATTACACATACAAGGAAGACCAAAAAGAATTTTTATTATTTTTGGTATGCAATGATCAAACATCAACAAAATCACCGTTTGCACGAGCACAATCAAATGCTGAATTCAATGGAAATGATTATGTTAAGTTATTTCCATTAATAGAAATTCCAAAAGTAACAAATCCAGAATTAATCTTTTTTAAAGTATTAAAAAATTCTTTAAAAGATATATTACTCAATAGGTTACATGTGCAAGATATAATTGCAAAATATCAATTTAATTTTATTCTAGTTGGATCAATTGTAACTGGTATATTTATTCCATTTCATTCTATATATACTGATTACCGAGTAGTTGAAAAAGATCATCAATTTGTTTATGGTGGATGGTATAGATTTCAACCGTTTGAAGCTTTCACTGTAATTTGTTTTTGTGAACACATATTTTCAGTATCAATTTTAAATCGTAATTGTAGTAGCTATTTTAAATGGGTTGTTATGCATCCAATTTCATCAGGATTAATCCCATGGAGCCATAGAACAGGTATTTATGGTATCCAAGGAGATATAGCTAAGGATCAGAAAGGTTTAACTGACGAGCAAAGAAGTCACATAAAGGATTATATTGGTAATACATTATACGATATTCAATTTCCGAATAAAAAAATTAATCTAAAAAATGTGTGAATAAGTAATAAAATTGATTGAATTCACGCAATACAACGTCATGTATACTTTAATACTGTAATTAATTGAAATGTAATGTGTTTATCGTCCTATTTTAGTATTATATATGCAGCAACTATATTATTACTTAAAATACATGAACAACAAACTAAAACATTATTTATTTGCAAAAACGAAACTTCATTATTTATCAAATTACTAAACCATTCATACAAATCAGTCCACTCTTATCACATTTAATCCTTTGATTAAAAAATTTTTGGAAATGTAGTGGAATAAAACCATATTCAATGGCATGAAAATATAATACCCATATAATTGTTGGTATAGGACAAATTGGAGGATGACCAATTACTATGCATTGAATCCACTCATACGTTCGCGATGAACCATCTAACCTATATTTCACTATATTAGTTCCTTTTTGAAATGTTCTTGTACCTTGATCATAAATTGAGATAATACTTAAATTATCACGTCCAACAAGATAGTAACCAATAAGAAAATTATAAATGTCAAGTACCATTAACTTACTAGTTTCAATCTCTGGAAGTGTGATATTATAATTTTGACATACTGTATGAACATAATCAGGATAGTTAAATCCGGATGGTATTTCTTCATTTTCATCATTTACAATTGGTATTAATGGTATGAAAATTTCACCTCCATTTTCACTAGCAAACAATAATTTTTTAATATTGATGTGTTTATCTTCACTGAGACGTAAAATATCTTCAGGGTTATTTAATTCTGAAGTATCAATATTATCATAGGCAGATTGAAAGTTCACAATAACACCAAATATTTTACCATTAAATAACAGTTCATTATTATCAAATATTACTTCTTTACTCCATTTATTAATACTATTTTCTGAAAGATTTTGAAATAAATTTGGTACAAATAACTGGATAAATTGATCTCGTAGTAATTTTGTTGTCACTAGTAATTCTTTTTCAGTAAGTGAAATGTCAAGTGGAAATACTAATGATGATGATATGTTTGGCATAGTAGTACTCTCACCACCACCACCAACTAAAGACGATGTAGAATACATGTAATTCTTTGTACGCAGAATGATCAGACACTATCCACTGATACTGATACTTCGCCAAATTGGGATCCGAACAGAAGCCCCCGACCCTTTTTTCCGCGGGAAGTCCGTTCTTGAAGTGACAGATGACAAAGCCTGATGCGATGGAAGACATGTCAGATAGTGCAACAAGTTCGGATTCAGTGTAGGATTTAAGGTTAAAGGTTACTAACTACATTCAATGGTAATAATGGCTGCGAAGCATTTTGCATTTTTTTTCTTTTTTGCCACAATCATTTTTGCAATTCTATGCTCATATAATCAACGACTTGACTCTCAAAATATTAATCAACGTCTTTTCCCTCTCCAATTTAATTTTAAAACCGAGAAAGCTGTCGGTTCCGACTAACTTTTCATAAAAATTTTATATTGAAAAAAAGACAACAAAATAAAGAAATCCTGGAAACCATAAATAACTATAGGTAAAATACTACAGATAGTGAAAGAATGTCTTGCCTTCCATATGATGGTTGCAGTGCAGCAATAAAGTTATTATTGGCATTAGTTATAATCTTTTCAATAATTATAATTTACCTATATTATACTTTAGTATTACATCAATATGGTGAATTAACAGTACTTGATGATATAGATAAGAAAATTAAACATACAGAGGAAACTTATATGAAAATATTATCTCTTCGTATGGCATTATTAGTTCCATTATTTTCAATTATTGCAATAATATCATATGCTGATCCATCATCTATTCCAGTTATGGAATTTTTTGAAGCATTAATTGAAGGTTATTGTATTTTAAGCTTCTACAAGATGTTATTTATCACATTACCAACAGTTACTGGTAAATCTACATTAAGTATATATAAAGATACAAACCATGCAGGTTTATTTGAAACTTGTCATAAAAATAATACTGAATGTTGTAAGAATACTGTTACAATATTGTTATATCAATTTTTTTTAATTCGTCCAATATTAGTATTATTAGCTGCTATTGGTGAGTTAAATCATGACGAAGGGATGTATAAAGCATTTACCGCATTACAAATTATATCATTAATATCAGCAATGATTGCACTATTAAGAGCATATCATATTACTATTGAGTATTCCGCACCAGAGCATTATCTTACTAGAAAAGTTATCTTTATTAAAGCAATTATTATAGTATTTGCTATACAAAACATAATCGTTAATAATAATTTTGGCGGTAATAGTGGTGCCATTGAGTATCGACGTCGTATTTTAGCATTTATAGTATCTGGTGAATTACTAATTTTGTCATTTTTCTTTGCACCAATATTCATCATTAAAGCACGACCAATAACTAGTAGTAGTACTACTAGCATTAGTATTAATAGCAGCAGTAGTAGTAATAGTAGTATTAATAAAACACCAGTAAATTCAGCTGCTGTTTTAGTAGGTAATGGCACTATCAAGGACTTTTTTCTCACTGTATTCTCTTTTCATACTTTAATCTTTGCCAGAACGGAATCTTTAGTTGGGTTAGTCCAGCCGCCCGTTCGCAGTGAAGTTGGTAATGAGTTATAAGTTTATAATTTTGTTGTAAATAATTGTTTTTCTCAAATATATTCTTTTAAGTTGCTTCAGTGGAAGTGTTACTGATACTTTTCTGTAGAAATTGGGCCAAATCTTCCATGACAAAGGACCCTTCGTTAAAGTGAAAGAGATTCCAAAAGAATAGTGGAAACTTCGTTAATGCGGCAATTTTGTTGTGCGCCAATGGAAATACTCCAAACAGTCTTCCATTTTTAAAGTTAACGATGACCTTACTCCAGCCAAGGTTGTCTAGATTTGCACGCATAGTGTTTAATAAAGTTGAACTATTTTCTGCGATCTCTTCATTAGTGCAGGCACTAGCACTAGAGGTGGTGTGTAGGGTATCTACTATACCATAAGTATCTTTGTGTTTATTTCTCAATTGAATAACTTTGTCGGGAGCCATAAAAGAGGCGGTTGGTAGCGTCACCATCAGATCGTTCTGCAAGTTGGCGTACAATCGTCGATGTTTGAATGCTTGAAGGGGTAGTAAGTACTTGTTTTCAGTTGCTAATTTATATAGAATTGAATTCTTTATGTTACTCTTTTCATCAAACATAAACATATCTTGGCCTGTCGCTGAGAATAACGAACTTATTAAATGTTTTATTGCATCAGGCACATAGTACTGTAAATCTCCTTCGATGTAATTTTGACCATAGTTTACTCCTAAATGAGGTGATGCAATTGTAACAAATGCCAGTGGTTTGATATTATTAATGAACGAATTAGTATTAGAATCATATAATAATGAAATAGCAAATCTTGCATATATTCCTCCTAATGAATTACCGACAAAACTAATAGTTTCGATACTATTATTCTCATTTAATATATCAATTATTTCTGCTGCCAACTCCTCACTGCCTTTCTGAATACCTTTAAGACTATTGGTATATTTATTTCTCGCTGATTTAAATACTTTAATGTCATCTGATTTTGCAGATGACTGTAATAATTGTTCTAGATAATTTAAATCGGTAAATGTACCCATCATTCCATGACTCAGCACTATCAAATGCCTAAAGTTAGCGCGCACTGCTATACTCACAACATCCAATACACACACTGCAAGAAGGATGAAATAGTATCGCATTTATTATACCCCTTTTACGTGCTAGAATGACGCAATTGTCTATCTGTCAATTCGATTCTTATTTTTAAAAAATTCCTTGAACTTTTATCGATAATATTGCACTTAAAGGAGCAGGCTGACTTAGTCAAGCAGGACAACAGTAGGCAGGGGCGTGTAATGAACGCGGGTAGTTCACAGATCGTGAATGTTGACTGAAACAATGGAAATTTCAGAGTCTGGGTTTGATGCTGAATCAAGCCCAGATCTGGGCTAGATTTTTGGTGAATTTTCACGGCCCTTGGAGTCCGTGCTCCTTCAAACACACTTTACTTTCGACAAGTTACGTGCTTACCTAACCTCTTCGCTTTCCGTTACTTTCTCAACTTCAACACACCAACTTTTGTCCTTCTACTTCAACTTTTGTTCTTCTACTTAAAGACTACTTTCTATGCCGGTACTACGTAGTTGTCGAGTTCCTCGGCGAGTTCCAAAGATAGTTATTGCACTTCAACCTTCAAATCTGTACAAATGTCGAGTATAGGTGACACCAGTGATGGCATGCAGACAATGTCTGATCTACCAGTCACGTATATTAGAATTGCAGGCAAAGAAATGAATAAGAAAATGAAGATATACAACGTACTAACTTCTTTAGTCGATGATTTAGTAGAAAATGAAAATAATTTTGGGAAACTATTGGTTAAGCTAGGTACGGCGCCCTTCGGCTATCGCGGAGAGTGGCTACCGCTAACCTCATCAGCATTAGAGAATGTATATAAAACATGTACTCAGTTACAAGGAAGACAACACAGGTAATTCATTTTTATTTTATTCATTTATATTCCTTCATTCACTTATTTATGATACATATTAACTCATATAGTAACTTCTCCGCATCAATTACGACAAATATTATCAAAGTATTCCCAGAATGTTATAAGAATAATATGAAGACACTTAATAACTTATTAAATAAAATTGAAAATCAATTTGACGAATTGCGCCGTAATAAAACGTCTCACCGCAAGCAGTTGGACAAGTACCAACGGATCATCGGAGAGATTGAGCTGTGCATAAAAAGTAGAAATACTCTTTCAATAACAGAAAATATCGATGCTAGTCATGTGACTAATGTCTCTGCAGCAGCTGGGGTCGCTAAGGAGTCGACGACGTCGAAAGACAACGAATCTTTCATGAATTCATTGAAGCAATTTGTTAAAATCACGCCAATTGAGAACATGAAAAGATCCAACGAGAAGATCCGGGATTTGATCAAGGAACTGGACGTGATGGAGGTGCAACTAGGTAGTAATAGTAAGAAACTAAGTGTTACACAGCAAGAATTAATAGAAGAACTTGGTAATGCAATGGGTAAACTAGATCAAATCGAATCGATCCGACTAAACAACCTGAAAGAAGGGCTGAACCGGTTGTATCTGGCGGAGGATCTGCTAGTCAACCGTCTATCCGAGATGATGACGCTGCTCATGACTGATGTCAACAACTTAGACTGTGAGCATGAGAACCAGAAGCTGGTAGAGTCAATAGATAACTACGCCAACACCGAGATCAGCTCCGCGAATAACAAGCAACTGACCTTGTTGCTGCAATGCATCAATGTGATCGAGTCGAACACAGGGAACAAGACCAACTATGCTGCACCTATAACGGATATATTCATGAAAGTAACTCTGTTAATCGAGGGTCTCGACTACTTCCGCGCCATCATCATGCGGTCCATCGCGATAATCAACGACTTGAGCGACATCGAGAAGTCCTACAGCAAGACAATAGCGAAGGTGTTGGACAAGCACGGCTACTTCGCCACCTCCGATCGCAGGTCTTCCATGCACAGTGTGAGTCATGACAGCAACGAGAGTACCGCGACTAGTGCGAATGTCGCCGTTAGCAACGCGGTAAAGAGTGCAACTAGCAACACAGCTGCACCTGCTGCTGTGAACAACGCGAATAAATCCTCGGACTTACTGGGAGCTATTGAGTCGCCCACCATGAAGTTGGCGTGGGAAACAATCGTCAACGTGTTCAGCGACCACAGCGACGTGCACAGCGCGACGGCAGAGGCATTCAGCACGCAAATAGTCACTACTTTCGATGCGATTATGAAGCACCTAGACATCGTCAAGAAGGATTTGTCGGAGAAATATCTGTTGTACAGCAGGAAAGTAGACAATACCTCCACCAACTTGCAGAAGTTGTGTGCGAAATTGAGTAAAGTACGCAGTAGCTTGAAGGACCGGCGAGAGGCGATCAAGCAGGCGAAAGACGATGTAGATACTGATCCGCTGCCTGCCGTGGTCAATGTAGAGAAGGAAGAGCAGCAGGATAGCATCGCTGCAGCGACTACTGAGACGAATACCAACAACACCGGCAACAACGGGAACAAATACATACAGGGATTTGAAAAGCTAGGAACATCCCTGCGCACATCAAAGCTAAGTGTTGGGTTAGGTCTTGAGACAGCCGAGGAGCGAGTCCTGCGCATTGAAGCCAAGATAATCGCCTTGGAAGAGGAGGAAGCCTCGTTGATAGAGCAGTTGGAGGACGCAAAGACCAACTCGGTGCTCGTCGTGGACACCACGTTGAGTGAAGTAGCGAAGTCCATTGCAACAACGAAGGAGTTGTTCCACCACGACATCGCCGAGACAAAGAATGTGTTGAAAGGAATCGCAATAAGAACCGTTGAGAACATGGAGTCGTCCCGCAAGTCCGTGATACTTCTGCGCACGTCGTATGAAGCTATTGACGTGGACAAGGACAAGAGCCACCTCAGTGAGAAGATAAGAAGTTTAGGTCTCTCATCGATGATTAATCTGGGGGAAGTCGATCCCGGGAACGCGGTCGTGGTGTTCTCACCGTTGGAAATATTCGAACCAGTTCAAAGTGAGTTAATAGATGCAGAAAGGAAAGTGCTCGGGATCACCAAGGTGTACCACCAAGAGGTGCACTACAAAGAGTACGGGATCACCAGTCACGTGCCTAAAATAGTCGACGACGAAGAGGACGAGAACTCAAAACTTAGTGAAATGAAAGCAAGTGACTTGGTGGCCGACAACGCAGACAATCCCGGTGATATCGTGGTTGTTACTGGTGTTGCCGTGCCAAGCAATGCAGCTATTGTCACGAGTCCCGTCAGAGTCCAGGCCGTGTCCCCACCTGCAAGCTCCATCAGTAGCCCAACCGCACCTGCGTCAAAGACACTCACTACACCAATCACTAATAATTCTGATTTTGAATTAGCCAAGTTTGGCTTGAGCATCAACGACCGGATCTTGGAGTCATACACGTGCGCGGTGTACCCGAAGAAGTCTTTCTTGATCCACGGTCGCATGTACGTGACACAGCATTACATCGCATTTTCTGGCTGGCCGGAGACCCGCATCTTACTGCGTATGTCATCCATCACGTCCATAGAGAAGATGAACACGTTAAACTTCATTCCGAACGCGATATCCATCAAGACTAACGATGACGATTACTTCTTTGCCTCCTTCATTGACCGCGATCCCTGCTACAAGCTTATCACAAGTATGAGTGAGCTTGATAGAGGTCTGGAGGAGCAATATGGACCGAATATGGCCAGTAACAACCTGGTCTTCGGGTACCAGACCAAGCGCGACATACTCCAGGCGATCGGGATGGACAGCAGCGTCTTGGATTTGGATTTCTCAGGTGATAAGTCCTCGAAATCCACTGTGTCAACGACAATTACATCCCCTGTTCCAAGCTCTGGTGAGAATGCATCGGCAGCGGACACAGCATCCACGAGTACCGCAACTAATGCGCAACCAAGTGCTAAGAGTAACATCTCGAGCGATGCCTCCAACGGTAGCTACCTAGCACGTCCTTTGAACGATATAGACTTTGGCGGTCTCTTCAAGGCGCATGACATCATCCCGCTGCATGAGCAGGACCTGCCACATTCGGTGAACGACATATGGAATGGGTTTTGGCTTGAAAGTGACGGTTATTTTGACTTCTTGACGTCGGAAGGCGACCTGGACATCAAGTGTGATGAGTGGAGTCCATTCAACCAAACCGTAGCCGAGGATGTTGCTAGTATAACTTACACGCATTACCGCAGATGTAATTACGCGCATCCGCGCACTACAATGCTTATGTTTGGACCAAAAAATGCACCTGCAACTCAAACACAATACTTGTACCTGCTCGGCGACAGTAACACCGGGACGAATAGTAAGAACAAGCCAGTCAAAGCCGTGATACTAACGATAACTCAGTTCGACCAGATACCGTTGGCAGATTGTTTCAAAGTGTGTCAATACTGGTTGTTTGAAGACGGAGTCGCAGGTGGCTGCGCGGTGCGCATCGGCATCCACATTCACTTCATTAAGTCGACGTTATTGAGGAGTCAAGTGATCTCTGGCTCCAAGGATGAGCTGACGGTGTTGGTCAAGAAGTACTGCGTGTACCTGGACGCGCGGATCGCCATGCATAAAAGCATGCAGCAAGTTGGCAAGACCAACAGCCACGACCAGCTGCATTTAGGGAGTGCAAGTAGCGACGCACATGTGCCATCACGAAGAAATTCCAATAGTAGATTATCCGTTAGTAATCATAGCGTTAGTAATCCGGATGTGACCGTTACTGCGGCGAAACCGGCGGCTGTCACGTGGCGCTACCGCATCGCGCAGACCGTTTTGGTTGTTCTGGTGCTGGTAATCTTGTTTCAATACTTTCATAATTACTTATTGAGGCAAAATATTACGAATCTAACGGCTAGAGTTGATGAATTAATGGACCAAGTAGCGGTACTGAGCAAGGAAGTGAAGGAGCTGGTCAACAGTAACAAGAACAGCATCTGCAACGGCAAAGATAGTGAACAAGTGTAATTATTTAATGCAAATACAAGTTGATTTATTCCTTATTATAGTAGTGCTTTTGTCTAACGTATGTTTCATAGTTTGGAAATTTTAACAAAACATAAATATGCAAGCACACGATAGCATATAGGATGGCCATGGCGACAATACCGAAGGTGCCGAGACTAAACGACATAAAACCTACAAATAAACAAAAGGTAATTCTACCACCAAGTGTATATAGAAATCCAAAGTTGGATGCAATTATATTCATTACTGACTTCAAATACGTCTGCTCGTTGCAGCACATTAACAAGCAAAATGCTAGAACATATAAAGCAAAAAATATTTTAGCTACATTTGTTTGGGCAACAAGTGATAAGCCAGCAGCTACACCCATGATAATAGCACCAATTGAGTAAAGAATACGTAGCTTGTTATGCCAACTTCTCAAACTATCTTCTTCATCTTTAGATAAGTTTAATACTTCACCGCTATTTGGTGGATGATTACTTTGTGTTGCTGATATTCTATTTGCTGACTCTAAATCGCCAGAACCAGGCACAGCAGGAGGTCTATACGTTTCCTGTGCCCATGATGGTTGGTGACTTGGAGAAGGTGGTGTATTTGCATTAATCGCAGCATTAACCACTGCTTTTTGCACAGCTTTATCCTTTGCAACTGCTTTTGCTGTGTTCTGCACTGCTGGATTTGACGCCGCAGCAGTCACGTTCTCCTCGGATAACCAAGAAGGCTAAGTGAATAAATAAATGAGTAAGCGACTGATTGACTGAGTGTAAGTAAGTGTAAGTGAGTAAGTGGGTACCATGTCACTCATTTTTGATACAGAATGTGATGTGAAGATAGATTTTTTATTATTTTTTCAAGATTTTTGGATGATGCCTAGGGTTCATCATAATTTAATAATTATTATAATATTAGATACAGCTAGTTATATTATATTATACATGTCCCGCGTCCAACAAGCAGGAAGCGACTTGCCTTGCCACTCTTGTAATTCAAGCTCTTTCTCCATCATGTCTCATATGCATAGCCAAAAGGTCACTATTCAGCAGATGAAATTGATGGAAGTAAGTAAAAGCGCATTTTATCTACTTTTCGATAGTAATTAATTCATAAATACATAAAACACAACAAGAAATTTCTGTCCGGACTCCTGTTGCTTCTGCTCCTGAGCATGTAGACAGATAGATGCAATTGCCATTTGCACTGTGTCTGTTGATTACAACTACTTGCTTCGCGATCACCATGTCTTCGTCTGTTGCCATTATCACTGGGTCCAATAAAGGTGTTGGTTTCGCAATCGTTGAGAAGTTGCTTAAACAAAATATACACTGTATTCTTGCATGCAGAAACATTGAATTGGGTAATTCTGCTCTACAATCACTGCAAAAACAAGGCTATAAGA
>JACCDO012436844.1_pt1 | contig 13097 bp, 14 predicted proteins | sample 7446101 | NCBI WGS metagenome assembly JACCDO01 (sample SAMN15323440, study PRJNA562643) | freshwater metagenome | isolation source: river surface water | place: USA:Blue River Watershed | collected 2017-08-16
AAGACATTGTTTTGGAAATTTGAACTGTTGGATCTGATTTTTGTTTTACACTCATTTTTATTATATATTGTAATATATGTATTTAGATACATTTAATTATAAATAAAAATCAATTTTTAATTAACATAATATTTTTTACTTTGGTCTAATAATTAAATTGTTTTGTCCTTGACGGATTAATTTAAGATTAGGATACATTGAAAAAAAATAATTTGGTTCCTTATTAATAATTTGATTAAAACTATATTCTAATTCTAAAATAGTATTTGGTAGATTATCAAGTTGTTCAGCAAAATTACAAGAACAAATTAATACTTCAAGTAATTTTGGTAAACTATCAAAATTTTTAATTTTATTTTGTAAACACATAAGATATTTTAAATTATTAGGTAAAAAATCTAATGATTTAATATTATTTAATGAACAGTTTAATTTGGATAAATTTCCAGGTAATAAATCTAAAAATTCTATTAAATTATTTGAACAGTTTAATTCAAATAAATTACAAGGTAAATTATCTAATTTAGTAATTTTGTTATTACTACAGTTTAAAATTTTTAATGATTGAGGTAAATTATCTAATTTAGTAATTCCATTATGCCAACATTTTAATACTTCTAATCCCTCAGGTAAATTATCCAGCTCTCTAATATAATTATTTGAACAATTCAAATATTTTAATGTTGAAGGAATATTACAAATTTTTTTTATTATACCGTATGAACAATCTAATTTTTCTAAACAAGTAAAACGACTTAAATCAAGAATATCAAAACTATGACTATGTAAAAAATCTAAATTTTTAATATCTTGGTTAAATTTTTCTAAAATATTATTATTATTCTTCTTATTCATTTTAATTAAGTTTTTTGTATATTAGATATATTATATTTAATTATATTATCAATTTTTATATAAATAATATTAATCACTAACACTTTTTAAATTAGGATATAATTTTAAAAAATCGACTCTCCTACTAATTTTATTAGTTTGACACATAAGTTTTTCCAATGAAGTAGGTAAATTATCAAGTGTTTTGATTTTGTTAATTGCACAATTTAAAATTTTTAGTTTTTTAGGTAAATTATCTAGTGTTTCTATATTATTAGCTCTACATACTAATTGAATTAAAGATTCTGGTAAATTATCCAGTTTTTCTATTTGATTATTTTCACATTCTAAAAATTCTAAATTTTTTGGTAAACAATCAAGTAATTTTATTTTATTACCATTACAGTCTAATTTTTTTAAACTTATTGGTAAATTATCTAAATTTTCAATCTGATTGCCCATACATGACATCTGAATTATACTATTTGGTAAATTATCCAATGATTTAATTTGATTACCATAACAATTTAATAATTCTAAGCCATTATTTAGATTATCTAATATTTTTATTTTATTATATGCACAGTTTAATTTTTTTAAACTTTTTGGTAGATAATCTAAACTTTCAATCTGATTATTTATACAGGACAACTCTATTAAACTATTTGGTAAATTATCCAATGACTTAATTAAGTTATTATGACAATATAATATTTCTAAGCCTTCATTTAGATTATCTAATATTTTTATTTTGCTATATGAACAATTTAATATTTTTAAACTTATTGGTAGATAATCTAAACTTTCAATCTGATTATTTCTACATAACAACTCAATTAAACTATTTGGTAAATTATCCAGTGATTTAATTAAGTTATTGTAACAATGTAATAATTTTAATCCATCATTCAGATTATCTAATGATTTTATATTATTAGATTCACATTTAATTTCTTTTAATGTTTGAGGGATATTTATAATTGATTCAATTTTACAAAATGAACAAACTAAACATTCTAAATTAACAAATCTACTCAAATCTAAAACTCCATTAATATATTTATTATTAATATCAAGTACTTTAATATTAGAATCATATGACTCCAATATTTTTATTGCTCCCTCATTCATTTTTACTAGTTATTATGTAATATTAAATTTTTATTTATAAATAAAATCAATTTTTTAATTTGAAAATATTGTCATTTTAACATTTGGATAATTTGAATTAATATATTGAAAATCTGTGTTGGTTCCTTCACATCCTAATAAATTTAAAGATTCTGGTAAAGTTGTTAATGTTAAAAATGTATTATGTACACAAGTTAAACTTTTTAAATTTCTTGGTAATAAGTTTAATGAACCTATATTATTATAATCACAAGCTAATTCAATTAAATTTCCGGGTAAATAGTCTAGTGATTGTAAATTACAACCTGTACATATTAAATATTTTAAATTAATAGGTAAATTATCTAATAAACTTATATCATTTTTAGAACAATTTAATTCTTCTAAAGATTCTGGTAAATTATCTAATGAGGTTAATGCATTATCTCCACATCTTAATGTTTTTAATGTTGGTGGTATATTTGTTATTTCAGTAATTTTGCAATTTGTACACATTAATACTTTTAAATTAAAAAATCTTGATAAATCTAATGGTCCATCAATTGTATAATGATCAATATCTATAACTATTGAATCATCAGGTAATGAATTTAAATACTCCATTTTTTGTTATTAAATTATTTGTTAGTATATTGAAATATTATTAAGTAAAATCAATTTTTATAATAAATTTTAATTAAAATTAATAATATATAAATAGTTTATATACTTATACCAATGTCTTTAATACAAAAAGAATTTGAAGAAAATTATTTTAATGATGATTATTACGAAGAATCAGATGATTGTGGTGAATATGAAGAATTAACTGAAGAAGAATTAATGTTTTTAGAAATGCAAAGAGAAAAGGCAATTAAATTAGAAGAAGCTATGAGAAACATGATTAATAAAAGATTTGGTGGTAATAGTGCAGGGAAAAATGCTATTAAGACAGTTCGTAAACAAAATAATAATTTGTATTTGCAAGAAAAAACTGTATTGGATGAAAAGAATTTTAATTATACAAAAAATGATGTTAAGGTAGCTGGATTTCGTAAGCAAGAAGAATTTGGTGCAAGAAAGCGTATTAAACCCTGACGCACTGGAACTAAAAGTCAACAACAAATGGCACCAAAAGGATTTAAAAGTGGTGGAAGAAAAGCACCGAATAAATAAATTTAATTTTTTAATTATATTATAGGATATTAAATTTTTAATTATAGGAATGACAAAATAACAAATTTTTTATGTTATATTTGATACATATGTTAAAATTTAATATTAATTTTTACTTAAAAAATTGTAATATATTTAAAAATATAAATTATGAGTTGGTAGAAAAACTATATTAAAATGTATTAAAAATACATTTTAATAGTAAATTTTTCAATCACGTTTTTTAATATTTATTACATAAATATTAAAAAAAAGAAAAGTTATTAACTTTTCGTGCCGTGGACTGGACTAAAAATATTTACTGGTTTATGTGTTAATGTTTATATAACTAATTTGATGTTTCATTTTTATACAGGATTTCAAAGTGAACAAATGAAAAAAATGTTTGATGAACAAAGAAAAATGATTATTGAAGACTTGAATAAAAAGTAGTTTTTTTATATAAAAATTTGATTTTATATTATTATAATATTAAATATAAATATTAATAATAAGTATGTTTATTGAATATTGTAGAAATGGTAATTTAAAAGAGGCTAAAGACTATTTTATACAAAATCCAAATATAAAAATATCAACTGATGGTTGTAAAGCATTTAGAGTTGCATGTAAGTACGGTAATCTTGATATTGTCAAATGGTTATATTCTATAAAATCCTGTGTTATAAATAAATCTTGTGATTTTACAAAATTATTAAATGATGTAATAAAGTATGATGAAATTGATGTTTTATTATATTTAAAAGACATTAAAAAAAATTGTTTTTTAAATGAACATTTTTCCAATGCTTGTAAACATGGAAACTTTGAAATTGTCAAAATAATATATTCATCAACTCCTAATCTTGATATTTCACATGATTTTGATGAACCATTTAGGTTAGCTTGTGAGTATGGACATATCAATATTGCTAGCTGGTTATTAGATAAAAACCCTTCTATTAATGTATCTGCTTTCACCGAACACGCATTTAGAAAAGCCTGTGAAAACGGTCATATCGGAATAGCCAAATGGTTAATCCAGGAAATTAAACCAAATATTAATATTAGAGAGTGGGATGATTATGCTCTAAAATATTCATGTATTTCTGGTCATATTGAAATTGTAAAGTGGTTATTTTCACAATATATTGTTAAAGAATTATTTGATAGTTACAAAGAAAAATTATTGCTTGTAAATAAACTTTTTAAATATGCATGTGGAAATGGTCATCTTGAATTAGCCAGGTGGATATATAACGGAGGAACTGGTGTTGGAAAGATTAATATATCAATTGATAATAATGAACCTTTCACAAAGGCATTTTCAAATGGTTTTATAGAAATGGTTGATTGGTTGTATACTTTAGCTGAAGATTTGGGTGGAAATTTACCTGCAGATTTGATAGCCCATGCAGAAGAATGTGGGAAAATTGTTTGTCCAAAAGGAGGTATTGAGGTAATGAGATGGTTATATAAAATAAAAGGATATAGTTATAATCATATTGATTATTTTAAATTAGCAATAACAAATGGACATTATAAATTAGCCAAGTGGTTATATTCTGTAAATCCAGATGTTAAAATTACAGATCAGGACGAAGAAATATTTTGTATTTGTTGTGAAAAAGGTTATTTAGATATTATTGAATGGTTATTAAAAGTTAAACCAGATATTGATATTCATATTAATGATAGTTATCCTTTTATTATTGCATGTGAAAAGGGTCATATAGATATTATTCAATATCTCTATAAATTTAATCGAAATTTCAATTTAGGAAAAACATTTAGTTATGGTTTTGTTCTTGCGTGTGCTAATGGATATATTGAAATAGCCCAATGGTTGTATTTGACAAAACCAAATTTAATAGAAGAAGGTGGTGACGAATGTATAAATGGTTTTTATGAATATATATGTTGTGAAGAAGGAAATATTCAGGTAGCTAAATGGTTGTTTAATATTTTACCTCCATTTGATATAACTAATAATAATGATTACATATTTGTTAAAGCATGTGAAAATAAACACGTAGATATTGCTGAATGGATTCAAAGTTTAAAACCTTATAGATATAAATTAAATATAGAACACGAATGTATTATAGGATTTGAAATTACAAAAACATTACCATTGGATGGAAATATTATTGAATTAAAAAATATAGATATGTGTCCAATTTGTTGTGATGATACAAATATTGTTAACCTTCAAACAAATTGTGGTCATAACTTTTGTACTCCCTGTATGAACCTATATTGGATGAAAAATCATTATAGTACATGTCCATATTGTAGAACACCAATCAAATATTTTAGCAAAATTGTTAAAATATAAAAATTTAATTTTTTTATTATTTATTTAATTCAATGTACTTTTTGAATGGATATTTGTTAGAATTATCTTCGGTTTTAGTTATTTTTGGTTTAGTATTTGAATGGATTTTATCGCATTTATTGGATATATCAAGTGGGTTTTCACAAAAATAATTGTCAGGTGTAAGTTTCGCACACAGCCATTTCTTTTCAGTTTGACTATATCTAATTTCACATTCTGAACAATATGACCTACCTAAACCTAATTCAGAGAAATTATTATTATAACAACATTTAGCAATTGAAGTAATTTTATTACATCCAATACAGTTTTCTGGATATTCTTCACCAAATGTTTCTTCTTCTATTTGAAAATTTTTTACCAATTCTTCAATTTGTTCTTTATTTTTAACTGGGTATGTATTTATTACCAAATAATTTTTTTTTGTAGTATCAGTTTTAAACATACCATAAAATCCATAATCTCTATTTTCTTCCTTTTCAACTTTCTTTAATGATTTTAAATCAATTAACAGATAATCATTTTCAATTCCCACTATTATAAAACGGTTATTAATTAATTTATATTCATTATTAAGATTATTATTTTGATTATAAAAGTATTGATTAGATATTTCAGTATAGGTTCTATTTGTATGTGTTAAATAGTCGTTAAAAGATAATAAATTTAGCCCTATCATTAATTTTGAAGTGTCTCTGTGTGATTGTGTAAATATTAATGATTGATTGCATAAAAATGTACAATATCCTCCATTTCTTATATCAAAGTCAAATACAATATCATTTAAAACTTTTCTTTCACACACATTCCCTTTATTATCAAAATATACTATTAGTCCCAGAATTTGAGATTGAGTATAATTACCTTCTGAAACAAATCCAATAAAATATCTATTGGGTTGTTTGCCCATATCTTTTACCGCATAAATCAAATTGTATATTCCGTATGTATTGGATGCATTTGTTGTAATAATTTCGTTATCGTCTGAATAGATTACTTTTTCATCTGGTAAAACATTTTTATATTTTGGTGTGTTATTATAATATTCTTCTCTTTCATAGTTATATTTATCATAATAATTATTATTTTCAAATGGTAATTCACTTAATAAATTTGATGATAAAATTTTTGGTTTTTTAGTAAATTTAAATTTGGATACAATTTTTTCCCAAACAAAGAAAAAATTATTTCCTTTGCTATCATAAATTTCTGTATCAATTTGTTTCATATAATAATATATTAATTTAGTTATAGCAATTATAATTTTATATATTATAATATAAAATCAATTTTTAATAAAAATTAAACATAGAATCTAGTAATATATCCTTTGGATTCTCCTATTTGTTGACTAAATAAATAAACATCATTATTTATACCTGGAACAATATTTCCAAGTGTAGGTAAAGTTGCTAAAGTTTTTATTCTAAATAATTCATTTCCAGTGGTTAATTCTAAAACAACAAAATAATCTATTCCATTAACATAATCATTTATATACAAATGGTTTCTATCAGCAACACATGCAATACAAGCACTTATTGTTAAATTATTTTTTTCCCATACAAAAATAAATTCTCCGGATTCTAATATTTTATTACATGAAATTTTTTTAGTTACTGGGTCATATCCAATTACAAATTGATTAATAATATTATCTGATGCAACCATCCAAAAATTATAACCAGGATTATTACTTTCAAAATTAAAAGCAAATTTTTCTCTAACATCAGATTTATTTTCCAAATCATAATTATATAATTGCATGCCTTCTTCTGGACCACAAAATGCATTAGATGCAAAAGAAATTTTATTAATTTTATCAAATATTAAAACTGCATTGCCAGGATTATTTTTAGATTCATTTGTTCTATATTGAGAAGAATAATTAGAATCAATAATAAAATCATTTTCGGTTATAATTATTCTTTCAATTTCAGTTGTGTTAATTGAATAATAATAAGCTATATTTGTTTTAGGATCTTGGTAAATAGATATTCTTGGAGCAACTGGTGGATCATTAAGTAATTTTTCAACTAATATATTTAAATTATTAGGATCAATTTGTAAAAATATTCCATTATCATTTGAAAAATTATATCCTTTTATTATTATCGTTCCATTTTTAATTACTTGCATACCATTATATATTGATTCTAAATCTAAATTTGGTTGAGATTTATTTTTTATATATGGTAATTTAATATATTTAATTATTGTTAAATCATAAGGGTCAATTTTATATAGCACACATCTATTTACCGCATAAATATAACCATTTTGATGCATCAACAAACCACCAATATAATTTACTGATTCACCAATTGTTAATAAAGTCTTAAAATAATTATTGGAATCTTTATCTAATAAGGCTACATAAGGAGTATAAATAATTGATATATCATTTTGACAAGTTGCTACAGAATTTATAATTCCTTGTGTATATGGATATAGCGCAGTTGGACTACCTCCTATTACAAATAGTTGATTCTTTTCACGAGTATATCCAAATGTTGGAGATTCTAACGAGTTTATAGTACTAGTATTAATATTATCTGACGAAAAATTAATTGGTAAACCACCATTTACAACAGCATGAGAACGAAATAGATCTGCACATTCACTTGGGTATAATGTTGGAAAATAACCTTGTTTTGATATTGGTTGAGACAGACATCCTAAAGATAAAACACTATTTGCTACATTAATATTTCTTGAATTTATAATAATTTTATATTGAGTAATCATATCTTCTATTTTTTCTTTTTTATAACATATTTCTAATAATATTTTGTTTAATATTATAAAAACATCAGAATAATCCATTGAAATATTAGAAAACAAATAATATTCATTAACTTTATTCCATCCATACAAATAATTATTTTCAAATTTATACAATATTAAATCTAAATTATCAATTATAATAAAATTTACATAATCAAAATATTTTTCTTGTAAAATATTATTTATTAATAATTTGTTATCTTCTATAAATTCTATAGATTGAATTCCTTGTGTATGAAAAAATTGATTTGAATAAAAAGTATTATTCATTTATTTGGTATAATAAAATATATTTATAAAAATATTTTACTATTGAATATAAAAATTTATAAATCAACTTCATAAGTTTCTGTATCAATTTTTAAGTTTGGATAAGTTTGTTTTATTTCATTTAAATTTTCAATATAATTATAAATACTATATTCGTTATCATCGCAATATAATTCTTTCAAACTATTTGGTAAAAAATCTAATCTAGTCAAGTACGCATTCCATTTGCATGATAATTTAATTAATCCAGTAGGTAAATAATCAAGTGTTCTAGCTCCACAACCATCACATTGTAATATTTCAAGCCCTGTTGGTAAATTATCAAATGATTCAATAAATGAATTTGAACACTTTAATTTTTTTAGTTTGTCTGGTAGATTATTAATTTTTATTGGGAGTTTAAAATTTTCAAAATAATTACAATTAGACATAACTAATATTTCTAAATTTTCAGGTAAAATCTCAAAATTAGCAAAATCACATTTAATAAAAATTAATTTTTTTAGTGTGGTAGGTGCATTAACAAATGTATTGATTTTACATTCTTCTAAACGTATTGATTCTAAATTTGTAAATTTTTTCAAATCTATCGTTTTACATTTTATATTGATAAGAACTAAATCTTTTTCATAATTTCTTTTTCTATCCAATATATATTTTAATTGTTCATCCATTTTTTATGTTATTATATGTAATATTATGTATTATGTTTTATTATCAATTTTTTATAAAAACTATTTACCATAGCCATTAGGTATATTAATAGCTCTTGGTGGTAATTGAAATATTTTACCTAAATTTTTAGCAATTATTTTTAATTTAGGATTAGATTGTTTAATACTTGTTAAATTTTCAATTAGTTTACTACAATATAATTTTGTAAGACTATTTGGTAAAAAATCTAAATTTGTTAAATTATAATTACCATTGCAATATAATTTTTTTAATCCAACTGGAAGATAATCTAATGATTTAATATTACAAAATTCACATTTTAATATTTCAAGATTACAAGGTAAATTATCTAATGATTCTATAAGTGTATAAGTGCATAATAATATTTTTAATCCTTTTGGTAAGTTATCTAACTTAATTAATATTTCTTTATTATAATAATTACAATATTTTATTTCTAATATTTCTAAATTATTTGGTAATAATTCAAAATGTGTAATATAACAATCTATTAATGTTATTTTTTTTAAAGTTTTTGGTGAATTAATAAATGAATTTATTGCACATTTAGTTATTTCTATTGATTCTAATTTAGTAAATTTTTGTAAATCTATTGTTTGATATGATGATATTTTATTTAAATAGATTTCTTTTACAGAATCATTTATATTATTTAATATATTTTGCAAATAATCATTCATTTTTTTTAATATATTTTATTAAATTAGAATATTCTAATATTATATCAATTTTTAATTATTATTTGAAGGTGAAATTTTTATAATATAACAAAATTTTTATAATATAAATTTAATATATATCACATGCCTAAATTTATTCTTTATCATTCCTCTGCAAATTCTAATTCAAATTGTAACTTTGAAGTTAAATTAAAACCATTAACACCAAATACTACCACCCAAAACTATATAAGAGAATATATAAGAGATCTTTATAAAAACTCTGAATTAACAAAAAAAGTTGGAAATATGACATTAGTTTGTAATGCTTTTATTATTCCTCAAAGTGAAACAATTAGAAGTGCTGATGCATCTTTTATGTTAAAAGGGGGAAATATTTATACTAAAGCAATTGGAACTTGTAATGCACAAACTAATGGTGACGCACAAATTGGTCATGTTGCTGAATTTTCAATTATTGGTGGATCTGGTATGTTTGAAGGAGCTACCGGAACTGTATATCAAAAAGTTATTTCAAATACTTTAAGAGAACTAAAATTTGTTATTAACAATTAAATATATTATTTTTTATTTTTAGTTGATTTATTTGTTTTTTCTTCTTTAGTTGGTTTTGGGTTTAATAGAACATTTTTTCTGTAAATTGGTACATAATCTGAATCGGAATCAGAATCAGAATCTTTATTATTTTTTATATCTTGAATTTCTTCTTTTAATTCTGTTAACATTTTCTTAATCTCATTTTTACCACTCACACTCTTTGGAATACTTGTTACTTTAATTTCTTCAATATTTGTTACTTTTTTTGGTCTTCCACGTTTCTTTACTGGTGGTTCGTAACCAATTTGTTTGAGTAAATTATTATCTAGGGTTTCTTGTTTAATATTTTTATAATTTTTCTTAATGTCTTCTTTGATGTTATAAAATAATTTAGTTAAATGAGTATTTACTACTTTTTCAAATTCTTCTAGTTGATCAGAATTTGGTTGAAATCTATCTTTTTCTTTATCAAACGCATTAAAAAATTTTTTATATGAATTCATAAGTTCTTTTTCAACTCGCTCCATTAATTTTTTATCCCCAGTTTTTTTTATTTCATCTATATTATGCTTAAAATATTTGTATAATTGCTGATTTACTGTAGTTAAAATAGTATTTATTGGTGTAATGACAAAATTTCCGTCTTTATAAACCATTCCTTTATCTCTTGATATATCAGAAATATAAATATTTTTAAATTTAGGTTTATCACACCAAATATTTTTAACAGCTTCTTCAAAAATATGTTTTCCAAATTTACCAAAAACTTTATTAAATTTTTTATATTCGATTTCTTTTATATCTTCCTCTCCAAAATTAACCAATTTATCTTTACTTATTATTATATTATTTATTGTACCATTATTTATTGTTCCATTATTTATATTATTCATTGACATTTTATCTAATAATTTACTAACTTTATTGTTTAATTCTATATTCATATCTGTTAATTTTTTAACATAATCTTCTAGCTTATTAATATTTTTTTTGTTTTCTTCTTCTTTTTTTTTATTTTCATCTTCTATTTTTTTTATTTGTTCCTCTTTGATAAGTAATAATTTAAAAATATTATCTTTTTCTTTTTTTTCTTCTTCATCTTGTAATTGTTTTACTTTACATCTTGATTCAATATGTCTTTTTAAATGATCCTTTCTTGTAAATGTAGATTTACAATATGGACATAAATTTTTTAAATTTTCTATATTTTCTATATTTTCTATATTTTTTAAATTATCAATAATTGGGGTATTTTTGGATGTGTCTGGGGTAATATCGGGGGATTTAATAATAGGACTACAATCAAACTTTTTATTTATATGTCTTATATAATTATGTTTTTTTGTAAATTCAACATTACATTTTTCACAAGTATAACAAACCATTTTTTATTTATATATATACTTTATAAATAAAAATTAAATTTTAAATAGCTTTATATAAAATATATTTTTAGAGCATTTTTTGAGCAAAAATTATTAATTAGAGCATTTTTAGAGCAAAATAAATCAAAAAAATTTATTACACGACTACTATACTTTTTTCTCTTTTTCCACATCTTTTTTTATTTTTTTTTCTTCTTCTTATTTACTTTTGATAATAATAGAAATTCTTTCTTGTGTGTGTACAGTGTATATAAATTTTTTTTATTTTAAAAAGTCTTAAAGGGTCCTAAAAAATTTAAATATTCCTTAAAAAAATTCTAATATTATTTTTAAATTTGTAGATGATGAAGAGAGAAAAATCAGAAAAAAATCAGACGAATCCAGACGATAAAATAGTTAAATAATATTTTTTATAAAAATCTATAAAAACAGTTATCAAAGTTATAAAATTTTTTTGTTTTAACAATATAATAAAAATTGAAAAAAATAATAATATATATATAAAATATAAAATGGACAAAATTATAATTGAAAAAGAGCAAGTTGAAAGAGATATAATTGGAGTAACTTATCAAGAAACAATAAAGTATTTTGACCAATTTAAAAAGTCAAATACTAAATATTACTTTAGACCAATTCGAATTGATAATAATGAGTTATGGTTTGACAAGAATAAAGATGATTTAAGATGTAATGTTATAATAAAAAAAAATCTTATTTATAGAATTGATGGATGGTATTAACTTATTATAAATTAACTCGAATACAAAAAATTTATTAAATATTTTAATAAATTACAAATAAGCCAACAAATAATAAAAATCAAAACTAAAAATAAATTTACTGGATAAACATACCAAAAAGCTTCCTTGAAACCATGTCCAATACATTGAAGTGTTGTCTTTTTTTCTAAATGATATCCAGATTTTATTTCAAATGTTATTCCTTTTTTTTTATCTGTAATTTTTTTTTTGCCAATAACATAAATACCACCTTCAATATAATTATCTTTTGCATAATTATATCCTAAATATAGGAATGTTATTACAAATATTAATTCTATCACACCTAAACTAATTAGTATTATTCTATTAATCTCCATTGTTTAACTATTATATTTTTATTAATTTAATTAATATATTATTAAATATTCAATTTTTACTTAAAGTTATACTTATTATTAGATATTATTAACTGTATGTCTACTAATTATTTACCAATTAACAAAATAAAAAAATTTGTGAAAGAAACCAACGAAGAACAAAATGAAATTATATTAAATAAATTGAATAATATAATGATTAT